>OMGF01001553.1_pt1 | contig 13770 bp, 17 predicted proteins | sample 1645861 | NCBI WGS metagenome assembly OMGF01 (sample SAMN05578586, study PRJEB25193) | human gut metagenome | biome: Human Microbiome; feature: human-associated habitat; material: feces | host: Homo sapiens | place: USA:Birmingham
CGGAGTCTGCAAAGTATTGCTGGATGAACAGCAGCGGGTGATTGGCGCTCATGTGCCTGTCATTCCGGCGGCTGCGGCCACCTGCGCTTGGGTCTCGCCGTGCTCTTTGCGGAGTTCCCGCATTCGCTCATAAAACTCCATATATGATCTCCTTGGCACAACCTAAAAGTCGTGATATATCCTTTCTGCAAACAGCTTAAAAGTTGTTTGCAGAAAGGAGCATTCGCAATGTCCGGCTTTGTAAAAAGGCTGTACGCCCCCTGCAGGAGCAGGTTCCTCTGAACGGCGGGAAACCCGCCTCTACATTTCCCTCCGGTCCGACCGGCCGGCCAGATAATCCAGCGATACGCCGAAGTGGTCCGCAATGCCCACGAGATTTTCAAATCCAGGCAGATTGACCCCGGTCTCAAACCGCTGGTACTGCCGATCCGTCACACCGATGGCGTCGGCCACCTGTCTCTGGGTCTCCTTCCGCTCTTTGCGGAGTTCCCGCATTCGCTCTTGCAATGTCATATCGTCACCTCTTGACACGATGTATCCGTTGTATTATACTGCAGCTAAGCACAACGCATCCATTGTATTTTGAAAGGAGCATTCGCAATGTCCGACTTCATGAAATGGCTGTACGCCCACTACATCCGCCCCCAGCTGGACGCTGCCCCACCGGATGACTACGAGATGCCCCTCTCCCTTCTGGAGGGAGAGCTCACCTCTGAGATGGCGGCGGATTACGAAAAGGCCCGGGAATTCACCGCCATCCATGCCTTTCTGCTGGGCCTGCGCACCGGCCGGGGCCTGCCCCTGTGACGCCTCAGACGCCCGCCATCCTGGACAGCTCCGGCAGCCAGGCGCAGAAGGTCTCCAGATACACGCCCCGCAGGGGGTCCTCCCCTGCCTCCGCAGGCGCCGCCAGCGCGCGGGCGATCACTTCCTCCGCGTCCGGCCGGGTCACCAGCTCCGCCAGGGCGTCGTTGCCCGCCAGGGCCGCCCGCTTTCCGAACATCCCCTCCAGGTCGCTGGACACATACATGGAGGCGTTGAACGGATAGTCCAGCGCCGTCTCCAGCAGGGCCTCGGAGGTCATCTGCTCCGCCAGCCCCGCCGGCAGGCGGCAGGCGGCACGGCGGGCGTTGGCGGACAGCTCCACCCACTCCGGCGTGCCGGGCTGGACGGGAAACTGATAGGGCGCCGTCACGGAGCAGGCAGCCCGGCCTGTGACGGCCCAGGCTCCGACGGCCAGCGCCGCCGACAGCATCAGAAATGCGACGTGCTCCGCCAGGGTCCGCTTCATGAAAACCGCCTCCTCACAGCGTCAGCTGGTCCATGTCCGGCGGATCCGCCGTCATGCCGCCAGGGATGGGCTTATGCAGGTGCTGGTATGCCTTCGCCGTCACGCACCGGCCCCGGGGCGTCCGGGTCAGGAAGCCCAGCTGCATCAGGTATGGCTCGTACACGTCCTCCAGGGTCACGGCCTCCTCGCCGATGGTGGCGGCCAGGGTCTCCAGGCCCACAGGACCGCCGCCGTAGTTCTCGATGACGGCCCCCAGCATCCGCCGGTCGATGGGGTCCAGCCCCAGGTGGTCGATCTCCAGCGCGCACAGGGCCTGGTCCGCCACGTCCTTGGTGATGACGCCGTCGGCCTTCACCTGGGCGAAGTCCCGGACCCGGCGCAGCATCCGGTTGGCGATCCGGGGCGTGCCCCGGCTGCGGCGGGCGATCTCATAGGCGCCCTCCGGCACGATGTCCACGTTCAAAATGGCGGCGGACCGGGTGATGATCTGAGAGAGCTCCTCCGGCGTGTACAGCTCCAGCCGCAGCGTCACGCCGAACCGGTCCCGCAGGGGCGCGGACAGCTGCCCCGCCCGGGTGGTGGCGCCGATCAGGGTGAACCTGGGCAGGTCCAGCCGGATGGAGTTGGCGCTGGGGCCCTTGCCCACGATGATGTCCAGGGCGTAGTCCTCCATGGCCGGGTACAGGATCTCCTCCACGGACCGGTTCAGCCGGTGGATCTCGTCCACAAAGAGGATGTCCCCCTCGTTGAGGTTCGTCAGCAGCGCCGCCAGATCCCCGGGCTTCTCGATGGCCGGGCCCGAGGTGATGCGGATGCCCGCCCCCATCTCCTGGGCGATGATCCCGGCCAGCGTGGTCTTGCCCAGGCCGGGCGGGCCGTGGAGCAGCACGTGGTCCAGGGCCTCTCCCCGCTTCTGGGCGGCCTGGATGAACACGGCCAGGTTGTCCTTCGCCTTCTCCTGGCCGATATACTCCCGCAGGGTCTTGGGCCGGAGGGATCCCTCCTGGGCGTCCTCCTGCAGGAAGGTCTTGGCCACGATGGGCTCTTCATAGATGTCGTTTCCAAAGTCGATGCTCATGGGTTCACTTCCTCATGTGCTCTGAATGTGCTCCAAAATTCCGGCCGGGGCGGTCAGCCCGCCTGGAACAGATGCACCGCCAGCCAGGCTAGGCCGAACACCGCGCACAGGCACAGGGCGAACACCGCGCCGCTGCGGTTGCGCTGACGCCGCTCTTTTTCCGGCAGGCCGTGGCGCTGCTGGCCCTTATTGAGTAGGGCCGCAAAGCGGGTGCCGAATATCATGGCAAGAAAGGCCATGGCCAGCGCGGCCAGGAGCAGAATCACGGACAGGATCTTCATACTCACTTCACCATCTTTTTCAGGCACTGGCGGATGATCTCCTCCAGAGACAGAGTTTCCACGTCCACGCCCTTCAGCGCCTGGGCCACCTCGGCGCTGGTGTAGCCCAACACCGCCAGGGCTTGGGCCGCCTCTGTGGCCTTATTTGTAAAGGCCGGGACGCTCACAGCGGCTCCGCCGGAGAAGTCCAGCCCCGTGGCGGCGCTCTCCCGGGCCATCTTGTCCTTCAGCTCCAGGATGATCCGCTGGGCGATCTTCTTGCCCACGCCCGGCGCCGCCGTCAGGCTCTTCTCGTCCCCGGTGACGATGGCCATGGCCAGGGACTCCGGCGTGGCGGCGGAGAGGATGGCCAGCGCCGCCTTGGGCCCCACGCCGCTGACGCCGATCAGCAGCTTGAAGCTGTTCAGCTCGTTGGCCGTGGCGAAGCCGTACAGGCCGAAGGCGTTCTCCCCCACGTCCAGATAGGTGTAGAGCTTCCCCCGCTGGCCCTTTTTCAGCTGGGCCAGAGTGGTGTTGGTGGTCTTGCAGGCGTAGCCCACGCCGCCGCAGTCGATGACCGCCAGATAGGGCAGAATCTCTGCCACGGTGCCGTCCAGATAGTAAAACATGGATAATCACACTTTCTTGGGAGTTCGGAATTCCGGCGTCCGGCGGAGCGGTCTGGTCCCTGACTGTTCAGATGGTCTCCTTGACCCTGCTGTCCTGCAGGGGCAGGCGGGACGTGGCACTCCGGGCATGGCACAGGGCCAGGGCCAGGGCGTCCGCGGCGTCGTCGGGCCGGGGGACGGCTTTCAGGTGCAGCAGGCGGCGGGTCATATCCATCACCTGGCGCTTTTCCGCCTTGCCGTAGCCCACCACCGCCATCTTCACCTGGGAGGGGGTGTACTCGTGGAGCGGGATCCCGCACTTTTCTGCCGTGTACAGCAGCACGCCGCGGGCGTGGGCCACGGCGATGCCGGTGGTCAGGTTCGTGTTGAAGAACAGCTCCTCGATGGAGATGACATCCGGCTTCAGCTGGCCGATCAGGTCCTCCATATCGGTGCCGATCTGGTACAGCCGCCGGGAGAGCGGCAGCCCCGCCGGGGTGGTGATGGCGCCGTAGGTAAGCATGTTCACTTGTGCCCGCTCCGCCGTGATGAGGCCGAAGCCGATGGTGGCGTAGCCGGGGTCGATGCCCAGGATCCGCATGGCGCTTTCCCTCCAGTATACATACTGTAACAGTATAACAAATTTTCCAGGGAAGCGCAACAGGGAAAACGCGCGGGCTTCTCCCCGGCAGGATCACCCCGGCCGCCGTTCGGCGGGCAAAAAAGCACCCGCCTTGCGGCGGGCGCTCTCTCGTTCGCATGGAAGGCGGGGGGATTTGACTCCCCCTCGCCTATTGGATGGGAACCGCCGCATCAACGGCGGCCATCCGGTTGTAGCAGGGGTCCAGATAGGCCGTGTCGCCCGCCAGTCCCGCCAGGGGGAAGTCCTCGGTATACCACCGGTCCTCCCCCACGCGCTCCTGCGCCGTCTCGTCCCAGTAGCCGTAGGAGGAGCCGAACTGCCAGATCTCATAATAGTTCCCGTCCTCGTCCCAGGCCCCTCTGGAGAACACGCTCCCCATGGTCCGGTTCTCCATCAGCGGGGACACCAGGTACACGATCCATCCCTCCGGCAGGCGCTTTGCGCCCTGGAACCAGGTGCCCTCCGGCAGGTTTTCGGCGGTGCCCTCCGCCAGATTCAGCTTCACCGGCGGCGCGTCCTTGTCCTTCCACCGGACGCCGGTGATGTGGAGGGTCAGGTGCTCCCCCCGGCTGAAGAAGGGGCTGTCCAGCCAGAAGGTGCCCATGCCCTCCCCCTCCGGGTCCCCGGATGCGGTGATGCCGCCCAGGCTCTTTTCAAACCGCTCGCCGTGCTCGTTCTCCAGGTACAGGTCCAGGCCCGCCAGCCAGGCGGTGTTGTCCGGGTCCGCCGTCAGGGTCAGCCGCAGATGGGTGGGGTAGATTTCCGCCTCTTGCAGCGTGAAGGTCTGGCCGTCCAGGGCAAAGGTCCGGTTCAGCTCCAGCAGCGTCCCCTGGGCGGTGAAATAGGGGTCGAATTCCAGGTGGAACGTCATCTCCGCCAGATACGCCGGCTGGTCATCGACCGGCTGGTCAAAGTAGCCGTCGCCGGTGTTCTCCGCAGGCGGCCCGCCCCCGTCCTGCTCTGCCGGGTAGACCGACAGGGTCAGATCCAGGATTCCGGGCACGTCCCGGTCCACAAAGTCCCGCTTGATCTCCACCAGCTCCCCCGGCTTCTCCGTCCGGCCGCCGGCGTCTCCCGCGCTGCCGTCGCCGGGGGTGATCCGGCAGTCCGCCCACATGGGCCCCAGGTCCGGGGCATAGTCCAGGGTGTAGAAGATGTTCAGCTGTTTGCGGTCCACGATCACATACTCCACCGTGGCGGTGACGCCGTTCACCGTCTGGGACTGGCCGATGGGCTGGACGTAGTCGTTCTCCACCGCGGCGGAGAGGCTGGGCGACCAGGCCACCGCCTGGGCCAGCTCCCGCAGCACCGGCACTGAGCCGCAGGCCCGCGCGAAGGGCGGGAACAGGTTCACCAGCAGCACAAAGGCGGCGAAGCAGGCCGCCAGGCTCCCCGCCGGGACGCCGAAGAGCCGCAGGCGGCGGTCCCGTTTCCGGCGGCGCAGCGCCCGCTCCACAGCGCCGTCCAGGGCCGCCGGTGTGGTCTCCAGCTCCTGGAGCAGGGCCTGATATTCCTCGTTTCGGGTCATGCGTCTCCCTCCTCTCCCAGTTCCAGGCGCAGCAGCTGCAATGCCCGCCGCTGGCGGGTGGCCGCGGTGCCCTGGGGAATGTTCAATGCCCGGGCGGTCTCCGCCTGGGTGTATCCTGCGAAGTACCGCAGGATCACCACCGCCCGCAATTCCTCCGGCAGGCGGCGGACGGCCTCCTTCAGGGGCAGGGCGTCATAGGCATCCGGACCGGCGCTCTCCGGCAGAGCCTCCTCCCCGGCCAGGCGCCGCCGGCGCCGCAGCTCCCGGTGGCACGCGTTCAGCACGATCCGGGTGAGCCAGGTCTCAAAAAAGTCCGGCTGACGCAGCTGCCGCAAAGCCCGCAGGGCCTGGTATACGCCCTCGTCCACCGCCTCCAGGGCGTCGGCCTCGCTGCCCAGGTACAGGTACGCCGTCCGGTACAGCCGGGCCCGGAGAGCCTCCGCCCGGCGGGCGAATTCGTCGTGATCCATGGCGGTCCTCCTTTCTCTTCTCTTCACCTATTTGAGTCCCAGGCAGCCGGTTTTGTTTGCGGCGGCGGAAAATTTTTTCACAGGCAGGCAGAACGCCGCTGTGCATTTCCGTGGTCTGCCGTGCGTTTGCGCAGAAAAAAGTCCCGGCCAGGGCATGTGCCTGGACGGGACGCCTCTGCCCCTGGCCGCAGTCGGCCGGGGGCCGTCTTTGCCGTGCAAAGGCGAGGGGATCGGCAGAGGCGGGCTCTGCCCGCCGGAGCGTCGGCGGGAGGCGCCGGTGCTCCCCTTGGAATTACGCCCGGGGATGGGCTTTCTGATACACATCCTTCAGCTGGCGCTTCACCACATGGGTGTAGATCTGGGTGGAGGAGATGTCCGCATGGCCCAGCATCTCCTGGATGGACCGCAGGTCCGCGCCGTTTTCCAGCAGGTGGACGGCAAAGGAGTGGCGCAGGGTGTGGGGGGTGATGTCCTTTTCGATCCCCGCCTTCTCCTGATAGTACTTGATGATCTTCCAGAACCCCTGGCGGCTCATGCGCTCGCCGTTCATGTTCACGAACAGGGCCTGCTCGCCGCCGTCGGCGATCAGCTGGGGCCGGATATCCCGCACATAGTCCTGCAGCGCCTTCACGGCCGTGTGGTACAGGGGGATGATCCGCTCCTTGCCCCGGCTGGCACACCGGATGAAGCCCGCGGAGAGATTCAGGTCCTTCAGGTCCAGGGAGATCAGCTCGCTGACCCGGATGCCGGTGGCGTACAGCAGCTCCAGCATGGCATGGTCCCGGTATCCCTTGGCGTCCACGCACCGGGGCTGCTCCAGAAACAGCTCCACCTCTTTGCTGGTGAGGATCTCCGGATACTTCCGCTCTGCCCGGTCCGCGCTGATGCTCTTGGCGGGGTTGGCCTTTACGGCGCCGGCGGAGAGCAGAAAGTTGTAAAACGACTTGACGGAGGCCAGGAACCGGGTCACCGAGGCGGCGGACTTCCCCCGCCCCCGCATCCAGCTCATGTAGTCCTGAATCATCTCTCCGCCGGCCTGCCGCAGCGTGCAGCTCTGGTGCTCCCGCAAATACGCGGAGAACTGGGTCACGTCCCGCAGATAGGAGCAGATGGTGTTCTGGGAGGCGTGACGCTCCTCCGCCAGATAAGTCCCAAAGTCCGCAATGTCGTCTCTTGCCAAGGGTGCTCTCCTCCCTCTCTCTTTCTCTCTACCCCAGGATGCGCTCCAGCATCAGCCGCAGCAGCACCGGGGACAAAAACAGCTCCGCACACACACCCGCCAGCAGCGCCAGACAGCAGGCGCCGAACCGGACCCAGCAGGCCCGGCCGTAGACCACAGGGGCAGTCCGCCGTCCTCTCCCAAAGGACACGGCCGCCAGTCCCGCGGACGTCCCCCAGGAGGCCGCCGCCAGCAGGAAATAGCAGGGCAGGGTCACCATGCACCGCAGGCCGAACACCGCCAGGGCCAGCAGCACGCCGTCCACGCCGAAGGCCGCCGTGAAGCAGCACACGGAAAAGGACAGAAAAAAGCCGTAAGCCGCCGTCACACAGGGCAGCAGCACCACCCCGATGGAGGCGAACCCCAGCAGAAATGCAAACAGCGGATAGCGGAAATAGATCACCAGGGCCGACAGAGCCGTCTGGACAGTGGGCGCTCCCTCGCCCCCCAGGCGGACGTAGTCCTCCAGATACCGCCGCAGCTCGTCCCCCGTGGTGTCCGGCACCCGGCCCGACAGGACCTGTCCCAAAAGGACGCCGGCCAGGAAGAACAGCGCCAGCAGAAGCAGGCGGGGCAGCGTGGGCAGCTGGACCGTGGGCCGCTTCGTCAATGTTCTCGTGTTCAATCCGCCTCACCTCACCGCATCCTATGCGGGGGCAGGCGGATTTATGTAGCGGTTGACGTAAGACCTTGCTTGTTCTAATATAGTTGAATTCGCCGGATTTTGCAAGGAATTTACGGGAATTTTCCGTTTTTTGTGAGTTATGGCAAAATATTATGTAAACAATATTATGTTAACTTCGTAAAATCGGCGTGAGAGATCACCTCCCCCGCCCCGAAAAACGACAATATCTTGTAGACATAAAAGCGGCGGCGCCCCACATTTGCCGCCGCCGTCTCCCCTGCCGCGGGAGACCTCCCGACTGTGGCCGCAGTCTCCGCGGCAGGGCTCAGATCTGTATTTTTGGTGAAATTCACAAGCGGCTTTTCAGGCCTTGCGGCCCCTGCGGACCGGACGGCGCTTCCGCTTCCTCCGGCGCCCGCCCAGCAGGCCCGCCAGAAGTCCCCCGCCTGCGCCGCACAGCAGCAGCACGCCCCCGCGGCCCAGCCAGGTGATCTGCTGCCAGCACAGCAGCGCCACAGCCACCACCGCCAGCAGAAAGCCTGCGGCGCTCACCATGGCGCTGGCCAGGCTGCCCCAGGAGGAGCGGCGGACGCTGAGCATGGCCCCGGCGAAGGACGCCAGACAGCACGACGCCGCCACAGCGGGAAAGCTCCCCTCCTCCGGCAGCACCGCCTTCACCACCAGCGCGGACAGCAGCACCGTCAGCAGCAGATAGATCCCCAGAGACAGCGCCGCGCCCTCTACGAACACCAGCCACAGGGCTGTCTGTTTCCGCCCGTTACCCATAAAAATTCCTCCCCTGTCATCGCTCTATCCGAGCTTATGACAAGGGAGGGTGGTTTTATGATGGGTTAGTCCTTCTTTTCCTCTTCAGAGGATGCATCGGTCTCCTCGGCGGGAGCCTCGGGGATCTCCTCGGTCTTCTTGACCTCGTCCTCTTTCTTCTCCTCCTTGGAGGACTTCTCCTCGCCGGAGGACTGGACACCGGTGGTGGAGACGGCCCACTTGGTCAGCTCCATACGAACCCGGTCGTCGCTGGTCTCGATGACGATGGTGTCCGGCTTGACCATGACGATCTTGCCCACGATGCCGCCGATGGTGGTGATGGTGTCGCCCTTCTTCAGGCTGTCCCGCATCTCCTGAGCCTTTTTCTTCCGCTTGTTCTCCGGGCGGATCAGCATGAAGTAGAACACCGCAATGAGAACAACCAGCATGATGATAGAGGAGGAAGCGCCTTCCATAACAACAAAACTCCTTTTCGTTCCAAAGTCAGAATGACAATATTATAGCAGATATACCAGCTTTTGCAAGGGGGTCATGCGCGTTTTTCCAAATTTCCGCTGTAACGGGCCCGAAAATCCGCGAACGTCCCTTCGTCCAGGGCCCGGCGGATGCGGGCGGCCAGCTCATTGTAGAAGTACAGGTTGTGCAGCACCGCCAGCCGCAGGGCCAGCACCTCATCCGCCTTGAACAGGTGCCGGATGTACGCCCGGGAGAAGCGGCGGCAGGCGGGGCAGCCGCAGCTCTCGCTGATGGGCCGGGGGTCGGTGGCGTACTTCTCGTTGAGGATGTTCACCGTGCCCTCCCAGGTGAAGAGCTTGCCATGGCGGCCGTTGCGGGAGGGCATCACGCAGTCGAAGAAGTCCACGCCCCGGGCCACGCCCTCGATGATGTTGCTGGGAGTGCCCACGCCCATGAGGTACCGGGGCTTGTCCTTGGGCATGTGGGGCTCCACCGCGTCGATGATCTCGTACATCACCTCCGCGGGCTCCCCCACCGCGAGACCCCCGATGGCGTAGCCGTCGCAGTCGATCTTGGCGATCTGGTCCATGTGCCACACCCGCAGGTCCGCAAACGTGGCGCCCTGGTTGATGCCGAAGAGCATCTGCCCCGGGTTCACCGTGTCCGGCAGGGCGTTGAGGCGGTCGTGCTCGGCCTTGCACCGCTCCAGCCAGCGGGCGGTGCGCTCACAGCTGGCCTTGGCGTATTCGTAGGTCGCGGGGTTCTCCACGCACTCGTCAAAGGCCATGGCGATGTCGCTGCCCAGGTTGGACTGGATCTGCATGGACTCCTCCGGCCCCATGAAGATCCTGTGCCCGTCGATGTGGGAGGCGAAGGTGACCCCCTCCTCCCGGATCTTCCGCAAAGAGGCCAGGGAGAACACCTGGAACCCGCCGGAGTCCGTCAGGATGGGGCCGTCCCAGTCCATGAACTTGTGGAGCCCCCCCATCTGCCGGACGATATGGTCGCCCGGCCGCAGGTGCAGGTGGTAGGTGTTGCTGAGCTCGATCTGGCAGCCCACCTCCTTCAGATCATGGGCGGAGACGCCGCCCTTGATGGCCCCCTGTGTGCCTACGTTCATGAACACCGGCGTCTGGACCACGCCGCCGTGGGCGCAGGAGAATTCGCCGCGCCGGGCGCGGCCCTCGGTTTTCAGCACTTTGAACATCCAGTGATCTCCTTAATATCGAATCTGTTCCATATTTTGTAGGGCGCATCCCGTTGGACGGGAGGAACCGGCTCCCGCCGGGGATGCCTCACAGCATCTCCTTGATCTCCTCGCAGAAGCTGGCCGCGGACTCCGTGTCCCGCATCACCAGAAAGGCCGTGTCGTCTCCCGCCAGGGACCCCACCATGTAGGCGACGCCCATGTCGTCCAGCGCGGCGCAGGCGGCGCTGGCCAGGCCCGGCATGGTCTTGATGACCACGATGTTCTGTGCGCTGTCGATGCTGGTGATGCTCTCCCGGAAGATGGTCCGCAGCTTCTCCGCGAAGTTCAGCCGGGTCCGGTTGCCGGACACGGCGTACTTGTACACTCCATGGCCCACCGGCTCCTTGATGAGGTGCATCTGCTTGATGTCCCGGGAGATGGTGGCCTGGGTGCTGGTGATCCCCCGCTCCTGGAGACGGACGAGCAGCTGCTCCTGGGTCTCGATATTCTCCTGGCTGATGATCTCCAGGATCATGCTCTGCCGGTCATTTTTCATCTTCAAATCCTCCTGGCAGCATTTTTTGTGCAAAGATCTCACAGAAGCTCCGCTCCGACAGCCGCACCAACCGCACGGTGTGCTTGGACCGGCGGACCTGGATCTTGTCGTCGGCCTTCAGGGAGAAGGCCCGGCTCTCGTCCACGAACAGATACACCGGCTTGCGGCCGTTGCGCTCCAGCTCGATGGTCAGCGTGTGCTCCGGCGAGAGGACATAGGACGAAAAGCGCATGTTGTGGGTGCAGATAGGACAGACCACCATGGTCTGGGCCACCGGCTCCACCACCGGCCCCCCGGCGGACAGGGAGTAGGCCGTGGACCCGGTGGGCGTGGCCACGATGACGCCGTCTCCGGCGATATCCGCCAGGTGCCGCCCGTCGGAGGAGATCTTCAGATGGATCACATGGGAGATGGGACCCTCCCGGATCACCGCATCGTTCAGGCCCAGATTCGTGTAGATCTGGCGGCCCTCCCGCTGGACGGTCACGTCCAGCATCATCCGCTGTTCCGTCTGGAAGTCCCAGTCCTTCAGCTTCCGCAGGGCCTCCAGCTCCCCGGCCTCCAGCTCCGCGATGAAGCCCAGGCCCCCCATGTTGATGCCCAGCACCGGAATCTTGTTCAAGGCCACCAGCTTGGCGAGATGCAGGATGGTGCCGTCCCCGCCGAAGGTAATCAGCAGGTCGGCGCTTTTCAGCTCCGCCGTCAGGGGCCGGGTCTTGTAGTCCCCATAGGCCCCGTCCTTCTGGTCCTTGAAGGGGGGACACACCACCGTCTGGAAGCCCATCTGCCGCAGAATGGCGTCTGCCCTGCGGGTGGTCTCCATGCCCCGGTCTCGGTTGGGGTTGGGGCAGAGGATGATCTTTTTCATGGGTTGCCTCCCTCTCCGTGCTCCTTCAGGGTCTGGTGAGACTCGTCCACCAGGGCCTTCAAGTCAAATGTACGCTCCTGCCGGGGACCCTTTTCCAGATATCCCAGGTACTCGATGTTCCCCTCCGGGCCCCGGATGGGGGAATAGGTCAGTCCCAGCACTATGAAGCCCGCGTCCCCGGCGTGGTCCAGAAAGTGCTCCAGCACCTCCAGGTGGACCGCCGGGTCCCGGACCACGCCCTTCTTCCCCACCTTCTCGCGCCCGGCCTCGAACTGGGGCTTCACCAGGCAGGCGGCGTGGCCGCCGTCCTTCAGCAGGCCGTTCAGGGGCGGCAGGATCAGCTTCAGGGAGATGAAGCTCACGTCCACGGAGGCGAAGTCCAGCGCGTCCGGCACCTGCTCGTGGGTGAGATACCGGGCGTTGGTCCGCTCCAGGCACACCACCCTGGGGTCGCTGCGGAGCTTCCAGGCCAGCTGGCCGTAGCCCACGTCCACGGCGTAGACCTTCTCCGCGCCGTTTTGCAGCATACAGTCGGTGAAGCCGCCGGTGGAGGCGCCGATGTCGGCGCAGACGGCGCCGTTCAGGTCGATGGGGAAGGCGGCCATGGCCTTCTCCAGCTTCAGCCCGCCCCGGCTGACGTATGCCAGCGTGCCGCCCCGGACCTCGATCTGGGCGTCCTCCGCCACGGCGGTGCCGGGCTTGTCCACCCGCTGGCCGTTCACAAAGACCTCGCCGCTCATGATGACCGCCTGGGCCCGCTGGCGGCTCTCCTGAAGGCCCCGCTCCGTCAGCAGGACGTCCAGCCGTTTTTTTTCACTCATGTACGCGCCTCCTGTACCGCCCGGGCGATGCCCGCGGCGTCGATGCCTGCCTGATGCTCCAGCTGGGGCACGGTCCCCTCCGGCAGGAAGGTCTTGCCCAGGTTGATGAGCACCAGCTTCTCCGGCGCCTGGCCGTGCTGGGCCAGGATGGCCGCCGTCCGCTGGCCCACGCACCCGGCGCCGAAGGCATCCTCCGCCACTGCCAGCAGCTTCTTCCCCGCCAGCCAGGGCGCCAGCGTCTCATACTCCAGGGGGGAGATCTGATTCAGCTTCAGCACCTCGGTCCTGACGCCCTGCCGTTCCAGCAGGTCCGCCGCCGCCAGGGCCTGATTCACCAGCACGCCGTAGGTGAGGAGCGTGACGTCCTCCCCCTCCCGGAGCCGGACCACCGGCGCACCGGACCGGTCCTCCCGGTAATCGCCCTCGCCGCCCCGGGGATACCGGACCGCCACAGGCCCGTCGATCTCAAACAATGCCTGCCGCAGCATCCGCCGCAGTTCCGCAAAGCTGGCGGGGCACAGCACCGTAAACCCGGGGATCTCCGACAGGAACAGCGCGTCGAAGCAGCCGTGGTGAGTCTCGCCGTCGGCCCCCACCAGACCCGCCCGGTCCACCCCCAGCACCACATGGAGCCGCTGGAGGGCCACGTCATGGATCAGCATGTCGTAGCCCCGCTGGAGGAACGAGGAGTACACGGCAAACACCGGGAGCATCCCCTGCTTGGCCAGGCCCGCGGCCATGGCGACGCCATGCCCCTCAGCGATGGCCACATCGAAGAACCGGTCCGGGAACTCTTTGGCAAAGGGGGCCAGGCCGGTGCCGTCCGCCATGGCGGCGGTGATGGCGCAGACGCGCCCGTCCTCCGCGGCGCAGGCGGCCAGCGTCCTGCCGAACACGGCAGAGAAGTCGTCTCCCCCGCTCTTCTTCACAAGGCCCGTCTCCGGATCGAATGGCCCCACGCCGTGGAACTTGTCCGGGTTCTGCTCCGCGAAGGAGTAGCCCCTGCCCTTCACGGTCTTCACGTGGACCACCACCGGGCACTGGAGCTCCCGGGCCCAGGCCAGCACGTGGACCAGCCGGTCCAGGTCGTGGCCGTCGATGGGCCCCAGGTAGGTGAAGCCCATGTCCTCAAACAGGGTGCTGCCGGGCCACAGGGCCTTTTTCAGGGACGTCTTGACCTTGTGGTTGAACCGGTACAGCGGGTTCTCCATGGGGTGCTGTCCGAACAGGCCCCGGTACCACTTCTTGAAATGGTAGTAGGCGGGCTTGGAGCGGATCTGGCTCAGATGGCTGTCCACCGCCCCCACGTTGGGGTTGATGGACATGCCGTTGTCGTTGAGAAGGACGATCAGGGGCTCGCCGGAGGCACCGG
>OMGF01001579.1_pt1 | contig 13514 bp, 10 predicted proteins | sample 1645861 | NCBI WGS metagenome assembly OMGF01 (sample SAMN05578586, study PRJEB25193) | human gut metagenome | biome: Human Microbiome; feature: human-associated habitat; material: feces | host: Homo sapiens | place: USA:Birmingham
TGACTGGAGTTCAGACGTGTGCTCTTCCGATCTCCGGAGGGTGGGGCCGGAGGATACGGCAGCTATCCTGTTTACCTCGGGAACAACGGCAATGCCAAAGGGGGTTATGCTGAGTCATTACAGTCTGGTGAACAGCGCGCTGGAAATCTGCAGCCATATGGGCTGGGAAGATTCCGATAAGATGATGATTGCCGTTCCTTTGTTTCACTGTTTTGGCTTAACGGCCAGTCTGCTGACCAGTATCCATACCGGCTGCTGCATGCATACGGTGGAGTATTATAAGACCATAACTGTGCTGCAGACGGTACAGAAGCATCACTGTACGGTGTTAAACGGTGTGCCGTCCATGTTCCTGGCTATCACCAGGAATCCGGCCCATAAGGACTATGACTTAAGCAGCCTGCGAAACGGCATCATTGCCGGCTCGCCGGTCAGTGAGGAAGAATATGATGCCATTCGCAGGGAAATTCCGGGGCTGCTCCTTCATGCATCTTACGGACAGACGGAAACCGCACCCTGCGTCAGCATCAGTGATGTGGGAGATTCGGCGACAGAGCGTGCCACAACGGCAGGACGGGTACTGCGCCACTGCGAGGTACGGATCCTGGCGCCGGACGGAGCCAGCCTGCAAACAGGGGAAGACGGAGAAATCTGCGTGCGTGGCTACAATGTCATGCAGGGCTATTATCATCTGCCGGAAGAAACGGCAAAGACCATTGACGCGGACGGATGGCTCCATACCGGCGATATGGGACATCTGGACGGACGGAATTTTCTGTATATCACAGGGCGCATAAAAGAAATGATCATTCGGGGTGGAGAGAATATTTCTCCGAGGGAAATTGAGCAGGTGATCTGGCATTACCCGGGCATCCGTGATGTGAAGGTGATCGGTCTTCCGACAGAGGTTCTGCAGGAGATGATCGTGGCCTGTATCATCCCGGAGGAAGGAATGACCATTGGCAATGCGGGGCTTATGACATATATGGAGAACCATCTGGCGTATTATAAGCTGCCGGCACACATCGTGCGTATGGAAGCATTCCCTATGAATGCAAGCGGGAAGGTTATGCTGGGAGAACTGAAAAAAAGGCGGCCGAGATCATTCAGACGAACCCGGATACCACCCCGGCCTGTTTCGGACCTTTCGTGAATAGGAATACTCTTTAAATTGCTTTTGGCCCGCGGTTGACAGCGGATTGATTTTGACGTAGAATGGTAAAAAATGAAAGCAGCGGGGAGAAGTAAGTATGATTTATGCGAAATCTGGTGAGAGTCATCCGAATACGTCAGATGAAATTTTTGAACAGATGCTGAACCGGATCATCCAGCTGCGCCTGGAGCCTGGACAGCTGATCAGCGAGAATCAGATGTCTGCGGAGTACGGAGTGTCCCGCTCGGTCATCCGCACTGTGTTTACGCGTCTTAAGCAGCTTGGCTTTATTGAGATTTATCCGCAGCGGGGTACCTATGTCAGTCTTATGGATTTAAGCCATATCGCGGATCTTCTGACATTGCGTACAGCGGTGGAAAAGGAAGTCCTCTATGAGATTTTTACCGAACTGGGCGAAGCAGAGCGCAGCCAGATGCTGAAGCGGCTGGAAGCGAATCTGAAGGAACAGGAGAAATACAGGGATGAGGCCGATTACTTTGGCCGTTTTCCGGATCTGGATGCCGAATTCCATAAGATTATGATCGACAGTGTAGGACGCAGCGCCATGATGTGCATGTTGGATAGCCTGATGCTGCACCTCGCGCGCTGGCGCAACTTTGATGTGGCTTTCGATAATCGTGTGCCGCAGCTGATCGAGGAACACAAAAAGATAGTTGAGGCTATTGTGGAAGGGAACATCCAGAAAGCTCAGGAATGCATGGGAAGGCATCTGGAAACGATCACAGCCATTGCGGATAGGGCTACGGCCAAGTATCCGACCTATTTCAGAAATGGTTGATCCGATCTGTTATAGAAAGGAAGAGACGGAATATGCAAAGAAGCGCATAGTTCCGTCTTTTTCTTTGCTTTTCAGGCAGTTGCCCCGGAAACGAGAGTGTTTAAAAATAAACAAAAAATGCTGGATTTATGTAAACTGAAAGAAACAAAAGAAATGGTGTGCAAATAAAATTCCGGTGAAAAACACAAAAAATACAAAGAAACTATTTACATTCATTGATAAATTTGATAGTATAAGGTCATGAGTTGAGCTGTTTGTTGGCGATATTGAGGAATCGTACAACAAATTTTTTTGGCGTTTATCTTGTATACTAGAATACCAAAGTGTGAAACACAAGCAAGACGCCGTTTTTATTTGCTCAAACTTGTTTAATTTTTAACAACTGCAAAGAAACATAGAAATAACAGTTAAAAATTTCGAAGAGGTGTCAGTTATGTATACACTGGGAATTGATATTGGCTCTACTACATCCAAGGCAGTGATCCTGAAGGATGGAAGCGAAATCGTGGCCTCCTCCATTGTGGTAGCTACCGTCGGAACAGACGGAGTTAGCAAGGCACTGGAAAATGTAATGAAAGAAAGCGGTCTTACGCAGGCAGATATGGCATGCACCGTGGCAACCGGATACGGACGCCAGACCTATGATGGGGCAGATTATCAGGTCAGTGAGCTGACCTGTCACGCGCTGGGTGTCCACTATGTTTGTCCGGGCGCAAGAACAGTAATCGATATAGGAGGCCAGGATGCCAAGGTTCTTTCTCTGAATGAAGAGGGACGCATGATTAACTTTGTTATGAATGACAAATGCGCGGCAGGAACCGGCAGATTCCTGGATGTTATGGCAAATATCCTGAAACTTGATATTTCCCAGCTGGAAACCGAAGCCGCAAAAGCAGTAAAGCCGGCAAGCATCTCCAGCACCTGCACGGTGTTTGCAGAGTCTGAGGTAATCTCCCAGCTGGCATCCGGAACGAATATTCCGGACCTGGTGGCAGGTATCTGCCAGTCCGTAGCAACCAGGGTTGCTTCCCTGGCAAAGCGTGTGGGTGTCCGGGAGGAGGTCTGCATGAGCGGCGGCGTGGCACAGAACGGCGGCGTACGCAATGCCATGGCAAAAGAGCTTGGTGTGGAAATTTACTACGACAAGCGGGCACAGGAACTGGGAGCTCTCGGTGCGGCAATTTACGCATACGGAAAGAGCAGTCAGGAATAGAAAATAAATAACAATAGAAAGCTTACCGCGTTCCTTTGCGGAGGACGCGAGCTGATACAGACCGGACAGGCGCCGCAAGAAGACGCGCGGACGGCCAGAACGCTTTGCCGGAAACGGCAGGGCAGGAACCTGTTTCAGAAAATGAAAACGAAAATGTATAAAGGAGGTTTTTCACAATGGCTGAAGAAGTAAAAAAGAGCAGACCTGCACCAGATCCGAACTCAGCAAAATATAAGCTGGGACAGATCGCGGCAAAGGCTTACAGTGATGCGATGGAGGCCAAAAAGCGCGGAGAGATGGTTGGCTGGTGTGCCAGCAACTTCCCGGTAGAGATTCCGGAGACTCTCGGACTGTATGTCTGCTACCCGGAGAACCAGGCAGCCGGCATTGCAGCAAGAGGCGGCGGTGAGAGAATGTGTAACGAGGCAGAGGGCGAGGGCTACTCCAACGATATCTGCGCATACGCGCGTATCTCCCTTGCTTACGCGAAACTGAAATCCGCTCCGGAGCAGGATATGCCGATGCCGGACTTCGTACTTTGCTGCAACAACATCTGTAACTGTATGATCAAATGGTACGAGAACCTGGCAAAAGAGCTGAATATCCCGATGTTCATGATCGATATTCCGTTCAACCCGGATTACGAGGTATCCGATGCTGAGACTGAGTACATCAAGGCTCAGTTCTGGGATGTCATTCATGGTCTGGAAGCATACACCGGCAAGAAATGGAGCGATGAGCGCTTCAAAGAGGTTATGGCTTCCTCCGGACGCGCAAGCCGCGCATGGATCGAGGCAACCTCCCAGGCAAAATACGTTCCGTCCCCGTTCAATGGCTTTGATCTGTTAAACCACATGGCAGTTATGGTTACCGCCCGTGGTAAAGAAGAAGCAGGCGATGCTATGGAGACCCTGTTAAAAGAGTACAAAGAGAACCATGAGAAAGGCGTTTCTACCTTCCGCGCAGAAGAGAAATACCGTATCATGTTCGAGGGCATTGCATGCTGGCCGTGGCTGCGTGTTACCTCTACCGGTTTAAAGAGCAGAGGCATCAACATGGTAACCACCATTTACGCTGACGCGTTCGGCTTCATCTACGATGACTTCGACGGAATGTGCCGCGCGTACGCAAGCGTTCCGAATGCTATGAACCTTGAGCATTCCAGAGACAAACGTATCAAACTCTGCAAAGAAAACCACGTTGAGGGCCTGTTAGTACATACCAACCGCTCCTGCAAACTCTGGTCCGGATTCATGCCTGAGATGAGCCGTCAGATCGGCGAGGCATGCGGCATCCCGGTTGTTTCCTTCGATGGCGACCAGGCTGATCCGAGAAACTTCTCTGAGGCACAGTACGATACCCGTGTACAGGGCCTGACAGAGATCATGGAAGCAAATAAAGGAGGAAAATAGAGATGGCAGCAAAGGAATTATTAGCGCAGCTTCATGAAGTTGCCGCAAATCCGAGAAAGCAGCTTGACAAATATCTGGCTGAGGGCAAGAAAGTTGTTGCAGTAACCTATTATACACCGCAGGAAATCGTTCATTCCATGGGCCTGGTACCGATGGGTGTCTGGGGCGCAGACATGGAGATCAACGAGGCAAAGAAATATTATCCGGCATTCATCTGCTCTATCATGCAGACGATCCTGGAGCTGGGAATCAAGGGCGAGTACAAAGGTATTTCCGCTATTATCATCCCGTCTCTGTGTGACTCCTTAAAGACTCTGGGCCAGAACTGGAAATACGCAGTAAAGGATATCCCGTTCATCCCGATGACCTATCCGCAGAACCGGAAACCGGACTTCGGCATCAAATTCACCAAGGCTGGTTATGAGAGAGTCATCAATGACCTGACCGTTGCAACCGGAGCACAGTTCTCCGAGTTCGCTCTGGCTGAGTCCATTAAAGTATACAACGAGCACAACGCAGCCATGAGAGCATTCTCCGAGGCAGCAGCAAACGCAGACATCACCGCAGCCGAGAGAAGCGATGTATTCAAGAGCGCATGGTTCATGCTTCCGGAAGAGCACACTGCAATCGTAAAAGAGCTGACCGCTGAGCTGTTAGCCGGCCCGAAGAGCACCCGCACCGCTCGTGTTCTGGTAAGCGGCATCCTGGCAGATGCACCTGGCCTGTTAAAGATCTTCGACGACAACGGCATCCAGATTGTTGCAGATGATGTTGCAGATGAGACCAGACAGTATCGTACCGATACGCCGGAGATGGCAAATCCGGTAGACGCACTGGCACAGAAGTTCGCAAACATGGACAACTGCACACTCCTTTATGATAAGGAAAAGAAACGTGTGGATTACATCGTTGAGCAGGCAAAGGCCCATGACGCAAAGGGCATCATCGTTCTGATGACCAAGTTCTGTGATCCGGAGGAGTTTGACTACGTTCCGATCAAGAGAGCATGCGAAAAAGCAGGCCTCCTGAACTTAAATATCGAGGTTGACCGCCAGATGGTAAACTACGAGCAGGCAGCCACCATGATCCAGGCGTTCAAAGAAATGCTGTAACAAGATGTTGGCCGCGGGGCGGACCGGAATCGTCCGCTTCGCGGTATAAAAGAGACTGTGGTACTATGACAGGCGAGAAACCTTTCATAGAACAGAACAGGCAGAAAAATAGGGGGATGACATTATGATCAGTAAAGACAAAATGTCCGTAACAGTAGGTGTTGCATTTGTGTGGTTTACGACGCAGTTCGGCGGCGGTTTTGCATCAGGCAACCAGCTTCGTCAGTATTTTGTCCAGTTCGGAATCTGGGCATTCGTAACCTGTATCATGACTCAGTTTTTGGGTGCTTTTTTCCAGTGGTATGCACTGAAATATGCAAAGAAGCATGAGGTTTATGATTACAGAAGCTTCAATAACAGTTTTTACGGCAAGTACGCACCGATTTTTTCCAATCTGTATGAGCTGGTATATATTGTGACGATCTGCGTAGCTCCGGCAGCAGCGTTCGCAACCGGCGTCAGCACTATGGAAAGTGCATTTGGCGTTAATCACTGGGTCGGAACGATCTTTGTAGGAATCTTTATTTTTGCGGTAGCTGTATATGGCACCAACGTAGTACGTAAAGTGGCTGCTACTTTATCTGTACTGATTGTTGCGGGACTGTTGATCGTTTATATTCCGAATATCATCGCACAGTGGGGTGACATTTCCGCAAACATTTCCGCGAGCATGGCAAATCCGGCACCGTTTGGCAAGGCACTGTGGATCGGCTTCGTATATGCAGCCTTCCAGCTGGCATCCATCGGTCTGTTAGTACAGCACGCAAAACCGTTCGCATCTCCGGATGACGCGAAGACCTCTATGGTTCAGGGATTTTTCGTAAACGTTCTGATCTGCCTGATGGCTGTTGTTGGTCTGATGGCAATCGCAAATGATCCGAACTTCGCAACCGAGAGCATTCCGCTGCTGATTCTGGTAAACAGAGGTGTGGCACCGGGCGTGCTTCGTCCGATCATTTCCATCCTGATCGTACTTGGTTCTGTATCTACTGCGGTAAACATGATCGCTGGTATGTCCAACCGTGTATGTTCTTCTCTGGACAAAAACTTTGATCCGACTGCAAAACCGGGTGTAAAGGTTATCGTTGTTACCCTGATCTGCACTGTAGTAGCATTCGGTATTGCGCAGCTTGGCCTGAATAAGATTGTGGCAGTAGGCTACAAGTACCTGGGCTATTTAACCATTCCGGTTATCATGATCCCGTATCTGGTACATATGGCAGCTACCAAGTTCGATACCAAAGACTGAATCTGTTAGGAACATTATATTTTTCAAAAAGGAGTGTAACATAAAATGAGCAAACCATTGGAAGGTGTAAAAGTTATTGAACTGGCAACCTTTATCGCTGCGGCAACCGCAGGCAGATTTATGGCTGACCTTGGAGCAGATGTTATTAAAATTGAGTCCGCAAAGGGTGATCCGTTAAGATATACCGCTCCGTCTGAGGGACGTCCGTTGGATATGTATGAGAATACAACCTGGGATCTGGAGAATGGTAATAAGAGATGTATCTCCCTGAACATGAAAACTCCGGAGGGCAAGGAGGCATTCTTCAAGCTGCTGGATTCCGCAGATGTCCTGATCACCAACTGGCGTGTGCAGGCACTGCAGAGAGCAGGTCTTGACTATGAGAGCTTAAAGGAAAGATATCCGAAGCTGGTTTATGCAATCTGTACCGGTTATGGTGAGTATGGTCCGGATAAGGATCTTCCGGGATTTGACTTTACCGCATTCTTTGCAAGAGGCGGATACTTTGAGACTCTGCGTCAGAGAAGCGATGTCCCGTTCAACGGTGCGCCTGGTGTCGGTGACCACAACGTAGGTATGAACCTGGTAGCCGGTATTCTGGCTGCATTATATCAGGCTAAGACCAAGGGTGTCGGTGAGAAGGTTGAGACCTCCCTGTTTGAGAGTGCTGTATACAACATGGGCATGATGGTTCAGGCATCCAACTATGAAGGTATTGCGCAGCAGTATCCGATCAATATCCGCAATGGTGCTAACCCGTTCAACTCCGCATGGCATACCGCAGATGACCGTTATATCCAGACCTGTATGCCGGATTACAACACCTACTACAAGAAATTCATTGCAGCAGTTGGCCGTGAGGATCTGGTAGAGAATGAGAATTACTTCCCGATCCTGACCTGTCAGGAAAAGGGTCTGACTACGGAAGTTTATGATATTGTTATGGAAGCTTTCGAAAAGAAGACCGCAGCAGAGTGGAAAGAAATCCTGACTGCAGCAGATATTCCGTTCGCGCTGTGCCAGAACTGGATCGAGATCCGTAACGATAAGCAGGCAGAAGCCAATAACTGCTTCTACGATATGACCTATTCCAATGGCAATACCAGAAGACTGGTTCGTACCCCTGTCAAGTTTGAAAATATGGGTGTTCCGGATTACAGACGTGGACCGTTTATCGGTGAGCAGGGTGTTGATGTTCTGAAGGAAATCGGTTATAATGATGAGCAGATTGATGCACTGAAAGCAAACGGAACTCTTTATATCTGGGAAGATCCGAAAAAAGCATAAGGCGTGTTCCTTAGCATTACAGTAAGGAAGCAGGGCTGCGCAGGCGCAGAAGCCACGCAGCCCTATATGCGGCAATAACTTGTATACAAGTTGGAGAGAACATGGAATTGACGAAAAAAACAATCGGGCAGTATCTGAGGGAACAGACAGCCGTGATCGGAGATCATACCGCCATGGAAATGTTTGGCTGGAGCTGCAGCTTTGCGCAGCTGGATGAGACTTCCGATCTTATGGCAGGCAGACTGGAGGATATGGGAGTCACCCGGGGAACCCATGTGGGAATCTGGAGTGTCAACAGTCCGAACTGGGTATTTACCTTTCTGGCGCTGGTGAAGATCGGAGCGGTTCCGGTCCTGATCAATACCTGTTACCGGGATGAAGAACTGAAGGGAATCCTGAATTACTCCGATGTGGAATATGTGTTCTGCGGCGCTGGATGCAAGGATATCGTCTATGACGATGTGATCGCGGACATCCGAAAGGATACGCCGAAGGTAAAGCGCTTCCTTCATCTGGATGAAAAGGAAGCAGGAACCTGGATGAGCCCGGACAGCTTCGGCCGCCGGGAAAAGTCACCGGAGGTTCTGGTCCGTGTACAGGAACTGAAAAGCCAGGTGCAGCCGGAGGACGCGGCCTGCATGATCTTTACGTCCGGCACCACATCCCTTCCAAAGGGAATCCTGCTGAGCCATGAGCAGCTGCTCAACAACAGCCGTGCCATGGTGGAGGCGATGCACTGGAGTGTCGCGGATAAGATGTGCATAACCGTTCCGCTGTTTCACTGCTTCGGCATCACTGCCGGCGTGATTGCCTGTATCACAGGCGGCATGGCAATGTGCCTGATCCCGTATTTTCGGACAGCCCATGTGTGGGACGCCATTGATCAGTACAAATGTACGATCTTAAACGGTGTTCCGAGCATGTTTCTCGCATTGATCCGCAAACCGCAGTACGCGGGACGTCAGGCACCAGATCTGAGATCCGGCATCATTGCAGGCTCACCGTGTACCCCGGAGGAATTTCTGGAAATCTGCAGACGGTTTCCGCAGATGCATCTGCAGCCGTCCTACGGACAGACAGAAACATCACCCTGTATTGCCATCGCGGACTGGGATGATCCAAATGAAATCAAGGCGGTATCGGCCGGACATGTGATCGAACATGTGAAGGCGCGTATCGCGGATCTTGCAACCGGGAAAGAAGCAGCACCGGGGAAGGCCGGAGAGATTCAGGTCCAGGGCTATAATGTCATGCTGGGGTATTATCATCTGCCGCAGGCCAATGCCAAGGTCTTCACAGAGGACGGATGGCTGAGGACCGGGGATATCGGTTACTTTGACGAAAAAGGTGAGCTTCATATTACCGGACGCCTCAAAGAGATGATCATCCGTGCGGGAGAAAATATTTCTCCGCGGGAGATTGAGCTTGCGATCCGCCGTTATGAGGGAGTGGCGGATGTCAAGGTAGTAGGAGTTCCGGCACAGGTCCTTCAGGAAGAAATCGCAGCCTGCGTGATTCCGAAGCCGGGAGTGCAGATCGATAAAGAACGGATGCTTTCCTATTTAAAACAGCATCTGGCAGATTACAAGGTTCCGGCCTATGTATTCTGGTTTGAGAAATTCCCCATGAACGCGAGTGGTAAGATTGAATTAAAGGAGCTGCGAAAAGAAGCAGCGGAGCGTGCCGCAAAACAGCGTGAGACGGCTGGCGGCACACAAGGGTAAGCATACAGCCGGAGCAATCCGGTTTAGATACCAATATGTATAAAGGAGGAAATAGAGCAAGATGGCAGACGCATTTTTCACAGAGCAGCATGAGCTGGTCAGAAAACTGGCAAGAGAATTTGCAGAGACAGAGCTGACAAAAGAAGTCCTCGATAAAGTCGAGGAGGAGGAGGTTTTCCCAGAGGAAATCCTCAATAAGATGGCAAAAGCCGGTTTCTTTGGAATTAAGGTTCCGAAACAGTATGGTGGACAGGGCGGAGACGCACGTTCCTATGTTATCGTTATGGAAGAGATCGCGAGAGTATCTGGTGTCGCAAGTATTTATGTTTCTTCCCCGAACTCCCTTTCCGGCGGTCCGTTCCTTCTTTCCGGTAACGCTGAGCAGAAAGAGAAATATTTACGTCCGGTTGTAACCGGCGAGAAGAAGGTCTGCTTCGCGCTGACTGAGCCGGGCGCAGGCTCCGACGCAGGCGGCATGCAGACCACCGCAGTAAAAGACGGTGATTACTACATCCTGAATGGCCGTAAGACCTTCATCACCATGGCACCTCTGGCTGACTGGGCTGTTGTATACGCAAAGACCGACATGAGCATGGGTACCAAAGGTATTTCCGCATTCATCGTAGACATGAAGCAGGAGGGTGTATCCTGTGGTAAGCCGGAGAAGAAGATGGGTGTTGTAGGCTGCGCAACCAGTGATATCATTCTGGAGAATGTACGCGTACATAAAGACAACCTCCTTGGTCAGGAAGGCAAGGGCTTCATCAACGCCATGAAGACTCTGGATACCGGACGTATGGGCGTTGCCGCACAGTCTATCGGTGTTGCCCAGGGATGTCTGGATGAAGCAATCAAGTACGCAAAAGAGAGAAAGCAGTTCGGCCGTCCGATCGCAAAGTTCCAGGCAATCGCATTTATGATTGCTGAGATGGCAACCAAGCTTGAAGCAGCCAAGAACCTGGTTTACAAGACCGCATGGCTGATCGATAACGGTCAGGATGCTTCCATGGCAGCTTCCATGGCAAAATTCTACGCATCTGAGGTCTGCAATGAGATCGCCGCAAAGACCGTTCAGATCCATGGTGGATACGGCTTCATCAAGGATTACAAGATTGAGCGTATGTTCCGTGACTGCCGTGTATTCACGATCTACGAAGGAACCAGCCAGGTACAGCAGATGGTAATTTCTGGTAAATTACTGAAGTAATTAGGAGGGAGCAGACCACAATGAAGATCTTAGTATGTGTAAAACAGGTGCCAGACACCACAGAAGTAAAGATTGATCCGGTTAAGGGAACCCTGATCCGTGAGGGCGTTCCGAGTATCTTAAACCCGGATGACGCAAACGCGCTGGAGGCAGCACTTCAGTTAAAGGACAAAGACCCGGAGGGAACCTCCGTTGCAGTATTAACCATGGGACCGCCGCAGGCAACCTACATGCTGCGTGAGTGCCTGGCAATGGGCGCTGATGAAGCGTATCTGTTAAGCGACCGTGTATTCGGCGGCGCAGATACCTGCGCAACCTCCACCACCATCGCAGCCGGCATCCGCAAGGTAAATGAGCTGGGCAAGGTAGATATCATCTTCGCAGGCCGTCAGGCAATCGATGGTGATACCGCTCAGGTAGGACCGCAGATTGGCCAGAGACTTGGTGTTCCGGTTGTTACCTATGTACAGGATTACAAGGTTGAGGGTGACAAAGTGATCGTTCAGAGACAGCTTGAGGATGGCTACGAAGTAATCGAGGTTGGCATGCCGTGCCTGTTAACCGCTGTGAAAGAATTAAACACCCCAAGATATATGAGCATTGGCGGTATCGTAGATGCTTACCAGAAAGAGATTACCGTATGGGATCACGTTGCAGTTGACCTGGATCCGGCAGACTGTGGACTGAAAGCTTCTCCTACCCGTGTATTCCGTTCCTTCACTCCGCCGCAGAAGGGCAAGGGCGAAATGCTTGAGGGCAGCATTCAGGAGATGGGTGCAAAGCTTGTAGGCAAACTGGTCGAGAAGCATTACATCTAAGCACAAGTGAAAGGAAAGGGTACGAAGAAATGGCAGACGTAAAGGATTTAAGCGCCTACAAAGGCGTATGGGTATTTGCAGAGCAGAGAGAAGGCAAGATCATGCCGGTAGTAATCGAGCTGCTCGGAGAGGGCCGCAAGCTGGCTGACGCAGTTGGATGCGAGCTGTGTGCCGTACTTCTTGGTGATAAAGTAGAGGGACTGACCGATGAACTGTTTGCGTATGGCGCAGATAAGGTATATCTGGCAGACGATCCGGAGTTAAAGGATTACCGTACCGATGCGTACAGCATTACCATTGGCAAGGCAATTGAAGAGTACAAGCCGGAGATCGTTCTGTTAGGCGCTACCCATATCGGACGTGACCTTGGTCCGTGTCTGGCAGTAAACTGCAACACCGGTCTGACTGCAGACTGCACCAAGCTGGAGATCGATCCGACTGACAAGAAGATCCAGCAGACCCGTCCGGCATTCGGCGGAAACTTAATGGCAACCATCATCTGCCCGGATCACAGACCGCAGATGTCTACCGTACGTCCTGGTGTTATGGAAAAAGCACAGTACCAGGAAGGCCGTAAGGGCGAGGTCGTAAAATTAAATGTTTCCTTCAAGGAAGGCGAGATCCGCACCAAGGTTCTGGAGATCGTAAAGAGCTTAAAGGAGACGGTTTCCCTGACCGACGCGAAGATCATTGTTTCCGGCGGTATGGGACTTGGCAAGCCGGAGGGCTTCGAGTTATTAAAGCAGCTGGCTGACAAGCTGGGCGGTGTTGTCGCAGCTTCACGTGCGGCAGTTGACGCAGGCTGGATCGATCACTCCTACCAGGTAGGACAGACCGGTACCACCGTAAAACCGAAGGTATACTTCGCATGCGGTATTTCCGGCGCAATCCAGCACGTAGCAGGTATGCAGGATTCCGAGCTGATCGTTGCCATCAACACCAACGAGTCTGCACCGATCTTTGAGATCGCAGACGTTGGCATTGTGGGTGATCTGTATAAAGTGATCCCGGCAATCATCGAGGAGCTGGATAAGGCAGAAGCAAAAGACTGATCATAAAACGAACCTTTATAAGAGAGTGGGATACAGAAGTGTCCCGCTCTTTTGTTTGATTAAGGCAAAGCGGAGGACTTAGACATGACGGGATATGACATCAGGGAGGTGCTGCCGGAGGTGTTCCGGATTCCGGTGCCTCTGGCGGGAAATCCACTCAAAGAGTTAAACAGTTATCTGTTCCGGGGCAGCAGGGAGGAAAAGCAGCGCAATCTGCTGGTGGATACCGGATTTCGGACAGAAGGCTGCAAAAAAGCGCTCCTTAAGGGACTGGAGCAGCTTGGTGTATCTATGGAGGATACGGATATCCTGCTGACACATCTTCATGCGGATCACAGTGGAAATGCCCCGGAGCTGATCCGGCCGGGCGGAAGGGTATATATCAGCCGGGAGGATTACCGGTTTATGGACGGAACATTGCAGGAGCACCGTTCGGAACGATTCCGGGAAAACGGAATTGAGGAATCGCTTTTAGATCGGAAGAGCAC
>OMGF01001587.1_pt1 | contig 13372 bp, 9 predicted proteins | sample 1645861 | NCBI WGS metagenome assembly OMGF01 (sample SAMN05578586, study PRJEB25193) | human gut metagenome | biome: Human Microbiome; feature: human-associated habitat; material: feces | host: Homo sapiens | place: USA:Birmingham
AATACGTTCAGCCGCAGCACCATACTTAATCTGGCACGCATAAAGGACTGCCACGTAACCTCAAAGTCATGCCCACCAGACCTTGAATCCCGCTGTTTTGAACCCATCCAAAAGGCCTCGGAACCAGTGGTTCTCAAAATCAGCGGAGAACGCAACTCCCTGGAGCGGTGCATGCTGCATTTTGCCAACTATGAAAAGCACACGGAATATGACGCGGAAAATAAATGCTGGATCTGTTCCATCCACTATGATTTGGCAGATGAGACAGAACTTCTCATAGATATTCTGTCCTTTGGCCCTGTGGTCCGGGTACTTGGCCCTTCGTCCTTTGTACGGCAGATCCGCAAACGGGTAAAAAGGCAGCATGAGCTGTTTTACAGCGAAATTACATAGGGTACGCCGGGTGACTGCAGAAACCACAGCAGCGCTTCCTGCTCCAGCACCTCCTGCCCCAGCGTCTCCTGCCCCAGCGTCTCCTGCCCCAGCGCAGGACTGCGCTCCGCACAAAAATACGCTCCGCATAAAAACAGAAATAAAAACAGGATAATTGAAAAAGGATGCTGTATGGCTGTCCGGATATACCATAATACATCCGGACAGCCATACAGCATCTTTTTTATCTATCGTTCCTTATTTTCCTCTAATCTGAGAATCAGATTCTTAACAAGCTCTTCCTTACTCTTAAATTCCGTCCTGACGCCAGTAATATACCGGAAAGCCTCCTCCCATTCGCCCATGGAATAGGATGATATGCTGACCGTGCGCACGGCATATATAATATCCTCTATATAAAACGAACTGTGAAGGTCCGAAAGGTACTGGCAGCCGGAGAGTTCCTGCAATCTGGCCAACAGCCCCCCCTGGGATTTATCTGGCATCATATAAAACTCCTATTCTACTTTCTGCATGTATATTTCCAATTTCTCCTGTGCAATCTATACATTGCAATTATATATGACATTTGTCGTAAAATCAAGGAAATGCAACCTATTTCTTGCATATTCCGGAGGAAGCCATGGATCAAAAATTAAAGCAGGATTTAAGGATAGGGCCAAACATCCGAAAATACCGCATGCAGTCACATCTCACCCAGGATCAGGTCACTGCAAAGATGCAGCTGATGGGGATTAATATTTCACGCAGCATATATTCCCAGATAGAAAGCGGCACATATAATATACGAATCTCCGAGCTGGCAGCCATGAAGGAAATCTTTAACATCAATTATGAATCTTTTTTTGATGGCATCATGCTGAACCACAAGGATAAACAATAACAAAACAATATGAACAGGCCGCCTGTCAAATGACAGACGGCCTGTTCCAAACACAAAGGATAAAGGTATTTACCCGCAATGGGTACGAATTATTTACCGTAGTATGCTTTTAAATACATTTCTTTAATCTCACTCATAAGCGGATATCTTGGGTTAGCGCCGGTACACTGGTCATCAAATGCCTGCTCAACCATATCGTCCAGCCTGTCTAAGAAGTCTTTCTCATCAATGCCGTAATCCTTGATGCAGGACTTGATGCCCACAGTCCTCTTAAGCTCCTCAATCTTGACAATCAGCTTCTGAACTGCCTCAGCATCATCCTTGGCCTGGATTCCGCAGAACCTTGCGCACTCCGCATACCTTTCACGGGTATGTGGATATTGATACTGGGAGAAAGTACCCATCTTACGTGGATTCTCAGCTGCGTTAAAATCAACCACCAGGGAAATCAGCAGAGCATTGGCAACACCGTGTGGCAGGTGATGGAATGCGCCCAGCTTATGAGCCATGGAGTGGCATACGCCCAGGAATGCATTGGCAAACGCCATACCAGCCATACAGGAAGCATCCGCCATCTTCTGACGTGCCTCAACATTTGTAGGCTCATTGTAAGCGGTTGGAAGGTAATCAAATACATTCTTCATGGCCTTAAGCGCAAGGCCGTCTGTATAGTCGGTTGCCATGACGGATGCATATGCCTCCAGTGCATGGGTCAGTACGTCAACGCCGGATGCGCTGGTCAGTCCTCTTGGCTGGCTCATCATATTGTCAGTATCAACAATTGCCATATTAGGCAGCAGCGCGTAATCTGCCAGAGGATACTTGATACCAGTCTCCTGGTCTGTGATAACGGCGAAAGGAGTAACCTCGGAACCTGTACCGGAAGAAGTAGGAACAGCAATGAAATATGCTTTCTCACCCATCTTCGGGAAGGTATATACACGTTTCCTGATATCAATGAAACGCATAGCCATATCCATGAAATCCACTTCCGGATGCTCATACAGCACCCACATAATCTTGCCTGCGTCCATGGCGGAACCGCCGCCCATAGCCAGGATTACATCCGGCTCAAATTCTCTCATAAGCTTGGCGCCGGCCTGTGCATTAGCCAGTGTTGGGTCAGGCTGTACATCGGAGAATACGGTATATGTGATTCCCATTTCATTGAGACGGTCTGTGATGACATGGGTGTATCCGTTCTTATACAGGAAGGAGTCTGTTACAATGAACGCCCTCTTCTTGCCTAAAACATCCTTCAGCTCTTGTAATGCTACAGGCAGACAGCCCTTCTTAAAGTAAACCTTCTCAGGTGCACGGAACCACAGCATGTTCTCTCTCCTTTCAGCAACGGTCTTAATATTCAGTAAGTGCTTAACTCCAACGTTCTCAGATACGGAGTTGCCGCCCCAGGAACCGCAGCCCAGTGTTAAGGACGGAGCTAACTTGAAGTTATACAGGTCACCGATACCGCCGTGGGAAGAAGGAGTGTTGATTACGATACGGCAGGTCTTCATCCTTGCTGCATGCTTTAAAATCTTATCTTCTTCATTTACATTCACATACAGGGATGAGGTATGGCCGTAGCCTCCGTCTGCCACCAGACGCTCTGCCTTATCCAGAGCCTCGTCAAATGTTTTAGCCTTGTACATAGCCAGTACGGGAGACAGTTTCTCATGGGCAAACTCTTCGCTGATATCCACAGACTCAACTTCGCCAATCAGAATCTTGGTATCCTCCGGAACTTCAACACCTGCCAGCTTGGCAATGGTTGCTGCCTTCTGTCCCACAATCTTGGCATTCAGGGCGCCGTTTACAATGATGGTCTTGCGGACCTTATCAATCTCGCCCGGCTTTAAGAAATAGCAGCCTCTGTATTCAAATTCTTTTCTTACTTCGCTGTAAATGGATTCCATGACTGTCACGGACTGCTCGGAAGCACAAATCATACCGTTGTCAAATGTCTTGGAATGAATGATGGAGTTAACCGCCATCTTAATATCTGCTGTGTCGTCGATGATAACCGGTGTATTGCCGGCGCCAACGCCCAGAGCAGGCTTTCCTGAAGAATAAGCAGCCTTAACCATGCCGGGACCGCCTGTTGCCAGAATCAGATCCGCATCCCTCATAACCTCATTGGTCAGTTCCAGTGAAGGAACATCAATCCATCCGATAATGCCCTCCGGTGCGCCGGCCTTCACTGCCGCGTCCAGAACCACCTTGGCCGCTGCGATAGTACAGTTCTTAGCACGGGGATGTGGGGAAATAATGATTGCGTTGCGTGTCTTTAAGGCAATCAGTGTCTTAAAGATAGCTGTGGAAGTAGGATTAGTGGTAGGAATAACAGCTGCAATCAGACCGATTGGCTCGGCAATTTTCTTAATGCCGTATTCCTTATCTTCCTCAATCACACCAACTGTCTTGGTATCCTTGTATGCGTTGTAGATATACTCTGCAGCGTAGTTGTTTTTGATGACTTTATCCTCAACCACGCCCATGCCGGTCTCTTCTACTGCCATCTTTGCAAGTGGAAGACGCATCTTGTCGGCTGCGCTTGCTGCTGCAAAAAAGATTTTGTCTACCTGCTCCTGTGTAAAGGTAGAAAAAGCTTTCTGCGCTTCGCGCATTGCATTCATTTTTGCATTCAGTCCGTCTACGCTGTCAATGATTTCCGGAACAACCTGCTCGATTTTCTTTGCCATTTCCTTATCCTCCATTTTCCTTGTGTTTGAATCAGTACATTTAGGCTGTACCTGCCTGTCAAGTCATTTTAAATTGTTACTCAATTGCTATTGATAATTAATTAACAATCTCACTGTTTGCATTATAAACCTTCGTTAAAAAAATGTCAATATGTAAATGAAAGATTTTATAATTTTTTTTAGGGGGGAAACCAGGGCAATCCTCAGACAAGAAAACAGCTATCCCCTATTGCCATAGAAGATAGCTGTAACTAAAAATCAAACATATTCCGAAGCTCTAATCATTGACTCAACCGAAATCCTTTGATTACTTATTAAAATAGGGGGTTCAGTCAAATCTTAAGCGCCTTCCTATAGATAACTTTTTAACAATTCAACCTTATCCAGTCTCTCCCAAGGCAGGTCCAAATCATTGCGGCCAAAGTGACCATAAGCAGCCGTCTGCTTATAAATCGGGCGGCGCAGGTCCAGCATCTTGATGATTCCGGCCGGACGGAGATCAAAATTGGAACGGATAATGTCCACCAGCTTCTCATTGCTCAATTTACCGGTTCCGTAGGTATCCACCATAATGGAGGTGGGGTGAGCAACACCAATGGCATAGGACAGCTGAATCTCGCACTTGTCAGCCAGACCGGCCGCCACGATGTTCTTAGCAACATAGCGGGCAGCATATGCAGCAGACCTGTCTACCTTGGTGCAGTCCTTTCCGGAGAATGCGCCGCCGCCGTGGCGCGCATAACCGCCGTAGGTATCAACGATTATTTTACGTCCTGTCAGACCGCTGTCTCCCTGAGGTCCGCCGATAACAAAACGTCCTGTAGGGTTGATGAAAAACTTTGTGTTCTCGTCAATCATATTCTGCGGAAGTATCTCGTCAAAGATGTACTTCTTCACATCCGCATGAATCTGTTCCTGGGTCAAGCTCTCATCATGCTGTGTGGACAATACCACAGCATCCAGACGGACCGGCTTGTCATTTTCATTATACTCCACGGTTACCTGGCTCTTGCCGTCCGGACGCAGGTACTTAAGCGTACCGTTCTTGCGGACTTCCGTAAGACGCTTAGCCAGCTTGTGGGCCAGGGAAATGGGATACGGCATGAATTCCTCTGTCTCATTGGTGGCAAAACCGAACATCATGCCCTGGTCCCCTGCTCCGATAGCATCCAGCTCCTGGTCGGACATCTTATTTTCCTTTGCCTCTAACGCCTTATTCACTCCCAGCGCAATATCCTGGGACTGCTCGTCAATGGCTGTGATAACACCGCAGGTATCGCAGTCAAAGCCGTATTTGGCACGGTCATAGCCAATCTCACGCACCGTCTCGCGCACCAGCTTCTGGATGTCCACATAAGCGTTGGTGGTTATCTCTCCCATGACCAGAACCAGTCCTGTTGTGGTGGCTGTCTCACATGCCACGCGGCTCATTGGGTCCTGCTCCATCAGTGCATCCAAAATCGCGTCGGATATGGCATCGCACATTTTGTCCGGATGACCTTCTGTTACGGACTCAGATGTAAAAAGTCTTCTCTCCATTTTAATCTCTCCTTCTTTCAGATAAATGATTAATAGCAGCTGTAACATCAACCATTTACAAAAAACAAAGTCCGCAGCAATTGCGGACTTGAAAATATCATTAAATCTTCAAATCCTCTTATTGCTCGACCAAGTATGCTCCATAGCATACTCCTCGCTCAGGCTGGCACCTTCCGGCCCTTTCGCATATCTTGCTGATATACTCAACCGGGGTTGCCGTGACTTCACAGGTCCTTTGTACCTCCATCACTCTGAATAAGGGATATTTACGAACTCTTTAATTGTAAAATGTGTTACCTTCCATATCTTATAGCAATTATATATATATGTCAATACTAAAATCCATCATTTCCTATCCTACCTTATGGAAATCCTTCCCTGTCCCCCTGGATTTGCATACTCAGATGTCACGGAACCTCCCATCCTTCTGATATAGGAAGACAATATATCCACATCCACCATAACCTCATCCCGGATTACATTACATCCTTTAAACATGGTCATGCCGTCACCTCCCTGTTTCAGCATATAATTATGGGACGCTACGGTATACGTCTTGTTAAGGTCAATGGGTTCTCCTCCCACTTTAATGTCCATTACCCTGTAAGCACCGGACACACCGGTGAAATTTCCCTTGTCATCCGTCTGAACGCCGGACTTAACAGATGTGTCGATGGTGTAGGTCAAACCGGAAACCTGAAGGAAACCGCCGCTCTCCTCAGGACAATTCCTGGACGCCATCTCCAGCGCATCCTTAATCTGCTGTCCCGTGGCCTCTATGACACATCCCATATTCCCATAAGGGAACACGGCCAGGGTGTCGTTATAGGTAATGTTTCCCGGCTTAATAACGCTTCGGATTCCGCCTCCGTTGCTGAGCCCGATATCAGCACCCAGCTCCGCACGGTAAGCATCTGCTGTCAAATCTCCCAGATTCGTCTCAGCGTTTCTGATAATACGATTCCCCGTGGCAGGATCATTGACTGTCAGCTCATATGGCGTGGTACCCAGAACTGTCTTTAATGTCTCATTGTACTGGTTCTCGATAGACTGGATAAACTGATAGGTCCCATAGTCTGCGGCCTTTCCGTTAGGATTAATATAGCTTTTACCGGGAATCACAATATTAAGACCCGCAGGAATCACGTCCGCGTTCTTTATCTTATCCAGATTGCTGTTGTAAATATCCATCCAGCGGTTATAACTTCCCAGCTCCCTCTTCGCAATCCTGCTTAAGGAATCATGTTCCTGTACCGTATATTCCCTGTCCAGGTCCGCAGCAGGCACCTCTGATACCAGCTCTGCGCGTATGGATCCATCGGCAGATATGGTCAGCTTTCCGATATGATTCAGCTTAGTGCCCGTCTGGGTCAGAACCACATTCTGTCCGTTTTTATTCTTTACGTTCTCCGACGGAACCGTTTCATGGGAATGGCCGTCAATACACACGTCAATTCCCGTGGTATTGGCAATCACACTGGCGGAGGACCATCTCTGGGTAATGCCGTTTTCCCCGAGGTGTCCCGCCAGGATCACATAATCAGCTCCCGCTGTCCTGGCTGCATCCACGCTGGCCTGCACCTGATCGTACAGCTTTTGGCCGCTCTCGTCCTCACAGAAGGAATAAATATAATTGCCCTGGCTGTCCTGAAAATATGCCGGTGTGGATTTTGTAAAGCTCTCAGGCGTGGTGACGCCTACAAAAGCCACCTGAGTAGCCCCATATGTAAACATCTTATAGGGCGCAAAAACAGGTGCGCCTGTGGCGATATTTATAAAATTGCAGGAATAATACCCACAATTTAATTTCCCGGCCAGCTCCAGAAATCTGGACATGCCATAGTCAAATTCATGGTTTCCAGGAACAGCAAAATCATATCCCACATAGTTCATGATGTCAATAAGATACCCGCCGTCTGAAAGCGTACCAATGGGCGCTCCCTGAATGGCGTCCCCTGTATCCACCAGGGTTACATACGGCGTCTGCTGCTGCATCTCCTTCTTATACAATGCCAGACCTGCATAGCCGATATTGTCATCCACTCCGCAGTGGACATCATTGGTGTACAGCACCACGATATCCTTGTCCGCTGCCAAAGCCGTGATGGGTCCGCCTGTGAGCGGAAGGCCCATTATCGTTACAGTGGTCAGGACAATTGCAAGAAACAGGCTGCGCAGCCATTTGAAGCTCTTGTTTTTCATGATTTTCCTCCTTATTATGTTTTTTTCAAAGGTTCCTGCCACCATCATATCATATTTAAGCGGATAAGTAAAAAACGCTGATAACGGTTCTAATAAGAAAATGGGGAAATCATCCTGCCTGTGGATTCTTTCCCCATTTTTTGCGTATCCTAGTCCGCCGCCTGATTTCTGCCTCCGGCATTTCGGTTATTCACTGGCCAGCTCGCCCTCATTCGCCTCTTCCCTGCATATCTCCTGCCCGGACTGATAATCCGTCACAGCCAGCTCCATTACGGCCTGGGAATAGTTCACGGACATCCTGACATATTTTCCTTTTTCCCTGGCTGCCTCAGAAGCAATACCCGCAATCTGCTCCAGCACATCCCTGGTCAGATATCCTCCCCGCCAGTGGAATACATAATAGGGCTGTTTCTTCCTCAGCACAGCCTTAAAACGTCCCGCCACGTCCTCCAGCTTGGTCAGGGACAGCCTGTTTTCTTTATAATAAAACCTTCCCCCGTCTGTGCACACAGGCACCTTATACACCAGGGGCTGATGGTCCTTAAATATCATCTTGTCGTCCAGATTAAAATAATCAAACCGCTTTTGTCCATACCGTCCCAGGGAATTATCAAAGGTCGCATCCAGATGGTACCATGTATTCTTCAATTTTACCAGATTCCATGCGTGACGGTACCGGATTCCCCTGTCAGGAGCTGATTCACTTATGGCTATCAGGCACTCCAGCCCCATCCTGTCGCACAGTATTTTCACGGTCTTGGCAATGCCTTCGCAGACGCCAATCCCCTGCTGGAGAGGCCCTATAATTTCATGGGAATACTGTTTTTTCAGCTTGTCATAGGTCACATTGGAGCAGATGAAGTCATGCACGTACTTTTCCTTTTCCTCCGGCGCCATTCCCTCTGCCTGCCGGACCAGCCGGCTTATCCTGGACTCCAGGGCTGTTTTCATCTCTTTTATTTTCTTCTTCTCAAACATATATTCCGGAATCATCTGTACATACTCTGAATTCTGGGCAAACCTGTAGTGAAAGCCCTCCACATAAAATATGGCCGGATGGTCCAGGCGGAGCCGGAAAAAAATATCTGACAGCTCCTTACCATCCAAGCGCAGAACCGGAAATTCCGGCGACAGTGACTCAAATCCATCCAACATAGCCCTATAGGCGTTCTGCTGAGCTTTATTCATTTGCTGGTAATAAAATTCCTGTTTCATATTCGTTCCACATATCTTTCTTAAGTCTGTTTGTCCTGCCTCTGAAAGAAAAGGCAGGAACCATGCACCTTTCGGTACATCCTCCTGCCTTGTATTCTCTCCTGTTATCAACCAACCCTTAATTTAAACTTTTGTACTTCCCGGTCGGAATCTACTTTTTCAATCATAGCTCCCAATCCCTGGAGCTTTTCCTCAAAACACTCATATCCGCGCTGGATATAACCGATTTCATCCACCACCGTATACCCGTCAGCGGCCAATCCCGCAATCACAAGGGCTGCTCCCGCCCTCAGGTCCGGTGCATTGACCTGGGCTCCTGTCAGGCCTTTTACGCCGTCTATGACAGCCACATTGCCCTCTACCTTTATATTGCTGCCCATGCGGGCCAGCTCGTCCACATATTTGAATCTGTTCTCAAAAATACTCTCTGTCACCATACTGGTGCCGTTGGCCAGGACCAGGGCAACCGACATCTGAGGCTGCATGTCCGTAGGAAAGCCGGGATAGGGAAGGGTCTTTATATCCGTATGCCTCTGGGCAGGTTTTCCCACCACGCGTACAGCGTCATCAAATTCAATCACCTCACAGCCTATCTCCGTCAACTTGGCCGAAATGGCTTCCAGATGCTTGGGAATCACGTTCTTAACCATGATATCGCCTCTGGTGGCAGCTGCAGCGCACATAAACGTGCCTGCCTCAATCTGATCCGGTATAATGGAATACTCAGTGCCGTGAAGACGGTTCACTCCCCTGATACGAATTGTATCCGTACCGGCTCCCTTTATATTGGCGCCCATGCTGTTTAAGAAGTTGGCAACGTCAACAATATGGGGTTCCTTGGCAGCATTCTCCAGGATGGTCTGTCCCTCTGCCAGGGCCGCGGCCATCATGATATTAATAGTAGCTCCCACTGACACCACATCCAGGTAAATGTGGCTTGCCACCAGGTCGATGGCATGGGCAATGACAGCCCCGCGTTCAATGGTCACCTCAGCCCCCAGTGCCCTGAATCCCTTGATATGCTGGTCAATGGGCCTGCTGCCGATATTACATCCCCCCGGAAGGGGAACCTGCGCGCTTTTATATTTGCCCAAAAGGGCTCCTATGAAATAGTAAGAAGCACGTATCCGGCGGATATACTCATCATCCACAGATACCTCGCTTATATTGCTTCCATTTATCTTTACAGTGTGTCGGTCAATCCGGTCAACCCTTGCACCGATTTCCTGAATCGCCTCTAACAGTACATTGATATCCCTTACATCCGGCAGATTATCAATCACCACATCATCATCAGTCATGATAGAAGCAGCCAGTATTCCCAGTGCGGCATTCTTGGCTCCGCTTATGGTCACATCTCCCACCAGTGGATTCCCGCCTTTGATAATATATTGTTCCATTCCACACCTCTGATTTTTATTTAAACAAATCCAATATATAAGGAAAATACTCCTAAAGAAATCTTTAAAAATTTGTTCATAATTTATTTACATCTTCTTAGATTATACCATAAGAATCAGATTTGTAAAGTAAAACGAAAATGCACACCCTAAAGTACACTGTCTATTCCACTGTCAAAGCACACAGGAAATCATTCTGCAAGTTCTTGAAATACTCTGTGGCATCATTCAGCCCCATCTTCTGTGTCTCCTGGGTCTGAGGGTCATAGAGCGTCACATTGTACTGGTCGTAGCCGGATAAAAGCACGTACTGTCCTGATTCCACATAGGCAATCACAGGAACACCTTTGTCAATATAATACAATATCTGGCTCAGGCTGCATCCTCCTGCGTCAATGAGAATAAGTCCATCCTCATAAACGCGGCTTCCGTCAAATGAATCCAGATATTTTGTCACCTTCCTGGCCTCATCCACCGGGGATTTGATATTGCGTATGGGCTGCCTGTTGATTCTGTCCCACACAATATGCTGGCTGCTGTCCGTCACATACCCCATCTGCCCATAGGCCATCTCCACTGCCTGGCTGAAGGTTCTGGATGAACCTAAATAATGTCCGCCTCCGTATGCCCTGAATATCATGCTGTTATCAGATGATGCGGAAGCACTGCTTCCTGTATCCAGAACACTTGTATATTCATAAGAAAATGCCTTTGGCGCAGATGTACGGACCTCATTTCCGTGTATTTCTGAATCTGCCTGTACAAAATAAACCTTTCCCTTATCCTGGGAGGCAAACCAGCCAATTCCCTCCAAGGGGTCCTTCTCAACTCTCTGGTTGCATACAATGGTATCCTCATTCTGATACAGATACTGGTTCTCTCCCAATGGAACCAGACGTTTCAGATGAATCCTCCCATCCTGTGCAACTACATCCGTTATATAAATACCGTCCTTTCTGTATTCACTCTCCACCTGCATCTGCGTATCGACAATGTACATTGCATACATAGGCATACCCTTCATGCGGCCATTAACAATCCACTTATCCTTGGAGCTGCTCAGTCCATATATCAAATCATTTCCAACAAATCCCAATACTCTGACATAATCATTTACCTCCCCTACGATTTCCTGTTTCTGGGAAGTGTTAAAATCCATAACATGGACCTTTTCGGATTCATAGAGGTTTTGGCCTTCCTGCCATGCAAACCGGCTGGCATCGCCGCTGACAGCATAGCTTCCCTCTGTCAGCCCCTGGGCCACTACCAGGGATTCATTGCTCTTAAGATCGATACCGTACACAGTACCCTGAAGCATAATATACATCATGTCATTTTCGCTGAGATAGGACAGTTTATCAATGTCTGCTTTCACCATATCATAGGATTCAGATGCAGGCAGGAAGAACTTTTCCTGTACCGTATCCTGTTCCTTATCATAGTGGTAATATACCACTCCCATCCGTCCTTCGTACTTCCCCCGGTTCATATATCCATACACCAAAAAATCCATAGAGCCGTCATCCTGCATGGACAATATCTTTATGTCGTGTCTGTCATAATTGCTTCTCACACCGTCGTCCGAATTGCTTCTAAACGAAAATACGCACACCGCCTGCTTATCATCATAGTCATAGCACCACAGATCTCCTCCTGTTTTAAATGCCACATACTTGGATTTTGGACTCTTCATGTTTCTTACCTTGTTGTCATTTGTAATTCCAAGAAGAATCTTTTTGCCTGAAAAAGACTGATGACCTCCGTCAAACACTTCATTGGCATTGCGTTCGTAATTCATCAGGTAGATTCTCTGCTCATTCCATTTCATGGTAAAATTGTCTTCTGCGTCAACCATGGAACGTGTTCCGTCTTCCTCATTAATGGCTACCTGATACCGAATCTGGATTTGTCCCATAATGCCGTCAAACTCCTGGAGAGTCATCAGAGGCTCTCCCACCATCTCCACATCCAGGCCGTCCCATGTTAAATGGCTGAAGCTGGCCCTGATGGTAACATGCCCCAGTGAGCTGTTATCCTCTGTGTCATTGGTTTCCAGATAGGATACCAAATCTCTTGCCTGATTATAGTCCAGACTCTTCCTGGTAAACTCCTGGGCCAGCCTGACCATATCTGACGCATAGGTATTGTCCGGCCACATGATTCTGGTATAATAATGCAGTTCCTTCTCTCCCGTGGACACGGTAAGTGACAGGAGATATGTCTCATTTCTGGCCAGCAGGTTTTGAATCGGGAGCACCGCGCTGACGCTTCCGTCCCCGCTTACCCAGTCTTCCACTTCTGTCCTCTCCACCAGCCTGTCCAGAGTAAGATTTCTCACTTCATAACTGATGCCTGTAATGGTATTTCCATACTCTTCAATCCGGATATGCAGCCCACGGTCTTCAGGCAGCACAGAGATACTCTCCCTGGCTGCCTGATTCCCCATATCCTGCATGTATCCATGCAGGCAATTGATTTCCTGACCGCCCAGCTGGGTATAAACCACTGGCAAAGACGGTTCTTCCATAGATGTATATACAGCTGATTCTTTTTCCATCGTGTTTCTGGCACTGATAAAATAAACTACCAGCGCTCCTATAAATATCAGGAACAAAATCCCTGCTTTTTGCAATATTTTTTTCATATGTGATTATATCCTTTATACTGGTTGCTCTGTATCATTTCTATTTTATATAATATCCAGTAAAACTACAACTTAATCTTTTCGGAATTTTATTAATAATATCTTTGCTGCTCCTATAAGGCGCACAGACCTCTGGCACACCTTCTGTGGAACATTTCATTCAGCAGAAGTACCTTGACCATGTCTCTAAGCCAGGATGGCCTGTTTCCGGGTTTAGGTGGCGGAACCGGTCTGGGCGGCATTGGCGGTCTGGGAGGCTGTGGCCTCGGCGGTCTTGGCGGGGGCGGAGGCGTTGGCCTCGGCGGCTGCGGCGGTCTCGGTGGAGGCGGCGTTGGCCTTGGCGGCTGCGGCGGTCTCGGTGGAGGCGGCGTTGGCCTTGGCGGCTGCGGCGGTC
>OMGF01001616.1_pt1 | contig 13152 bp, 8 predicted proteins | sample 1645861 | NCBI WGS metagenome assembly OMGF01 (sample SAMN05578586, study PRJEB25193) | human gut metagenome | biome: Human Microbiome; feature: human-associated habitat; material: feces | host: Homo sapiens | place: USA:Birmingham
TCAATAACTCGTTGGTCTCTTCAACGGAAAAATCCAACGGATTCAACAAATGTCTCATAACGTATCTCCTTTGCTTTTTCTCTGGCGGACGGATCCCCGACCGCAGGTCTTAGGACATTATAGCGGAAAATATGTTAGATTACCAGTCCCTTTTTTAGAAAAAACTATCCAAAAATTGAAGGGTTCCGACTGCGATTTTTTGGATAGTTTTTTCCTGCCTGAGTATGTAATGAATCCGTAAGGAAGATTAAGAAAAAGCGGATATCATAAATGACAGGTTCATGGTATGATGTGCATGAATGAAAGGGTACGCAGGCAAAATGACCTGAACGGGGAGAAGACAATCATTATGGAAGAAAAGAAAGAATCCGTCATCCGGGTGAAAAACTTATATAAGATTTATCAGGTGGGAACCAATAAGGTCTACGCGTTAAATGGTGTAGATTTTACCATGTACAAAGGTGAGTTCTGTGCCATCGTCGGTCCGTCCGGCTCCGGCAAGTCCACTCTGTTAAATATGCTGGCAGGGCTGGAGAAGCCCACCAGGGGCGAGATCATCATAGCCGGAAAGCATATGGAGCGGATGAATGAAAACCAGCTGGTGCAGTTTCGCCGGGAGAATGTAGGCTTTATTTTCCAGTCTTACAATCTGTTGAAGACGTTAAATGCTGTCGAAAATGTGGCACTGCCTCTTTCTTTCCGGGGTGTGCCGAAAAAGGTCCGCAACGCGAAGGCAGAGGAATATCTGAAGCTGGTAGGCCTGGAAAAGCAGATGAAGCACATGGCCAACGCCATGTCCGGCGGTCAGCAGCAGCGGGTGGGCATCGCAAGAGCCCTGGTGGTGAATCCAAAGATCATCTTCGCGGATGAGCCAACGGGAAACCTGGACTCCAAAACCACCATGGAAGTGTTAAAGCTCATGCAGCGCATTGTCAGGGAACAGCAGCAGACCCTGGTCATGGTCACCCATGACAATTACATTGCCGGGTTTGCGGACCGGCAGTTTCACATCGTGGATGGGAAAATCTTAAAGATTGAGGAAAACAGAAAGAGCGGAGAAACAGAGCAGGAACTGCAGAATGCTTTGGAAAGAGGAGAAGAGTCATGAAAAAAATAAGATGGAAGCGATTTGCAGCCCTTGCGCTGGCAGTGATGCTGTTTGCGGGGGCGGTGCCAGTGGCAGCCCCGGTGCAGGCGTATGCGTCGGAGGTGTCGGTATATTCTGATAAGATCCAGCGCGGAAAAACAGGAAAATCCATGACGCTGAGCTTCACAATTAAGAACACAAGCGGAAGTGAGATCAAAGACGCAAAGATTGCCTTTGACACCAGTGGCGGCGAAATCTGGGATGAGGACGAGGAAGACCGTCAGTATGGCTATTCCTTTCCATTTGAGGTGACCGGAAAGCTGAATGATACGGACCATCCAAAGGGAATCGGAAATATTTCTGATGGAAAAGAGAAAAAGGTATCTCTGACCGGTACGGTGCGCCGGGATCTGTCTGAGGGCTATTATAAGGTTCCGGTAGTTGTCATGAGTAAAGATGGAGGCTGGATCGAGCAGGAGGACATGCGCGTCTGGATCACCAAATCCACCTCCACCGACGACGATGACGACGATACCAACAAGACCTACGATTTTGTCCTGGGTGAAGGTCAGAACGCGCCCCGGGGCGCTTACCCGGAAGTCATGAATTTCTCCATCGGCCTGCGCAACAACAGTCCGGCTACTGTGTACAATGTTAAAGCCAGCATGGTTCTCGACGCGGACAGCGCTAAGTTCCCGTTTGAGATCAACGATGCCAACTACGACCGGATGTTTGAAAAAATCGCGGTGGATGAGACGGTGCAGCTGGATTACAGCTTTGCCATCCGCAAGGATTCCTACACCGGTTATTATCCGATTGCCATGAAAATCTATTACTCGGACAGTTCCACCGGCGAGGAGCTAAAGACCTTTGAGACATCCTTCTTTGTACATATTGTGAGCAAGCCCACCAAGGATGATTATGAGGAGTTTAACGAGCACGACCGCACCAAGGCCCGTCTCATCGTCGACGGCTACACAACAGATCCGGAGACGATCGTGGCAGGAGAAAGCTTCAATTTGCTCCTGACGGTCAAGAATGCGTCCAGCAGTGTGTCCGCGTCCGATATTCTACTGACCATGGAATCGGAAAAAGTGTCCGACAGTCCGGTGTTTACCACGGAATCCGGTTCTAGCTCTGTGGCCATTCATTCCCTGGGAGCAGGCGCGACTGCGCAGGTGAGCTTCCGCATGAGCTCCAGGCCGGGAGTAGACCAGCGCTCCTATGGCATCACCATCAAGGCAAACTATGACAGTCCGCAGTTTAAGAATGCCGAGGACAGTATGTCAGTGGATATTCCGGTAAAACAGATTCCACGCCTGAATACAGGAACCTTTGAGGTCATGCCGGATTCCATCAGTGTGGGAGAAGAATCCAATGTGATGTTCGGTATCAACAATACCGGTAAGGTGACTCTTTACAACGTCATGGCCCGCTTCGAGGCGGATTCTATTCAGACAACAGACACCTATGTGGGCAACATCAAATCCGGCGAGACCGGTAACGTGGACTGTATGGTAACCGGCGCGGCGCCTACCGCGGATGACGGAAAGGTGAAGGTTATCATTTCCTATGAGGATGAAAATGGTGAGGTGTCGGAAGTAGAAAAAGAACTGACCCTCTATGTCAGTGAACCGGCCCCAGATATGGATGATATGGATACGAGCGGCTTTGATGAGATGCCGCAGGAAGACCCCGGACCGCTGCGGAAATACGGAAAAATCATTCTGGCAGCAGTAGTGATTGTTGGGGCTATTGTGGGCGGCACGGTGTTCCGGAAGCACCGGAAACGGAAGAAAGAAGTGGCACTTCTGGCAAGTGACGATGAAGTGAACGAAGAGATAGATGAACATGTGGATGAGGAAAGCAAAAAACAGTAATCTGGCGCACAAAATGGTTGAGAGGAAACGAAAACGATGAAATTTGTGGATCTGCTGGCCATGAGCCTGAAAAATTTAAGCAGAAGAAAGCTGAGGACCGCATTGACGGTCCTTGGTGTCGTGATCGGCACGGCTTCTATCGTGGTCATGGTTTCCCTCGGCATCGGCTTAAGTGAACTGAACCGGGAACTGATTTCCTCCTATGGGAGCCTGACCGAGATCAATGTGGAGAATCCCTACAATGGCGACAGCTCCAAAGATCCGCTCTATCTGACCGATGATGTGGTCAAGCAGATGAAGCGTCTTCCTTATGTCACGGATGTGTATCCGATGCTGCAGGTGGATGTGCTGCTGCAGCAGGGAAAATATTCCACAAACCTGACCTTAAACGGAGCGCCCTATGAGTATCTGAAAAAAATTCCGCTGGGACAGGGGGTGCTTTCCGAACCATCGGACAAAGAAATGAAACTGATCTACGGCAATGCCATCATCCAGTGGTTCCAGGATTCCAAAGGAAATAACACCTACTGGGAAACCGGGCAGCTTCCGGATGTAGACTTCATGGGAAAGCCGATGTTTGCGATCTTTGATACAGATGCCTACTACCAGTCCCAGGGTGGTGGGGAGGATGCCCCGAAGCCGCCGAAGAAGTATCTGTTGAGGGCCGATGGCGTGGTAGAGGGCGGTGTTGATGATTATAACGGCTATGCCTACAGCGTGTATACAAGACTTGATCTTCTGGAAACCCAGCTGCGCCGTATTTTCAAGAAAAAGGCCATCCCGGGGCAGCCCACCAACAAGAAGGGCAAGCCCTATCACTACTTTATTTATAATTCCTGCATCGTCAGTGTGAATGATGTGGAGCATGTGGAAGAAGTGCAGAGAAAACTGACCGACATGGGCTTTCAGGCATCCAGCAATGCCGACTGGATGAAGCAGTCTGAGCAGCAGTCTAACATGATCCAGGCTGTGCTTGGAGGAATCGGAGCCGTGTCCCTGTTTGTGGCAGCCATTGGCATTGCCAACACCATGATGATGTCCATCTATGAGCGCACGAAAGAGATTGGAATCATCAAGGTGCTGGGCTGTGACATGAAGGTAATCCGCAATATGTTCCTGCTGGAATCTGGATTTATCGGGTTTATGGGTGGTGTGGTGGGCCTGCTTTTCAGTGAAGCCGTGTCCTTTGCCATCAACCGTCTGCTAAACATCGGCCAGAGTATGACCGGAATGAGTGGCGATATTTCCCGGATCCCGCTGTGGCTGGCGGCAGCATCCCTGGCCTTCGCGGTGTTCATCGGCATGGCCGCCGGTTTCTTCCCGGCTCTGAGAGCCATGAAGTTAAGTCCGCTGGCAGCCATCCGCAACGAGTAAGAGTAATCCGTACATGGCACGAATTTACAATGTGTCAGCTGGAAACAGCGTGCGTACAGCAAAAAATACTTGCATTTTCTGCCAGAATCCGCTATCCTGTATACAGAGCGTGCGACTGGCGGAAAAAGTGGGGAACCACAGGGGAGCACGTATATTGAGAATTGCCGGCCGCCTGGGCACCATGTTTTTGTGGTACTCAGGCGGTTTTCTGCATTTTTGGACCATAAAACGTGGATACAGTGAGAACCATCAAACATTCATTCATAGGAGGAATCAGTGATGAAACAGTTATCCCTGCAGGAAGAGTTACAGGCAAACGCATACCCGGGAAGAGGTATTGTTATTGGAAGGACCCCGGATGGAACCAAAGCGGTGACTGCGTATTTTATCATGGGCAGAAGCGAGAACAGCCGCAACCGCGTTTTCGTGGAAGATGGGGAGGGTATCCGCACCCAGGCATTTGACCCGAGTAAGCTGACTGACCCGAGCCTCATCATCTACGCGCCGGTTCGTGTTCTGGGCAACAAGACCATCGTGACCAATGGTGACCAGACCGACACCATCTACGAAGGCATGGACAAACAGCTTACCTTTGAGCAGTCCCTCAGAAGCCGCGAGTTTGAGCCGGACGCGCCGAACTACACCCCTCGTATTTCTGGCATTCTTCATATTGAAAATGGACATTACAATTACGCCATGTCTATCTTAAAGAGCAACAATGGCAATCCGGATGCCTGCAACCGCTATACCTTCGCTTATGAGAATCCGGTATCCGGAGAGGGTCATTTCATCCACACCTATATGCACGACGGCAATCCGCTCCCGAGCTTTGAGGGCGAGCCGAAGCTGGTCGGCATTCTGGACGATATGGACGCCTTCACCGACATGCTGTGGAACAGCTTAAATCAGGACAACAAGGTTTCGCTGTTTGTGCGCTACATTGACATCGCAACTGGCGCATATGAGACGAAAATCGTGAATAAAAACAAATAAGGGAAAGGGAGCTACGAAGATGAACGAGATGGAATTAAAATACGGCTGTAACCCGAATCAGAAACCGGCAAGAGTTTTCATGCACAACGATAAGAATCTTCCGTTCCAGGTATTAAGCGGAAGACCGGGGTATATCAACCTGTTAGACGCCTTCAACGGCTGGCAGCTGGTAAGAGAATTAAAGAAAGCCACCGGACTTCCGGCAGCAGCTTCCTTTAAGCACGTTTCCCCGGCCGGAGCAGCTGTAGGCCTGCCGCTTTCCGAGACTCTGGCAAAGATTTACTGGGTAGACGATATGGGAGAGCTTTCCCCGCTGGCAAGCGCCTACGCGAGAGCCCGCGGCGCGGACCGTATGTCCTCCTTTGGCGATTTTATTTCCCTGTCTGATGTCTGCGATGCCTCCACCGCAAAGCTTATCAAGCGTGAGGTATCCGACGGTGTCATCGCGCCGGGATACGAGCCGGAGGCACTGGAAATCTTAAAAGAGAAGAAAAAAGGCAATTACTGTGTCATCCAGATTGACCCGGACTACGAGCCGGAGCCGATCGAGCGCAAGCAGGTGTTCGGCGTGGTGTTTGAGCAGGGCAGAAACAATCTGGATATCAACAAAGACATGCTGAACAATGTGGTAACCGAGAATAAAGAAATCCCGGATCAGGCAAAGATCGATCTGGTAATTTCCCTCATCACCTTAAAGTACACCCAGTCTAACTCCGTCTGCTACGCAAAGGACGGCCAGGCCATTGGCATCGGCGCAGGCCAGCAGTCCCGCGTGCACTGCACCAGACTGGCAGGCCAGAAGGCAGACAACTGGTTCTTACGCCAGGCTCCTCAGGTGCTGAACCTGCAGTTTGTGGACGGCATCAAGCGTGCAGACCGTGATAATGCCATTGATGTGTATATCGGTGACGAGTACATGGATGTGCTGGCAGACGGTGTGTGGGAGAAAACCTTTAAGGTTAAACCGCCGGTATTTACCAAGGAAGAGAAACGTGCATGGCTGGATCAGATGACCGACGTGGCACTGGGCTCTGACGCATTCTTCCCGTTTGGTGACAATATCGAGCGTGCACATAAGAGCGGCGTGAAATATATTGCGCAGCCGGGCGGATCCGTTCGCGACGACAACGTGATCGAGACCTGCAACAAATACAACATGGCGATGGCCTTCACCGGCATCCGCCTGTTCCATCACTAAGATTTGGAGGATGATATCATGTTTATTACCTGTTTAGACCTGGAAGGAGTATTAGTACCGGAAATCTGGATCGCGTTCGCTGAGGCCAGCGGCATCCCGGAGTTAAAGCGCACCACCCGCGACGAGCCGGACTACGACAAGCTGATGAAATGGCGCCTTGGCATTTTAAAGGAGCACGGACTCGGTTTAAAAGAGATCCAGGAGACCATCGAGAAGATTGACCCGATGCCGGGGGCAAGAGAGTTCTTAGATGAACTCCGGGAGCTGGGACAGGTAATCATCATCAGTGACACCTTCACCCAGTTCGCAAAGCCGCTCATGAAAAAGCTTGGCTGGCCGACCATTTTCTGCAACGAGCTGGAGGTGGCAGAAAACGGAGAGATCACCGGATTTAAGATGCGCATCGAGCAGTCCAAGCTCACCACCGTCAAGGCTCTGCAGTCCATCGGCTTTGAGACCATTGCTAGCGGCGACAGCTACAATGACCTCGGCATGATCCGCGCCAGCAAGGCCGGCTTCCTCTTTAAGAGCACCGATCAGATCAAGAACGATAACCCGGATCTTCCGGCGTACGAGACCTATGAGGAGCTGCTGGCAGCGATTAAGGCAGCGGTATAAACAGAATACAAACGACAAGGAGCAGCGCGGCTGGCTGGATCGAATTAAAAAGAGGCAGCCAGATTCAGGTGATGAAGGATCGCAATGCATCAGAGAATGCGTACCGGGTGATTCTGGATGATATTACGGAAGCGAACCGGCATTTTGCGGATTTGGGAGAGCTGGGAAGCATTTTGCAGTTGGAGCAGGGCAGTTCCCTGATTCCGGGAGAGGATATCCGCGTGTACGTGGAGGCTTATCTGGATGGGGAAAATGGTTCTAAGGTGACCAGCGCAGCCTGTCAGGAAAACAGCCTGTTTGCAGGAAAGCGTGAGGAGAAGGTTCTGATTGGAAATATCCGCCATCTGGAAAATCTGGATTATAAGATTTCCGGTTTCAACCCGGATCGGGATGCTTCTGAGCTGGGCATCAGCGCACAGACGGATGCGGACGGCACGGTGCAGTACATTGCGCAGCAGCAGAAAAAGACCATTTCCTGGCCGGATTTCTGTACATCGATTGAGGAAATCAATGGGAACAGTACTCCCGCCATTTATTACCGGGAGAATGGGAAACAGACTCAGGCCGGATATTTTGCCCCGGTAGAGCCACAGTTTGCCTTACATTACAACGGAAATACCTATTCCATCGCGAATATCCCCGTAAAAACCACTGGCTCCCAGCCGGGCGGAGTCTTTGGCAGTGTGAAATGGAACCTGACAGTAAGCCGCCTGAAAGTAGTGGCAGCGGATGTCACTTCGGCATCCAGCGGCGGTGCGCTGATTGGAGCCGGAACCGGGTCAGATCTGAGAATTACGGTAGATAACGTGATGCTCCAGTATCCGAAGGTGCTTACAACCACAAAGAAGAATTCGACGGATACCAGGGAAGTCGATGCCGGTGCAGTGATCGGAAACTTTGATGGAAAGAAACTGACTATCCGGAATACGATTGCGGCCAACACCTACCGTTCCGGCTTTTCCGCTCAGGCAGACCAAAATGCTTCTGCAGATCTTGCGCCTGAGTATGAAAAGAATTACCGCATTCGTGCCAGCTACGGCATTGCCGGTGGTCTGGCCGGTGCAGTGAAGCAGGGGACTGTGCAGATAACCGACAGTGCGGCGGCTGTTTATGTAGACGGCGGAGATTATGCAGGAGGACTGATCGGTGTAGCCCGGGGCGCAGCCTCGGTAAGTATCGACAGCTGCTATGTGGGCGGACACACGGCCAATGGAAAGTTCCTGACGGATCCGATCCCGGGTGAGATCGCTTCCAATGCCTACGACGGGACGCAGGGACGCTTCAATATTGTATCGCGAAGCACCTACGCCGGTGGTCTGGCCGGTATGCTGCCGGATTCCAGCAGCATCAGCCATACCTATGTGTCTGCGTCTGTCTACAGCGCGGCATATGGAGATGTGGAAAACCCGGCAGCTGGAGAAGACGGAACACTGACCATACCGGAAGCAGCAGATGTGCAGAAGGAAGGTGCCTTTGTAGCCCGCTGTGTCAGCCCGGCCCAGGCAGTCCGGGAAGGCGCGGCAGCAGATGCCATCCAGTTTTCCTACTGCTACACTTCCACTATTGTTAACGGCCGGAAAGCCCTGGTCTATCCGGAAATACTAAAGGATTTCTTCGAGAGCGAGACCCAGGTTGCAAACAAGGCATACCCCTATGATCAGACGATCGGTGCCGTTTATCCGATGCCGACGGTATTCCGTTTGAATAAGCAGGATGCATCTGGAACCACTGTCGGGCTGCCAGGATTGAGTACAGTTCATGTGGGGGATTGGCAAGCGCTTCAGGTGGAGGAACCACAGCCTGAGGCAGACGGAATACACAATGGAAACCGTTTGTGGGTGGATTATCCTCTGGATATGACCGGGACGGATGTAAAGTATCTGACCTTTGCCGTGACTGGAAAGATCAGCGGAAAAACCATGTACTATGTGATACGGACGGACGCAGACGGTTCTACCTATTATTTTACCCACTCAGAAGATCTGTCAGGAAACCTGACGTTTAAAGCGATTGATCCGAAGGTTAACAATGAAAATGGAAAGCGCATTGAGCGGATTGTTGACGCGGACGGCAAAGTGACAATCCGGCTGTATCTGGATGATTTATCATATCCGGCGTCCTCTTATCAGAATTTGTGGGATAATGGATTGTCCGGAGATGATACACAGACCCTTGTAGCTGGCGAGGATGTGGATATCCGCCGTTATGAGGAAGTGCGTACCTGGAATGAGAATGACGTTCCGATTACCTGTAACAGCCTGTTCCAGTGGGTGAAAGAGGAAAATGGGGTGTATACAGCCTGTGTCACCAATGCGAGACATCTGGTGAATTTAAACCTCTGTACCAATATGAAAACGAGCAATCGCCGATATCTTACGATTACTCACGTGGTTCAGGAAGCGGATATTTTGTGGCAGGAGGATGTGGAACTTCAGAAGGACAATGTAGAAGCCCCGTATTGTAAGGAAATTTCAGAAGCCTATGGAGAGGTAAAGCTTTACATGGGCAAATCTCTGCAGGCGGAAGACAGCTCGTTCTGGCCGATTGGAAATACCGATATCCGAACGTATGAAGGAAATGGACATGTGATTTCCAAACTGCTGGTAAAGGGACTGACCTGGGGAAATGAAGGAGCAGGAATGTTCCAGAAAAATCCGCATCTGACGATCAGTAATGTGAATCTGAAAGATCCTGATATGGAGTCCAGTCAGGGAGCTGCTGCGGTTATTGCCAATGCATGCGAAGCCCAGTGGGGAAATGTATCGACAGGGGAGTATTTACATCTGAAGAATGTACATGTGTACGGGGATGACCTGAGTATTCGATCCAGCAGCAATTCCGGAGGCATTGCCGCTGTCGTAAATGTTCTTGATTTTACGATGGAAGATGTTTCGGTATATGGAAAAAATGCCCTGGTTGGAGGTATGCTGAACGGTGGATACGGAACCACAGGTGGTCTGGTTGGAAATCAGACAGCAGATGGCATCATGCAGATGACAAACTGCATGTTTTCCGGGTATATTGATGGAAGCCAGAAGCAGCAGCCGACAGGAGGTCTGATTGGAAATTTGAAAATTAACAATGCAAATGCAGATCTGAGTGATGTGATTATTCAGAACTGTTACGTGGCAGGACGGAATCATGCTTATCCGGGAACTGCAAGCACTATCTTAAAGGAATCTCAGATGACGATGGCAGGAGACGGTTACATTGGCGGTCTGGTTGGTTTTGGAAATGGACCGCTGCGGATCGTGAACAGCTTCAGCATGGCGGGAATCCGTACGGCAAGGACATCCAGCGGCGGTCTGATCGGATGTTACCAGAATGCAGACAATCTGGAGCTTATTCAGAATTATTTCGGAGGTACCCTAAAGAAACAGTCAGATTCCTGGAGCGTGGGAATCCTGATTGGACAGACAATCTGGAATGACTGGCAGGGAACGGGAACATTCCCTGGAACCATTCGTGACTGTGCCTATATCAGGAGAAATGAAATGAAATCGATGCCTGTAGTGGGGCAGGTTTGGCCGGATGCAGATGCCGCAAAGTGTGTTCCTGGTGAAGCATCCATGAATACCATTCTTCGTCATGATACGGAAGAGGAGTCAGTGACCTATCCTTACGACACGTCCCTGACTACTTCTTATCCATACAGACTCTGGAGCACCGAAAATGGTGTAAAAACCTACCGTGGTGACTGGATCGCACAATAGACAAAAGAGAGTTCAGACAGATAAAATATACTGTTTGAGCTCTCTTTTTGGCTGTAACACAGTCAAAATACCCCCTACACGGCAGGAGGGAAGATCTTTAGATGTAAGAAAACAAAAAACAGAAAATACAAAAATAAATACCCGGAGATGAGTGAAAATATATAAAAATAATGCAAAAATATCGAAAATACAACAAAAATAATAAAAATGTTGACAAAGTATCGGGGGCGTTGTAAGATTTAACTATCGATAAAGCAATATACCAATTGAGATCGCGAAATTTGGTGACAAAAAACGTAATGTATGGAAAAAGGAGCGTGTAAGAAAAAGTTGTTAGCAAAATCTGTGCAGCGAAAAAATTGAAGGAGGGTTTGAGTATGACTAAAGAAAATGGAAATGTACAGAAGAAAGAAAAAGGTATTACGATCAATATGCTTGTTTTCATCCTGGGAATTTTGATTTGTGCCAGTATTCTAACCTATATCATACCGGCTGGCCAGTTTGATATGAATGAGGAAACCAAGACATTGATTCCAGGTACATTCCACTTGGTAGATCAGACACCGGTAAATATATGGAAGGCGCTGCTCAATATTTTTGATGGCATGACGAAATCAGCAAAAGTAATGAGCATTGTTATATTTATGGGTGGAGCGTTAAAAGTCATTATCAGCACTGGCGCAGTAGAAGAATTTTTGAACTGGGCTATTTATAAACTCCAAAAAAAGGGAATTGTGATTATTGTTCCGTTAATGGTTATTTTATTTTCTGTATTATCCGCTTATGGAGGAAATGACTCCTTCTTTGCGTTTACTGTAATCGGAGTTGCAGTAGCGGCTAAAATGGGGTTGGATCCGATTGCGGGAATGGCTATGACTTTTTTTGCTACGAGTGTTGGTTTTGGAGGTGCATTAAAAGGCAGAACACTGGTAGCCCAAGGACTTGCAGATGTTCCGCAGTATTCAGGAGCTGGATGGAGAACAGTATGGCTGTTTGTGATGACTGCCATGGCTGTGGCTTATGCATTATGGTATTGCCTACGTGTGAAAAAGAACCCGTCTAAGAGTTATATGGGAAATACGGACTGGATGACTAAACAGGTTGTGGGCGAAATTAAAGAAGAACAGTTTAAACCAGTATCATTGATTGTTATTATTCTCACTGCTGGAGGCTTTATACTGAATGCGGTTATGGGGGTGTTAAAAGGGTGGAGTTACCCGGAACAGGTGGCAGTTCTTCTGATTGTGTCCACGATTTGTGGATTGCTTTATAAAAAGACGCTAAATGAAATTGCGGATGCATTTGCAAAGGGCTGTCAGTCTATGGGCTTCGTAGCATTTATCATTGGTCTGGGCAGTGCAATTTCCTTAACATTGACGCAGGGCAATGTTTTACATACGATGGTTAATGCCATTACCGTTCCACTGATGAATGTTCACAAAGGTATTGGAACAATCGTAATGTTCTGGTTTAACTGGTTATTTAATTTTTTCATTATATCTGGTTCTGGACAGGCAGCAGTGGTTATGCCGATTTTAAATCCGATTGCAGATGCATTGAATATTGAGCGTCAGGTAACAGTATCTGCATTTGTTTATGGTGATGCGTATACGAATATGTTATTCCCGACAAGTGCCAGCCTTATGGGGGCATTGGCAATTGCAGGTGTGTCACTGAAGCAGTGGACAAAATTTGTGTTACCATTCTTATTAATCCTGTCTGTTGCTACTTCCATTTTCCTGTATTATCTTACGGCTATCGGTTGGACCGGATTATAAAAGGGAGGAATTCATATGGCAGGTATCGATATTGTTTCATTAAGCAGGAATGTAGTACCTTACGTCATTGAGCAGCGGCGTTATTTTCATTGCCATCCGGAACCTACATCCAGAGAGTTCAAAACTATGAAGTACATACAAAATGAACTGGATCAGATGAAAATTCCGTATACCAATATTCCGGATGGAGGAATCCTGGCCGAGATTTCCGGCAAAAGCCCGGAAAACGGTGAAACGTCGCCTCACGTGCTTCTGCGGGCGGACTGCGATGCTCTGACCATGGAGGAGAGCCCGGAAAATGGACGCGGACCGCGCTGTTGCCTCAGCGCCAACAGCGGAGTGGCTCACATGTGCGGCCACGACGGACATATGGCCATGCTTTTGGGGGCTGCGAAGCTGCTGTCCGAGAGCCGGGATTTTAACGGTACGGCGCAGTTCCTGTTTCAGCCCGCGGAGGAGCCGGGAAAGGGCGCCCATGCCATGATCGACGATGGCCTTTTCGAGCGGTTCC
>OMGF01001619.1_pt1 | contig 13101 bp, 9 predicted proteins | sample 1645861 | NCBI WGS metagenome assembly OMGF01 (sample SAMN05578586, study PRJEB25193) | human gut metagenome | biome: Human Microbiome; feature: human-associated habitat; material: feces | host: Homo sapiens | place: USA:Birmingham
CGATTCACATGATCTACTTCATTCACGATCCGGCTGGTCACCTTATGCAGCACTTCCCACGGGATCTCCGCGCTCTCAGCTGTCATAAAGTCGATCGTCTTAACAGCTCTTAATGCTACAGCATAATCATATGTTCTAAAATCTCCCATTACTCCAACACTTCGCATATTAGTTAATGCTGCAAAATACTGGTTGATTTCTCTGTCTAATCCGGCTTTGGCGATTTCTTCTCTGTAGATCGCGTCTGCGTCTTGGACGATTTTTACTTTTTCTTCTGTGACTTCTCCGATGATTCGGATTCCTAGTCCTGGTCCTGGGAATGGCTGGTGGAATACAAGTCTTTCTGGGATTCCTAACTGTAGTCCTGCCTGTCTTACTTCGTCTTTGAACAGGTCACGTAATGGTTCGATGATTTCTTTGAAATCTACGAAGTCTGGCAATCCTCCTACGTTGTGGTGGGATTTGATGACTGCTGATTCTCCACCTAATCCGCTTTCTACGACGTCTGGATAAATCGTTCCCTGTGCTAAGAAGTCTACTGCACCAATCTTCTTCGCTTCTTCTTCGAAGATTCTGATGAATTCTTCTCCGATGATCTTACGTTTTGCTTCAGGTTCTGTGACCCCTTTTAATTTGTCATAGTATCTTTGCTGTGCATTGACACGAATAAAGTTTAGATCAAACTGTCCGTTTTCTCCAAATACGCCTTCTACCTCGTCTCCTTCATCTTTACGTAATAATCCGTGATCGACGAATACACATGTTAACTGTTTTCCAATGGCTCTTGATAATAATCCGGCTGCTACGGATGAATCTACTCCTCCTGATAAGGCAAGTAATACTTTTCCATCTCCGACTTTCTCTCGGATTTCTTTAATTGTGCTTTCTACGAAAGCATCCATCTTCCAATCTCCTGCACATCCGCAGACTCCTAATACGAAGTTGGAAAGCATTGTCTTTCCTTCAACTGTGTGGAGTACTTCTGGATGGAACTGGATCGCATATAAGGACTTGTCTGCATTCTCAGCTGTCGCAACTGGGCAGTCTGCTGTATGTGCAGAGATTTCAAATCCTGGAGCTACCTGTGAGATGTAGTCTGTATGGCTCATCCAGCAGATTGTTTTTTCTGATACATTTTCAAATAACTTAGAATCTTTCTTGTCGACCAGCACTTCTGTTTTACCATATTCGCTGACTTCGGCTTTCTCTACTTTTCCTCCAAGGACATGCTGCATCAGCTGTGCTCCATAACATAATCCTAAAACTGGGATTCCAAGTTCGAATAATTCCTTGCTGTATGTTGGGGAATCTGGTTCGTAACAACTGTTTGGTCCACCTGTTAAGATGATTCCCTTTGGATTCATTTCTTTGATTTTATCGATACCGATCTTGTAAGAATAAATCTCGCAGTATACATTGCACTCGCGAACGCGGCGTGCAACTAACTGGTTATACTGACCACCAAAATCGATGACGATCACTAATTCATTTTTCACTCGATTTCCTCCTGAGTTGCCTAGTGATGTGTTTCGTTTTATTCACCTTTTAACAGATCAACTTTGTCAAGTCTCTCCCAAGGAAGATCAAGGTCATTTCTTCCGAAATGTCCATATGCTGCTGTCTGTTTATAGATTGGCCTTCTTAAATCTAACATCTTGATGATTCCTGCTGGACGCAGATCAAAATGTTTACGGATCAGGTCTACCAATTCCTGATTGGATTTCTTTCCTGTTCCAAATGTATCAACCATGATAGATGTTGGCTCTGCTACACCGATTGCATAAGATAACTGAATCTCACATTTGTCAGCTAATCCGGCTGCTACAATGTTCTTCGCTACATAACGTGCTGCGTAAGCTGCAGAACGGTCTACTTTTGTACAGTCTTTTCCTGAGAAAGCTCCGCCTCCGTGACGAGCCATTCCACCGTATGTATCTACGATGATTTTACGTCCTGTAACACCGCTGTCTCCGTGTGGTCCACCGATTACGAAACGTCCTGTTGGGTTAATGAAGAATTTTGTATTTTCATCGATCATCTCTACTGGAAGAACCGGCTCAAATACATATTTTTTAATATCTTCGTGAATCTGTTCCTGTGTTACATCCGGATCATGCTGTGTAGAAAGAACAACTGCATCCAAACGTTTTGGCACGCCATTTTCATCATATTCCACAGTAACCTGACTCTTTCCATCCGGTCTTAAATACTGTAATGTTCCTTCTTTACGAACTTTTGTAAGTTGACGAGTAAGCTTATGAGCAAGTGAAATTGGATATGGCATCAATTCTTCTGTCTCATCACAAGCATATCCGAACATCATACCTTGATCTCCTGCTCCGATTGCTTCAATCTCTTCATCAGACATCTTATTTTCTTTTGCTTCTAACGCTTTATCAACACCCATAGCAATATCAGAAGACTGCTCATCGATTGCTGTGATCACGCCGCATGTATGTGCATCAAATCCATATTTTCCCCTGTTATATCCGATTTCGTCTACTGTGTCACGAACAATTTTCTGAATATCCACATAAGCATTCGTTGTAATCTCGCCCATAACAAGTACAAGACCTGTTGTAATCGCTGTCTCACAGGCAACACGGCTGTTTGGATCCTGTTCCATGAGTGCATCAAGCACTGCATCGGAAATTGCATCACAAATTTTATCCGGATGACCTTCTGTTACTGATTCTGATGTAAATAGTAATTTTTCCATTCTTTTTCCTTTCCTTTGTACTTTCTCTATCGGGACTGTTTTTATAAATTTCCTATGTATTCAAAAAGGCCAGCCCAAAAGGACTGACCCGAATTCTATTCATAAATCAATCCTCTTATTGTTCGATTGCTCGCTCAGGTTGGCACCTTCCTTGTAAGGGGTTGCCGTGGCTTCACAGATCCTTTGTATCTCCACCACTCTGAATAAGAGAAAGTTGTATATTTGATTTTGTTACAGCGTTTATCATATCACCGTCTTTCAGAAACGTCAAGACTATTTTCACTTTATTTCATGCCCAAAATTACCTTTTCTCCTTTTTGTCTTACGATGTCTCTTTCCGCACGAAGAAGCACCTGGCTTCCATCCGTTACGCGAATATAATACTGACGATAAAATCCAAGGAACTCCTCCCGTATAATTTCTCCATGAATATTCCCCTCTACCGCAAAGAACAAATCTTCCGGTCTGCAGTGAATTTCATTTCCCGCATCATCCCGGAAACAATTCGACACGCCTAGAAAATTTCTGGCGAAATCATTGGCCGGATGCGTATACACTTCTTCCGGTTTGCCAATCTGGATCAGATTGCCCTGGTCCATAATGGCAATGGAATCTCCAAGAACCATGGCTTCTTCCTGATCATGGGTGACAAATACCATTGTAATATCAAATTCCCTCTGAATCTGTTTGATTTCCTGACGCATTTTTATCCGGAGTTTCGCATCAAGGTTACTCAACGGTTCATCAAGAAGAAGGACTTTAGGCTTTGTGATCAAGGAACGCACCAAGGCAACTCTCTGCTGCTGCCCTCCCGATATTTCATGTATCTTAGAATGAGCATACTCGGTAAGCCCTACCTTTTCCAAGTACTTCATACCCATTTCTTTTGCTTCTTTTTTCTTGATCTTCTGGAACTTCAAGCCATAAGTCACATTATCAAGAACAGTCAGATGTGGAAACAACGCATAAGACTGGAACACGGTAGATACCGGTCTTTCTTCCGGTTCCATACAGGTGATGTTCTGTCCATCCACTCGGATTTCCCCTGCATCCGGTTTTAAAAAACCTCCGATCATTTTCAATGTAGTTGTCTTTCCGCATCCTGACGACCCAAGAAGGCAAAGAAGTTCTCCTTTACCGAGAGAAAGCGACAGGTTTTTTACAACCTCCTTTTCTCCAAAACTTTTACTTAGATTTTTTAATTCCAGATACACCTTTTTTTCTCCCCCTTTCTTTTGAAAATCCAATATAAAAAATCACGTTGATCAGTACAGTGATCCATATGATGAAGGTTGCAATCATAGATGCCTCTCCGTACTTTCCTGTATTAATGCTGTCAAACAGTGTGAATACCGCTATTTTCTGTCCGGGTGTAATAAGGAAAATTACTGAACCCGCTGTAATCATGGCATTTGTAAAGTTATTTACAAATCCGGTTGCAAAAGCCGGCTTTAGATTCGGAAGCAGTACATCCCAAAACACACGAAGTTTGTTAGCCCCTAAATCCCGCGCGGCATCATCAATGTTCAGACTAATCTGTGAGAAAGATGCAGTTACCGCTTTTGTCGTGATTGACATTTGCTTGAATATCATATTTGCAATTACGATTAATGCCGTCCCTGTCAGTTTTAATGGCTCATGGTTAAATGCCAGAATATATCCGATACCAAAACAACTGCCCGGAAGCATATACGGCATGGTCACAACAAAGTCTATCAAATTCCCAAAGCGGATTCTCCGCCTTTCAATGTAATAAGAAAGAAGAATACCTACAAACGTTCCTACAAGCGCCACGATAAGCGCATACGCAATACTTCGTACAAATGTATCCATATTTCGCTCGAGGAGTGCATCGAAATATTGTGTTGTAAATGTAAGCGTTCCTCTCATATTTTTTGTAAAACTATTGAGAAAAATTGATCCATATTCCAAAATCATTGTCACAAAGAAAATTGCTGCTATCAGGTACACAATCACCGCACTCATTCCTTTTAATCGAAAATCTTCTTCCGCACCTGTGGCCTTATTGTTATTTCCCGCGAATATCTTATCATTTTTTCTCATCAGATAACGATACAGTACAAAGCCGGCCAAAGCCGGAATCAAAAGCAGTACGTTCAGTGCCGAACTCTTACTTAAGTCTGAGTATCCGATAATCTGCATATATATTTCTGTGGCGACCGTCTCAAATCTTCCTCCAATTACAATCGGTGTTCCGAAATCCGCCATGGAGCGGATAAATGAAAGCAGAAAACAGATTAAAAGAGATGGTCTGATAAGCGGAAGTACAATCTTATAGAGCGTTCTTCCTCTTGTCGCTCCGAGATCTGCCGAAGCCTGCAACATGGAAAAATCAATCCTCTCAAGCATTCCGATGAGAAGCAGTGCATTTAATGAAGTAAAAAATAAGCTCTGCATAATCACCACCCCGATCCACCCATAGGGATTCAGGGATAGCCCCAAAAGTCCTTTTGATATCAGTCCGTTTCGTCCAAATAACTGAATGTAAGCCAGCGAAGCAATAAATGGTGGTGACACCATACTGATCAGAAGAATTCCCATCAAACATCCCCGCAGTTTCTTAAACGTAAACCTTACACTAAACGCAACCGCCACAGCGAGACCCGTGGAAATCAATGCAGATAAAACTGCCACAAACACACTATTTTTCAACAAATGTAAATTTTTATCGAATATACTCTTATACGCTGCAAAACTAAAACCATGTGCTCCTGATACACTCTGTTTTATAATACACAGAAGCGGATAAAGCACAAAAAGACACACCAGTCCCACAAGAATCATCAAAACAATTCTGTCTAATATATTATAAAAACGGGCACCACTCTGTGATGCCCTTGTTTTCTTACTCTTCACCTTTATCTCCCATTAAAGTGTTCCACTTCTCCAGAATCGCAGTTCTTTCTTTTCCAAAAAGTGACAAGTCTTCTTTCATAAGCTGGCTTTGATCAAAATCTAACTCTAAACCTTTGATGCCTGGTTTTACAAGAAGACATGTATTCTTCTGATCGATTTCTGCTAATTGTTTCATATTCTCATCATCTGAATAGAACCACTCAATAAATGCTTTTGCTGCCTCTGTATTCTCAGCATTGGCAAATGCAGCCACACCTTCCGGTACATATGGCATTCCATCTGTCGGATAAACAATACTTACATCCGCTGTCTCTTTCAGTTCATCCAATGTTCCATCAATATATGTGATACCGATTGCCACTTCACCTGCTGCTACCTTTGTACTCGGATCAGCACCACGTTTAGAGTAATATGTAATATTCTCATTTAACTTGTTAAAATAATCCCATCCTGCATCACCTTTTGTCTGAAGGAGTGCATTTACAACTGCATAGTTTGTCCCTGAAATTGCCGGATTGGACATGAGGATTTCTCCTTTGTATTCCGGTTTTGTAAGATCATCCCAAGACTTTGGAGCTTCCAATCCCTTTTCCTTCAAAATGTCATTGTTTACAATAAATCCAACAACAGTGATTCCTTTTGAAAACCAATAGTTTTCACTGTCTTTGTAATCTGCCGCAAGATCATCTGCTGCATCAAAATCCACTTTCTCTAGAAGGTTATTCTCTTTTGCATCCATAAATGCATCAATACCGCCACCGAACCAAAGATCTGCCGCCGGTGTTCCCCCTTCTGCCTTTAATTTCGAGAGAACTTCACCGGAAGACATAGAGATAAACTCAACCTTCGGTCCTACTTCCTCGGTAAACTTATCAAATAATGGCTGATAGTTCTCACTTGTAGCAATTACTTTTAAAGTTCCGCTCAATTTTTTTGAATCTTCTTTTTTTGTTCCTTCAGACTCTTTTTTATCTGTTCCACATGCTGCAAGAGCTAATGACATCACAAGCACCAAAAGAGCCGCAAGTAAACGTTTTCCTTTTTTCATTCTACTTTCCTCCTGCTAAATTATCCATTTAAACTTAAATACTATATCACACGATATCAAAATACACAAATTGATTTTTACTATAAATAACACTGTATTTATAGAGATTTTCTATTACTTAAAAAGATTGCACATCTGTGCAATCTGCGCATCCCCACACGAAGTGTGTTTTCTATGATATAGGATTCCGAAGAAATTTCCTATATCACAAAAAGGAAGCACCGACAATTTTCAATGCTTCCTTCCAATTCTTTATCCTACTTTAAACTGAAATTTCTGGATATCTTTCTCGCTTGCAACCTTCTCGATCATACCGCCGAGACTTCTGATCTTCTCTTCGAATCTCTCATATCCTCTCTGGATATAAACAATATCATCTACAATTGTAATTCCATCGGCCGCAAGACCGGCTATTACAAGTGCCGCTCCCGCTCTTAAATCCGGAGCGCTTACCCTTGCTCCCGAAAACCCTTCCACGCCTTCTATCGTAGCAGAATTTCCTTCAATCTTAATATTCGCTCCCATTCTTGCAAGCTCGTCTAAATACTTAAAACGATTCTCAAAAATGCTCTCTGTAATTGTGCTTGTTCCATTACATAACGCAAGGGTCACACCGATCTGTGGCTGCATGTCTGTTGGAAATCCAGGATATGGCAACGTCTTCACCTGTGTATGATTCAATCTGCCTTTGGATACAACTCGTACTGCGTCATCAAATTCTTCCACTTCACAGCCAATCTCTACTAACTTAGCTGTTGTTGCCTCTAAATGTTTCGGAATAACATTCATAACTGTGACATCACCTTTAGTAGCTGCCGCTGCAAACATGAATGTTCCCGCCTCGATCTGGTCCGGAATAATAGAGTATTCTGCCTTATGAAGTTTCTTCACACCTCTGATCTTGATAATATCCGTTCCTGCGCCTTTGATATTTGCTCCCATACTGTTCAGGAAATTCGCAACATCAACAACGTGCGGCTCCTTTGCCACATTCTCCATAATCGTCAGGCCGTCAGCCATAGCTGCTGCCATCATCACATTGATCGTTGCCCCAACGCTTACCACGTCAAAATAAAGATGTGTTCCTCTTAATTGTTCTGCTTCCGCAATAATCTTTCCATGTTCGATGACAACATCCGCCCCTAACGCCTTGAACCCTTTCAAATGTTGGTCGATCGGTCTGCTTCCAATGTTGCATCCTCCCGGGAGCGCCACTTCTGCTTTGTTATATTTTCCAAGTAAAGCACCTAATAAGTAATAGGAAGCTCTGATTTTTTTAATATAATCATATTCTATACTGAAATCACCGATTCCACTTCCGTTAATTCTTACTGTATGCCGATCGATACGCTGAACCATTGCACCAATTCCTGATATGGCTTCTAATAAAACGTTGATATCATTTACATCCGGCAGATTATCAATCGTCACCGTCTCGTCTGTCATAATTGCAGCCGCAAGAATCGCAAGAGCCGCATTTTTAGCACCGCCAATCTGCACTTCCCCTACAAGCGGTGTTCCTCCCTTAATAATATATTGCTCCATATTGCACCTCGATTATTTAGTATTTATTACAAATTTATTATAGATTTTTTGCTAATAATTTACGCTGTTTTTACGCATAGTCTTTATATAGTATAACATAAAATCTCTATTTGTAAAACATTTTTCTTTTTGACTTATCTTTCCTAATTCCATCCCGGATAAAACTGTCTTCTTTTTCGACGATGCTCTGTTCTTCTTCGCATGAGTTCGTGAAGAAGCAATACTTCTACAATTTCTCTGATGTTTTGGTCCCTTCCACGTCTTCTGTTTCTCTGCTGCGCCTCCATCCTGTCGTCCAACGGCTCTGTTTCCTCCATATCTTCCAGACCTATTTCCTTTATCCGGTTGCAGACACGGCTGCACATCATCCGTACACTCAACATATCCGGATATTCATCATAAATCATACTCCCTTCATATTCCATCCTGTCACACTCATCTTCCACAAATGGCAGAATCCGTTTCACTTCATCCGGATACATACTTTTCATGTATTCTACATCCTGTCTTTCTTTTCTTTCGTCATCATACTCAAGCGGCATAGGGTATGCCATATAATAAGGCAATTTGTAATCCATTCCAACAGCTCCCTCTCTATCCATTCTGCTTTATCATATGCCAAATCCCAAAAAGTGGTGAATAACCGACATTACAAAACAAACACACCGGGGAGCATGACACATGCAGCTCCACGGTGTGTTGTTTATACGTTCTACTTTATTTCGTTGCATTGATTCTCGCAATCGCTCTTTTCAGAGCGGCCTGTGCTCTTCTTACGTCCATGTTCGGTCCGTTGTGACTGAGACGTTCTTCCGCACGTTTCTTTGCTTCTTTCGCACGTTCTACGTCGATTTCGTCCGGCCACTGAGCATCCTCTGCAAGTACTGTGATCTTATCCTGCAGGATTTCCAGAAATCCTCCAAGGATTGCCGCTTTCTTCACTTCTGTTCCATTGTGAATATTCATAACACATGGCTCTAAGATTGTAGTAAGCGGAATATGGTTTTTGTAAACACCCATTCCTCCTTCAACCGATGTGAATTCGAGGAAATCAGCTTCTCCCTCAAAAAACATGGCATCCGGAGAGATAATTTTTAATTCAAATACCTCTGCCATAGGAACACCTCCTACTTCACGCGAGCTAATACGTCGTCAATATTACCTGCGTTTAAGAAATGTCCTTCCGGAATATCATCGTGTTTACCTTCCAGAATCTCTTTGAAGCCCTGGATTGTCTCGCTGATTGGAACATAACGTCCCTCAAATCCAGTAAACTGTGTAGCAACAAAGAATGGCTGAGAGAAGAATCTCTGAATCTTTCTTGCACGAGATACTGTCAATTTATCTTCTTCTGATAATTCATCCATACCAAGCATTGCGATGATATCCTGAAGTTCTTTGTATTTCTGAAGAACTTCCTGAACACCACGGGCAACCTGATAATGTTCTTCTCCAACGATATTAGGGTCTAACAAACGTGAAGACGAATCTAACGGGTCTACAGCCGGATAAATACCAAGTGCTGTAATTGCACGTGATAATACGACCTTCGCATCCAGATGGGCGAATGTTGTAGCCGGAGCCGGGTCAGTTAAGTCGTCGGCCGGCACATATACTGCCTGTACGGATGTAATAGAACCATTCTTTGTAGAAGTAATACGCTCCTGAAGAGCGCCCATTTCTGTCTGTAATGTAGGCTGGTAACCTACAGCTGATGGCATACGTCCAAGAAGAGCGGATACCTCAGAACCAGCCTGTGTGAAACGGAAGATATTATCGATAAATAAAAGTACGTCTTTTCCACCTTTATCACGGAAGTATTCTGCCATTGTAAGCCCTGTAAGACCTACACGCATACGTGCTCCAGGCGGCTCGTTCATCTGTCCGAATACCATGGCTGTTTTCTTGATAACTCCTGACTCTGTCATTTCTGTGTAAAGGTCGTTACCTTCACGAGTTCTTTCTCCTACACCTGTGAATACAGAATATCCACCGTGTTCTGTGGCGATGTTTGTGATCAGCTCCTGAATCAATACGGTTTTACCTACACCGGCACCACCGAAAAGACCGATTTTACCACCTTTTTGGAAAGGACAAAGTAAGTCGATAACTTTGATACCTGTTTCAAGCATCTCTGTCTCTGTTGCCTGCTCTTCAAATGAAGGAGCCTTTCTGTGGATTGGCTCATATTCTACATCTGTCGGAGCCGGCTTTTCATCAATTGCTTCTCCAAGCACGTTGAAGATACGTCCCAATGTATTTTCACCAACCGGCACGGAAATCGGTGCGCCTGTAGCAACCGCCTCCATTCCACGTATCAGTCCATCTGTCGGACCCATGGCGATACATCTTACCGTATCATCACCCAGATGCTGCGCAACTTCCACAACTAACTTCTCTCCATTGCTTCTTGTAATATCAATGGCTTCGTTAATCTCCGGAAGATTACCATCGGCAAACTTAACGTCAAGTACCGCACCGATGATCTGAGTGATTTTACCTATATTTTTCTCTGCCATTTTTTCACTCCTATCTAAGACTATAGCGCTTCCGCACCTGCTATAATCTCTGTTAATTCCTGTGTAATAGCACCCTGACGGGCTCTATTGTATTTCAATGCCAAATCGTCAATTATTTCTTCCGCATTCTTTGTTGCAGAATCCATGGCCTGCATACGCGCACCATTCTCACTTGCAACTGCCTCTACAAATGCACCATACAAAACGCTTGTAACATACTTCGGTACAAGGAGTTCGATCGCTTCTTCCTCTTTCGGTTCAAAGTTCATCAGCGCCTGTGCCCCTGAAGCCTCTTCCTTCACTTCCCCTTTTACTGCTTCCAGATCAACCGGCAGCAATTTCGTAAGTTTCGGAATATGGACAACCGTGTTCTTAAAGAATGTGTATGCTACATAAATCTCTCCGATTTCACCATTTGCAAAATCTGTAAGAAGTTGTTTTGTCAGCGCCTGAGCATCTGCATAAGTCGGAGCTTCAATGACATCTGAATAGTCTGCCACAACTTCATATCCTTTGCGGGTAAGACTCTCAGAACCTTTGCGCCCAACTGTATAAAGACGTACGTCTTCTTTGGCAATGCCGCTTCCTGCAATGAGTCTTACGATATTTGAGTTGTATCCACCCGCAAGTCCACGATTTGAAGTAACAACGACAATTCCAACTTTCTTGGAATCTCCCGCCTTCAAATATGGGTGTTCAATATTTCCCGCCTTTGCAAGCATGGAAGTTACGGTTTCATACATACACTCAAAATACGGTTTTGAATTCTCCGCATTTGTTCTTGCCTTCTGCAGTTTTACGGTAGAAATAAGTTTCATGGCTTTTGTAATCTGCTGCGTACTCTGCACACTGCTTCTACGCCTTTTAATCTCTCTCATTGATGCCATGACAATTCTCCTCTACTAATTAGAATTCTTTTTTAAACTCATTGATTGCATTTACAAGTGCTTCTTCTGTCTTATCCGAAATCACTTTCTCAGCTTTAATCGCTGCAGGAATTTCAGGATATTTTGTATCAACAAATTCAAATAATCCTTTTTCAAATTCCAGAACTCTCTCAACCGGAATGTCGATTAAGTGCTTACGTGTAGCTGCATAGATGATCATTACCTGATACTCAACCGGCATTGGACGGTACTGTGGCTGTTTTAACATCTCTTTGATACGTGCACCCTGTGCAAGACGTTCTGTCGTATCTGCATCAAGTTCTGAACCAAACTGTGCGAAAGATGCAAGCTCTTCATACTGTGCAAGGTCGATACGGATCGGTCCGGCAATTTTCTTCATCGCTTTGATCTGGGCAGAACCACCAACTCGTGATACGGAGATACCAGGGTTGATCGCCGGTCTGAAACCTGCATTGAACAACTCTGTCTCAAGGAAGATCTGTCCGTCTGTAATGGAAATAACGTTTGTCGGAATATAAGCCGATACGTCGCCTGCCTGTGTCTCAATGATCGGAAGCGCTGTTAAGGAACCTCCTCCAAGTTCATCGGATAATCTGGCAGCTCTTTCTAATAATCTTGAATGCAAGTAGAAAACATCACCCGGGTAAGCTTCACGTCCTGGCGGTCTTCTAAGAAGTAAGGAAAGTGTACGATAAGCTGTAGCGTGCTTAGATAAATCATCGTATACAACTAATACGTCTTCCCCGTTTTCCATCCACTCTTCACCGATCGCACATCCTGAATATGGAGCGATGTACTGAAGTGGCGCAAGTTCACTTGCAGTAGCTGCAACAACAGTTGTGTAATCCATTGCGCCGTACTGCTCAAATGTCTGGACAATGTTCGCAACTGTGGACGCTTTCTGTCCGATTGCAACGTAAATACATTTTACGCCCTGTCCTTTCTGGTTGATAATTGTATCCACTGCGATTGCTGTTTTACCGGTCTGTCTGTCACCGATAATAAGCTCACGCTGTCCTCTTCCGATTGGAATCATAGAATCAATCGCTTTAATTCCGGTCTGTAACGGTGTATCTACAGATTTACGAGAGATAACACCTGAGGCAACTCTTTCAATCTGACGATATTTGTTTGTTTGAATCGGCCCTTTTCCATCGATCGGCTGGCCCAATGCATTTACAACACGGCCTAACATGCAATCTCCAACAGGAACTTCCACAACTCGTCCTGTTGTTTTCACTGTATCACCTTCGTTGATGTTTCTGTGATCACCTAAAAGTACGGCACCTACGTTGTCCTCTTCAAGGTTGAGGATCATACCGTAAACTTCTCCAGGGAATTCCAAAAGTTCTCCCTGCATTGCATTTTCGAGACCGTGGATACGCGCAATACCATCGGCTACCTGAATCACCGTTCCCACATCAGATACTTCCATATCTGACGCATATCTCTTAATCTGTTCTTTAATGACAGAACTGATTTCTT
>OMGF01001659.1_pt1 | contig 12792 bp, 9 predicted proteins | sample 1645861 | NCBI WGS metagenome assembly OMGF01 (sample SAMN05578586, study PRJEB25193) | human gut metagenome | biome: Human Microbiome; feature: human-associated habitat; material: feces | host: Homo sapiens | place: USA:Birmingham
GCGGAGATGATTTTTCTTTTGATACGAAATTAAAAAGTGTCATCTTTGCAGATAGATTTTTAGTGTTGAAAGGATTAAATAGAATATTAAACTATAATAATGGTAGGATATAAACAGACACTTTGTGCGCTTCTGCTCACGATATTATTACCCGGAGTGGCAATCGCTCAAAATAATACAAACTCTCCTTATACACGATATGGCTATGGTCAGTTGGCTGATCAGTCATTTGCAAACAGTAAAGCAATGGGAGGGATCGCTTACGGATTGCGCGATGGATCACATATTAATCCGTTGAATCCTGCTTCTTATACGGCTATTGATTCGTTGACCTTTCTTTTTGACGGAGGGTTTTCGATGCAAAATACAAACTTTAGTAGTGAAGGCACCAAGTTGAATGCGAAAAATTCAAGTTTTGACTACATAGCGATGCAGTTTCGTCTACACCAGCGCGTGGCCATGAGTATCGGTCTGCTGCCCTATTCGAGTGTAGGCTATAATATGGCCAAGGCGAACAACGACGTTGCGTCGGAAGAAGCGCGGAGCGTCACTTCATTTGCCGGAGACGGAGGCTTGCATCAGCTTTACGTAGGTTTGGGAGTGAAGGTGCTGAAAAACCTTTCAGTCGGCGCCAACGTATCGTACTTTTGGGGGGAGATCACGCGTCAGGCGCGTATTACTTTTCCTTATAATGACAACGCTTTTGCTTTTCAGCATGTAGACTATTTGTCCGTGCGCGATTATAAGCTGGACTTCGGCGCGCAATACACACAGCAGCTGGGTAGGAAGCATGCGGTTACATTAGGTGTAGTGTTCTCGCCTAAAAAAGATTTGCATAACGAAGCTTATGTACAAAGATCGACGCTTACGAACTCCAACAGCACGCAGGCCGTCACTACGAATACGGTCGATACGGTGGCTACCTTTGGAATGCCCAATAGCTTTGGGGTGGGACTTACGTACGAGTATGACAAACGTCTGATCGTGGGAGCTGATTTTAATTTGCAGAAGTGGGGCGACGTGACCTATATGAATCAGCCGAATGCTTTTTGTGATGCGATGAAAATTTCAGTGGGTGCCGAGTATATGCCGAGTCGTTTTTCGCGTAGTTATCTGGCGCATATCAAATACCGCGTCGGAGGATATTATTCGGAACCTTATTATAAAATAGGAGGGGAGAGAGCCTCTCGTGAGTATGGAGTAACGGCCGGTTTGGGATTACCTCTTCCGGGTTCACGCTCGCTAATCAACGTTTCGGCTCAATATATTAAAGTACATGGTCTGAAAGCCGGTATGGTAGATGAAAATACATTGCGTTTGAGCATCGGAATCACGTTCAATGAAGGCTGGTTCTTCAAACGTAAAGTTAAATAATAGAGAGAATAGACGGTATTATATAACAACTAAAATTTAGATACAATGAAAATTAAAACGCTTGTGGCTGTGTTGTTTCTTTCGGCGGGAGCAACAACTGTGGTAGCACAGGACGACGCTAATTGTAATTCGAACAGTAGTATTTCTCACGAAGCAGTGAAAGCTGGTAACTTTAAAGATGCTTATACTCCGTGGAAAGCTGTTTTGGAGAACTGCCCGACTCTTCGTTTCTATACCTTCACAGACGGTTATAAAATTCTGAAAGGGTTGCTGGGGCAGATCAAAGACAGAAACTCTGCAGAATACAAAAAGTATTTTGATGAGTTGATGAATACGCACGATTTGCGTATGAAGTATACTCAGGAATTCTTGGGAAAAGGTGTAAAAGTATCGTCGGAAGATGAAGCACTGGGCATTAAAGCTGTCGATTATATTGCATTTGCTCCGAAGGTGGATGTAAATCAAGCTTATGATTGGTTGAAAAAATCGGTGGACGCTGCGAAAGCTGAGTCTGCAGCTGCTACATTGTTCTATTTCTTGCAGATGTCTCACGATAAACTGAAGGAAGATCCGGCTCACAAAGAGCAGTTTATTCAGGACTATCTGGCTGCATCCGAATATGCAGACGATGCTATAGCTGCTGCTGATAAAGAGAGTGTGAAGAAAGCTTTCGGAGGTATCAAAGATAATCTGGTAGCTCTGTTCATTAACAGCGGTACTGCCGATTGCGAATCACTGCAAGGTATCTATGGACCTAAGGTAGAAACGAATCAGACTGATTTGAATTATTTGAAGAAAGTCATCAGCATTATGAAGATGATGAAGTGTACGGATAGCGACGCTTATCAGCAGGCTTCATTCTATGTATACAAGATTGAGCCTTCGGCTGAGGCTGCTACCGGATGTGCATACCAGGCCTATAAGAAAGGGGATATCGATGGTTCTGTGAAGTTCTTTGACGAAGCGATCAACCTTGAGACAGACAATGCAAAGAAAGCAGAAAAGGCTTATGCTGCTGCCAGTGTTTTGACTACTGCCAAGAAATTGTCTCAGGCAAGATCTTATGCTCAGAAAGCAATCAGCTTCAATGAAAACTATGGTGCTCCTTATATCCTTATCGCCAACTTGTATGCTATGAGTCCTAACTGGAGTGATGAATCGGCTTTGAACAAGTGTACTTATTTTGCTGTTATCGACAAATTGCAGAAAGCTAAATCTGTAGATCCGAGTGTAACAGAAGAAGTTAACAAAATGATCAGCAGATATTCCGCTTATACTCCGCAGGCTAAAGACTTGTTTATGTTGGGCTACAAAGCCGGCGACCGCATCACTATCGGTGGTTGGATTGGAGAGTCTACAACGATCAGATAAATCTATGTTGCGACAACAAAGTAACAGTTTATTAAATAAAAGTTTGAGCATAACAATTGTCTTCGGGGCAATTGTTATGCTTCTTTTATTTTCTTCCTGTGGCGGGAGAAATAAGGCGATGGCCGATGCCATTACCGAGCGGGATTCACTGCCTGTTATGGATACACGGGGGGTAACGACCCTTATATCCGATTCCGGTGTCACACGTTACCGGGTCAACACTGAAGAATGGTTGATTTTTGATAAGAAGAAACCCTCGTATTGGGCTTTTGAGAAGGGCATTTATCTGGAACAGTTCGATTCGCTATTTCATATAGATGCGAGTATAAAGGCGGATACGGCTTATTATTATGATCGTGACCGGCTTTGGAAACTTATTGGAAATGTAGATATTAAGAGTCTGAAGGGCGATCATGTGACCACCGAGTTGTTATATTGGAATGAAGCCACCAAGAAAGTGTATACCGATAAGTTTGTCCGGATGGAAAAACCGGATCAGATTATGACCGGATATGGCTTTGAGTCAGACGATCAGTTTATGAAGCCGGTTGTTCATAACATATCCGGTATAGTATATATCGATGAAGATGCCGAAAAGGCAAAAACAGATTCTGTAAACTAACTATGAGCATCATTATTTACCTGTTGATTACGATGGCATTTTCTGCTTTCTTTTCGGGAATGGAGATTGCTTTTGTTTCGGTAGACAAACTTCGTTTTGAAATGGACCGGAAAGGAGGGGTATCATCGCGTATCCTTTCGCTATTCTTCCGGAATCCCAATGATTTTATTTCGACCATGCTGGTCGGGAATAACATCGCTCTGGTTATCTATGGTATATTGATGGCACAGATTATCGGCGACAATTTGCTGGCCGGATGGATCACCAATCATTTTGTAATGGTATTGGTACAGACCGTGATCTCCACACTGATCATCTTGGTGACAGGAGAGTTTCTGCCCAAAACGCTTTTTAAGATCAATCCCAATCTGGCCCTGAATGTCTGTGCAGTTCCTCTTTTCATCTGTTATGTTGTTCTCTATCCTATATCTAAATTTTCGTCGGGAGTCTCTTACCTCTTTCTTCGCCTGTTTGGGATGAAAGTGAACAAGGAAGCCTCTGCGAAAGCCTTTGGTAAGGTAGATCTGGATTATTTTGTCCAGTCGAGTATAGACAATGCCGAAAGTGAGGAAACTCTGGACACGGAAGTGAAAATCTTTCAGAATGCACTCGACTTCTCGGCGGTCAAGATACGCGACTGCATCGTTCCACGGACAGAAGTGGTAGCAGTTGCGCTGGATACATCCCTTGAAGAACTTAAAGGCCGGTTTGTTGAGTCCGGTATATCAAAAATAATTGTCTATGATGGTAATATAGACAATGTGGTGGGATACATTCATTCGTCCGAAATGTTTCGTAGCCCGAAAGATTGGCGCGATCATGTGAAAGAAGTTCCCATTGTGCCTGAAACGATGGCGGCCCATAAACTGATGAAGCTGTTTATGCAGCAGAAAAAGACCATTGCCGTGGTAGTGGATGAATTTGGAGGAACTTCGGGCATTGTCAGCCTTGAAGACCTTGTTGAAGAAATTTTCGGTGATATCGAAGACGAACACGACAACACTTCCTATATTTGTAAGCAGATCGGTGAGCATGAATACGTGCTTTCGGCCCGTTTGGAAATAGAAAAAGTAAACGAAACTTTTAATTTGGAGCTTCCCGAATCCGATGACTATCTAACGGTGGGAGGATTAATCTTGAATCAATACCAGAGCTTTCCGAAATTGCACGAATTGGTCTCTGTCGGTAAATATCAGTTTAAGATAATTAAGGTTACAGCAACGAAAATCGAACTTGTCCGACTGAAAGTAATGGAATAATGATCGATAGCTGTAATTTTTTAGCTAATAAATAGATGCATATTAGCATTTTTTGTATCTTCGTGCGCTAAAACCAAAGATGAAGAAAATAATAATAACAAATAAATCGTATTAATCAAAATGGCAACATTACAAAACATTAGATCCAAAGGACCCCTGTTGGTGATCGTTATTGGTTTGGCTTTGTTTGCTTTCATTGCGGGCGATGCCTGGAAAGTTCTCCAGCCACACCAATCGCATGATGTAGGCGAAGTCAATGGAGAAACTCTTTCTGCTCAGGACTACCAGAACATGGTAGAAGAATATACCGAGGTTATCAAGTTCTCAAGCGGAATGAGTTCATTGAATGATGAACAGACCAATCAAGTGAAAGACGAAGTATGGCGTAGCTATGTGAACAATAAACTGATTGAAAAAGAAGCGAAGAAGCTCGGTATTACTGTTTCGAAGGCTGAAATTCAATCAATCATTAACGAAGGTGTGAATCCGTTGCTGCAGCAGACTCCGTTCCGCAATCCTCAAACGGGCGCTTTCGATAAAGATATGTTGAAGAAATTCTTGGCTGACTACTCTAAAATGGACAAGACCAAGATGCCGTCTCAATATGTGGAATACTATGAAGGAATGCACAAACTTTGGTCATTTGTAGAAAAGACACTGATCCAGAGCCGTTTGGCGGAAAAATACCAGGCACTGGTGACTAAAGCTCTTTTCTCTAATCCGGTTGAGGCACAGGATGCATTCGACGCAAGAGTAAACCAGTCGGATGTTCTGTTGGCTGCTGTTCCTTATTCTTCTATTGTAGACTCTACTATCACAGTTAAAGAGTCTGAACTGAAAGATCTCTATAACAAGAAGAAAGAACAGTTCAAACAATATGTTGAAACACGCAACATCAAATACATCGATGTACAGGTGACAGCCAGTGCAGAAGACAGAGCTGCTATCCAGCAAGAAGTGACTGATTATACAAACCAACTGGCTACTGCCAATGGTGATTATACTACTTTCATCCGTTCTACCGGATCGGAATATCCGTATGTTGATTTGTACTATACCAAGAAAGCTTTCCCGTCAGATGTAGTTGCACGCATGGATTCAGCTTCGATTGGACAAGTATATGGCCCTTACTACAATGCAGGCGACAATACTATCAATTCGTTCAAGGTGTTGTCTAAAGTGGCTGCTGCCGATTCTGTACAGTTCCGTCAGATTCAGGTTTACACAGAAGACGCTGCTAAAACAAAGGCTTTGGCTGACAGCATCTATACTGCTATTAAGGGTGGAGCCGACTTTACAGCTTTGGCTAAGAAGTACGGACAAACAGGTGAATCCAACTGGATTTCGTCTGCTAACTACGAAAATGCACAGGTTGATGGCGATAACTTGAAATTTATCAGCACTATCAACAATCTGGGAGTAAACGAACTCTCTAACGTAGCATTGGGACAAGGTAATATCATTTTGCAGGTGACTGATAAGAAAGCTGTGAAAGATAAATATAAAGTTGCCGTTATCAAGCGTGCGGTTGAGTTCAGCAAAGAAACTTATAATAAAGCTTATAATGAATTCAGCCAGTTTATTGCAGCTAACCCGACAGTAGACAAGGTTGCGGCCAATGCTGAAGAATCAGGCTATAAATTGCTCGAAAGAAATGATCTGTATAGCTCAGAACACGGAATCGGTGGTATCAGAGGGACTAAAGAAGCACTGAAATGGGCCTTTGCTGCAAAACCGGGTGAAGTTTCCGGCTTATATGAATGTGGCGAAAGCGACCGCATGTTGGTTGTTGGTCTGGTTAGCGTGATCGAAGAAGGTTATCGTCCTTTGGCCCAGGTTCAGGATCAGTTGAGAGCTGAAATCATTCGTGATAAGAAAGCTGAGAAGATCATGGCCGACATGAAGGCTGCCAATGCAACTACAATTGCCCAGTACACATCGATGGCCAATGCAGTAAGTGATTCTGTAAAACACGTAACATTTGCAGCGCCTGCTTATGTAGCCGCTTTGCGTAGTAGTGAGCCGCTGGTAGGCGCATACGCTTCGGTTTCGGATATCAATAAGCTGAGCGCTCCTATCAAGGGTAATGGCAGTGTATTTGTGTTGCAGGTATATGCCAAAGATAAGCTGAACGAAACATTCGATGCCCAATCAGAAGAGGCTACATTGGAAAACATGCATGCCCGTCTGGCAAGTCGTTTTATGAACGATCTTTATCTGAAAGGCGATGTAAAAGATAAACGATACCTGTTCTTCTAAAAACGGATTTGTTTTTTAGATAACATCGTTTTAATATACGAAAGGCTGTTCCGCACGGAACAGCCTTTCTTTTTGCTATCTCTTTCCCTCTTCCCATTAACTTTTGTCCCTTCTCTTTTTTAAAATCGACTTTTATTCCTTACATTTGCATGAATAAATAAATATTTGTAGTAAATATGCCCAAATATCCGCTTTTAGGAATGACCCTTACCGAATTGCAATCTGTCACCAAAGATTTGGGGATGCCTGCTTTTGCAGCCAAACAGATCGCTTCCTGGTTATACGATAAAAAAGTGACTTCTATTGATGAAATGACCAATCTGTCGTTGAAGCATAGAGAGTTGCTCAAGGGAGAGTATGATTTGGGGATATCCGCGCCTGTTGATGAGATGCGTTCCGTAGATGGTACGGTGAAGTATCTTTATCAGGTAAGTGACAATCATTTTGTTGAAGCTGTGTATATTCCGGACGAGGATCGGGCGACATTGTGCGTGTCTTCTCAGGTAGGCTGTAAAATGAACTGTAAGTTCTGCATGACGGGTAAACAAGGATTTACCGCAAGTCTGACAGCCAATCAGATCTTGAATCAAATCGCAGCATTGCCGGAGCGGGATAAGTTGACTAATGTCGTGATGATGGGGATGGGCGAGCCTCTCGATAATTTGGATGAAGTATTAAAAGCGCTGCATATCCTGACTGCTTCGTATGGATACGGATGGAGCCCTAAGCGCATTACTTTGTCGTCTGTAGGATTGCGGAAAGGGCTTCAACGCTTTATTGAAGAAAGCGAATGCCATCTGGCTATCAGCCTGCATTCTCCTTTTCCTTCACAACGTTCTGAGCTGATGCCGGCCGAAAGGGCTTTCTCGATTAAAGAAATGGTCGATCTGTTAAAAAACTATGATTTTAGTAAACAGCGCAGACTTTCGTTTGAATACATTGTTTTTAAGGGCGTCAATGATTCGCTGATTTATGCTAAGGAGCTGTTGAAATTGCTGCGTGGGCTTGACTGCCGGGTGAACTTAATCCGGTTTCATGCCATTCCCGGGGTAGACCTCGAGGGTGCCGGTATGGAGACTATGACGTCATTTCGTGACTACCTGACCTCACATGGACTGTTCACTACCATTCGAGCTTCCCGGGGAGAAGATATTTTTGCCGCTTGCGGGATGTTATCGACGGCTAAACAGGAGGAGAGTAACAAGAATTAATATAAATTATCAGCACATTGGATGAAAGTATACGACCATTTCGTAGATTTGTGAAAACATTAAAATTGATGCATATGAAAAAGTACCTGTTTTACCTCAGTATGGCTCTTGTAGCAGTAGTGTTGTTTTCTTGTAAAAGCGGCAAGAAAAGTGTGTTTACTCCAACTTCCAGCGGACGTGCTTATGAAGTCCTCGTTGTGGTTGAGAAGCCTGTGTGGGAGCGTCCTGCCGGTAGAGCTTTGTACAATGTGCTCGATACAGATGTGCCCGGACTTCCGCAATCGGAACGTTCGTTTAGGATCATGTCTACTTCTCCCAAAGATTTTGATGCCATCCTGAAGTTGGTGCGCAACATTATTATCGTAGATATACAGGACATTTATACCCAACCTAAATTCAAGTATGCCAAGGATGTATATGCATCTCCCCAGATGATTTTGACTATCCAGGCTCCGGACGAGGCATCGTTTGAGAAGTTTGTCGAAGAGAACAAACAGCCGATTATAGACTTCTTTACCCGTGCCGAAATGAACCGTCAGATCTCTTTCCTGGAGAAAAATCATAATGACTATATTTCAACGAAAGTAGGTAGCATGTTCAACAGTGATATCTGGCTTCCGGCTGAACTGAGCAGTTCGAAGACAGGAGAAGACTTTTTCTGGGCAGGTACTAATGCCGCTACCGGAGACCAGAACTTTGTAATCTACTCTTACCCGTATACAGATAAGGATACCTTTACGAAAGAGTTCTTTATCCATAAGCGCGATTCAGTGATGAAGGCTAATATTCCGGGTGCCAAAGAGGGTATGTACATGGCGACTGATTCGTCTACCGTAGAGGTTCGTCCGATTGATATTCATGGAGATTACACAATGGAAGCACGCGGACTGTGGCGCATAAAGGGCGATTTCATGGGTGGCCCGTTTGTTTCGCACACCCGTCTGGATAAAGCCAGCCACCGTATTATCACTACAGAAGTATTTATTTACTCACCCGATAAAATGAAACGTGACCTGATGCGCCGATTGGAAGCATCTCTGTATACTTTGCAACTTCCTACCGAGAAGGCGCAGGAACAGATTCCGATGGGCATAGAGCAGGAGGAGAAAACTAACAAATAACAAAATGGAAGATAACAAAATAAAAATTGGCATCACTCAGGGAGACATAAATGGGGTAGGATACGAAGTCATTTTAAAAACGTTTGCCGACCCCGTCATGTTGGAACTCTGTACACCGGTCATTTACGGCTCTTCGAAAGTGGCTGCATATCACCGCAAGTCGCTTGATTTGCCTACTAACTTCAGTATTGTCAATACCGCTGCAGAAGCTGCCCACAATCGCCTGAGCGTGGTCAACTGTACGGATGACGAGGTGAAAGTAGAGTTCTCAAAACCCGATCCGGAAGCCGGTAAAGCAGCTTTGGGAGCACTTGAGAAGGCGATAGAGGAGTTCAGGGAAGGCTTGATCGATGTCATAGTGACGGCTCCTATCAATAAGCATACGATTCAGTCCGAAGGATTTGCTTTTCCCGGACATACGGAATACATCGAACAACGTCTGGGGAATGGTTCAAAATCACTGATGATCCTGATGAAAGAGGATTTCCGGGTAGCTTTGGTAACAGGACATATTCCGGTTCGCGAGATAGCCTCTTCAATAACCAAGGAACTGATTCAGGAGAAACTTGCCATATTCAACCGGTCGTTGAAACAGGATTTCGGGATTGGTGCACCGCGCATCGCAGTGTTGGCACTGAATCCGCATGCCGGAGACGACGGATTGCTCGGTACAGAAGAACAGGAAATCATTTCTCCTGCTATTCAGGAAATGGCTGCCAAGGGAATCTTGTGCTATGGCCCTTATCCGGCTGACGGATTTATGGGATCGGGCAATTTCACCCATTTTGACGGAGTACTGGCCATGTATCACGATCAGGGATTGGCTCCTTTCAAGGCATTGGCCATGGATGAAGGTGTGAACTACACGGCGGGTTTGCCGGTGATACGCACTTCTCCCGCGCATGGCACAGCCTATGATATTGCAGGAAAAGGCGTTGCTTGCGAAGATTCATTCCGTCAGGCTATTTATGTAGCGATCGACGTATTCCGTAACCGTCAACGTGAGAAGGAAGCACATGCCAATCCGTTACGTAAACAGTATTACGAGAAACGAGACGACAGTGATAAACTGAAGCTCGATACAGTAGATGATGATATTTAATCAGGAAGGGAGTTTAGTGCGAATATGACAAAAGCGGAAATACAACAGGTAAAACTAAGGTTCGGTATTATTGGTAACACTGAAGCTTTGACGCGTGCGATAGATGTTGCCATACAGGTGGCACCTACCGATTTGTCCGTGCTAATAACCGGAGAGAGTGGTGTCGGTAAGGAAAGTTTTCCTCAGATCATTCACCAATACAGTCGCCGAAAGCATGGACAGTATATTGCTGTCAACTGTGGTGCTATTCCTGAAGGAACCATCGATTCGGAACTGTTCGGTCATGAAAAAGGGGCTTTTACGGGAGCCATCGGTGAGCGAAAGGGCTATTTTGGTGAAGCCGACGGCGGAACTATTTTTCTGGATGAAGTCGGAGAATTGCCTTTGCCCACGCAGGCACGTTTGCTTCGTGTACTCGAGAGTGGGGAGTTTATAAAAGTAGGCTCCTCCAAAGTACAGAAAACGGATGTCCGCATTGTGGCTGCTACCAATGTCAATTTGACCCAGGCCATTGCAGAGGGACGTTTCCGTGAGGATTTATACTATCGTCTCAACACGGTGCCCATCCAGATCCCTCCTTTGCGGGAGCGTGGAGAAGATGTGCTGTTACTGTTCCGTAAGTTTGCAAGTGACTTTGCAGAGAAGTATCGTATGCCCGCCATACAGCTGACCGAAGATGCCAAACGGGTTTTGCTGTCTTATTCCTGGCCGGGTAATGTGCGTCAGTTGAAGAATATCACGGAGCAAATCTCTATAATTGAGACCAATCGTGAGATTAATGCCCCTATCTTGCAATCTTATCTGCCTGCCCAGAGTACGCAGCGATTGCCTGCCCTGTTCGGTGTAAAGACAGGGAAGAGCTTCGAAAGTGAACGTGAAATCTTATATCAGGTCCTTTTTGACATGCGACAAGATGTGACCGAACTGAAAAAGCTTGTACACGAAATCATGTCCGAGCGCGGAGCGGTAACCTCTAATGTCGGTACGTTTTATACGCCGGCTCCGGTAGTAACCCCTACACCCTCAGTGCCTGCCATCATTCATCCGGTCAAGCCCAATTGTCCCGATGACGATGACATACAAGATACCGAAGAGTATGTGGAAGAGTCGCTTTCGTTGGACGAAGTCGAGAAAGAAATGATACGCAAAGCCCTTGAAAAGCATCATGGCAAGCGAAAAAGCGCGGCAAAGGATCTTAATATATCCGAGCGTACCCTTTACCGAAAAATAAAAGAATATGGATTGGAATAAAAAGATAATGCGAATTTCACTGCTGGTTTTCACACTGGTAGTAGGAATTTCGTGTACTGTTTCTTATAAGTTTAATGGTGGTAATATCAATTACGATAAGGTAAAGACTATCTCTATTGCCGACTTTCCTATTAAGTCGGACTATGTTTATGCACCGTTAGGCACTAAGTTCAACGAGGACCTGAAAGACATTTTCCTTCGTCAGACCCGTCTGAAACTGGTGAATAACAATGCCGACCTCGAGATTGATGGAGAGATTACCGGATACAACCAGTATAACCAGGCTGTTTCGGCCGACGGATACTCTTCTGAAACCAAGTTGACCATCACAGTGAATGTTCGTTTTGTGAACAATACGAATCATGAACAGGACTTCGAGCAACAGTTCTCGGCCTTCCGTGTCTATGATTCGAGGGAGTTGCTGACAGCCGTTCAGGACGGACTGATTGCGGAGATGACCAAAGAGATTACAGATCAAATATTTAACGCAACGGTAGCAAACTGGTAATTAGAATGATTTCTGCTAACTTACAACAATGGATTCAGCATCCGGAAACGCTGAATAAAGATACTTTGTACGAGTTGCGAACGCTTGTCACACGCTATCCTTATTTTCAGTCACTGCGATTACTCTATCTTAAAAATCTATATTTGTTGCACGATATCTCTTTCGGTGCCGAGCTTCGTAAAGCCATATTGCATGTGGCTGATCGCCGGAAGCTGTTTTATCTGATTGAGGGTGAACGATATATTTTGAAACCTCGGAAAAAGAACGCACTTCCCGAAACAGAAGTTTTAGAGGAAGAGCCCAGCCTCGATCGTACGCTTTCCCTGATCGATGCTTTTCTGGCCACCGTTCCCGAAGAGGTTTCAGCCCAGACAAGCCTGGACTATGCAACGGACTATACCACCTATTTGCTGCAAGAAGACGATACACCGGAACTGGAAGAAACTCCCAAACTTCGCGGTCATGAATTGATTGACGGCTTTATCGAAAGAAGTGAAGAAGAAACATCTATCCGTTTGCAACCGGCAGATGAAAATAAAGCTATCTCCGAAGAGGAACAGAGCGAGACGCATCATGAAGAAGATGAAGATGATAGCTGTTTCACCGAAACATTGGCCAAAATATACGTCAAACAGCATCGATATTCCAAGGCGCTTGAAATTATTAAAAAATTAAGTTTGAAATATCCAAAAAAAAATGCTTACTTTGCAGACC
>OMGF01001661.1_pt1 | contig 12784 bp, 10 predicted proteins | sample 1645861 | NCBI WGS metagenome assembly OMGF01 (sample SAMN05578586, study PRJEB25193) | human gut metagenome | biome: Human Microbiome; feature: human-associated habitat; material: feces | host: Homo sapiens | place: USA:Birmingham
GATCAGCGCCCATGAGATCACCGCGTTCATCGGACCGTCCGGCTGCGGAAAATCTACATTTTTAAAGACATTGAACCGGATGAACGATCTTGTGGAGAATGTAAAGATCGACGGAAAAGTGGAGCTTGACGGGCAGAACATCTTTAAGGATATGGACGCCATCACACTGCGCCACAAGGTCGGCATGGTATTCCAGCAGCCAAACCCGTTCCCGAAGAGTATTTACGACAACATCGCCTATGGCCCGAGGATCTTCGGGATCACGAGAAAGGCGGATCTCGACGAGATCGTTGAGAAAAGCCTGCGTCAGGCGGCGATCTGGGATGAGCTTAAGGACCGCTTAAATAAGAGTGCCCTGGGACTTTCCGGCGGACAGCAGCAGAGACTCTGCATCGCGAGAACCCTGGCGGTGGAGCCGGAGGTAATCTTGATGGATGAGCCGACCTCTGCCCTGGACCCGATCTCCACATCGAAGATCGAGGACCTGGCGATGGAATTAAAGGATAAATACACCATCGTGATCGTCACCCACAACATGCAGCAGGCGGCGCGTATCTCTGACAAGACAGCGTTCTTCCTGTTAGGTGAGGTCGTCGAGTACAATAATACAAGTGATCTGTTTGCGAACCCGAGGGACGAACGGACAGAAAGCTACATCACAGGGAGGTTTGGCTGATTATGAGAGACGCGTTTTTAAAGCAATTGGAAGAGCTGCATAAGATGCTGGCGGAGATGGGACTGCTCTGCGAGAAAATGATCGACGGGACTTACGAGGCACTGATGCACATGGACCGGGAGCAGGCGGCGAAGATCCTGCAAGACGATGCGAACGTGGACTTAAAGGAGAGAGATATCGAGAGCAAGTGCTTGAAGCTTCTCTTAGAGCAGCAGCCGGTGGCGAGTGACTTAAGAAAGATCTCTTCCGCATTAAAAATGATCACAGACCTGGAGCGTATCGGTGACCAGGCGGGCGATATCGCGGAGATCATCAAGACCACAGACCTCTTAGAGCCGGTAAAGGCGACAAGACTTGGCGAGATGGCAAAAGCCGTTGCGTCCATGGTCCGCGAGAGCATTGAGAGCTTCGCAAACGAGGACCTCAAGAAGACAAAGGAAGTTATCGCCTACGATGACGTGATCGACGATATGTTCTCCCAGGTGAAGAAAGAACTGGCAGACGGTATCTTAAACGGCGAGGCCACCCAGGAACAGATCCTGGACATCCTCATGATCGCCAAATACTACGAGCGCATCGGCGACCACGCCACAAATATCGCGGAGTGGGCAGAGTATGCGATCACTGGGGTACATAGGAACAGTGAGCTGGAGGAGCATCTGTAAAAAGAGAAAAATTCCGAAACTGGAATTAAAACTGAAAAATTGCTAAAAATGATCTGAAAGTTGAATAAAAAAGTGGAGAACCTGATCTGCAGGTTCTCCCTTCTTGTTTTAAGAGCAATAACGTTACTGTACACGGGTAGGAATTTTCTGAACTGAAAATTCCGTACGATACACTTCTGGTAGCAGATTTTGCCGATTTGGAATGCGAAGCATCGGCAAAATCACGTTACTGTACACGCATGCGTGTACAGTAACGCAATAACTGTGGATTTTGTCAGACAGCGAACATCTGCTTGCATAAGCATCCAAAATATGCTAAGATTCTTGCGTACACATGTTTTTCTGGGACGCACATATGGTAACGTGCCAGAGCAATGGACGAAACGTATGATTTCGGTAATAAAAAAGAAATTTTTAGCTTGTGAGGTCTGATATATGGAGAAAAAAAACAAGTATTATGTGGTTCGTGACAAAGCGCTGCCGGAAGTCCTTCAGAAAGTCGTTGAGGTGAAACGTCTCCTCGAGACGGACAAAAACATGACGGTGCAGGAGGCGGCGGAACAGGTCGGTTTAAGCCGCAGTTCCTTCTATAAATATAAGGATGATATTCTTCCGTTTTCCGACAACACGAGAGGAAAGACAGTGACACTTGTGACCCAGATGATGGACGAGCCGGGGCTTCTGTCTGACCTGCTCCACATCGTTGCGGATTACCGTGCGAATATCCTTACGATCCACCAGACGATCCCGGTAAACGGATCCGCGACGGTAACGCTCAGCGTGGAAGTTCTCTCGGATACGGGAAATGTTGCCGGTATGGTTGAGGAGATCGAGCACTTAAAGGGCGTACAGAACGTAAAAATTTTAGGAGTGGAGAAATAGACGGATGAAAGCGGCAATTATGGGATACGGAACCATCGGCTCCGGCGTGTATGAGGTTCTTGACAAGAACTGCAAAAGCGTAGAGAAAAAGGCTGGAGAGCCGATCGAAGTAAAATATATCCTGGATCTCAGGGAGTTTCCGGGAAGTCCTGTGGAGAAGCTTGTGATCCATGATGTGGAACAGATCGTAAATGACCCGGAGATCGGGATCGTTGTGGAGACCATGGGCGGAACAAAACCGGCCTACGAGTTTGTAAAGCGCTGCCTGCTCGCGGGAAAGCATGTGGTGACTTCCAATAAGGCACTGGTTGCGGCCCATGGGACAGAGCTGATCCGGATCGCCGCGGAAAAGAACATCAGCTTCTTGTTTGAGGCGAGTGTCGGCGGCGGTATTCCGATCATCCGCCCGCTTGTGGAGAGCCTCGGCGGCGAGGAAATTTTAGAAATCTCCGGTATCTTAAACGGAACGACAAACTACATCCTCACAAAGATGAATGAAGAGGGATGGAGCTTCGAGGAGGCGTTAAAGCGTGCCCAGGAATTGGGCTACGCGGAGTGCAACCCGGAGGCAGATATTGAAGGATATGACACCTGTAGAAAGATCGCGATCCTGACTGCGGTCGCAACAGGAAAAGAAGTAAACTACGAGGAGATCCCGACCCAGGGAATCACAAAAATCACTTCCATGGATTCCAGCTACGCGGCACATATGGGTGCGGCGATCAAGCTCTTCGGAACCAGCGTGAATAAAGATGGAAAGATCTATCTGGAGGTCGCGCCGGTCCTCGTGGACGCGAAAGACCCGCTGTATGCGGTGACAGATGTGTTCAACGGAATCCTCGTTGTGGGAAATATGCTGGGCGCGTCCATGTTCTATGGAAGCGGAGCAGGAAAACTGCCGACAGCCAGTGCCGTTGTCGGGGATATGGTCTCCGCAGTCCGCTTCGGCGATGAGCCGGAGAAGATCGGCTGGAGCAGCGAGAAGCTTGAGGTACATCCGGCGGCTGAGCTTTCCAGAAAGTACTTTGCACGGTTTGAGGGTTCTGAGAGAGCAAAGAAAGAGGCCGTTGCGGCAGCTTTCGGTGACGTGAAATTTGTGACACTGGAAGGAACAGATGAGTTCGCGGTTCTGACCGGTGAGATGACAGGGGAAGAGTTCGACGCGGCAGCAGCAAAGGTCGGTGGACTGCGCCAGAAGATCGCGGCCAGATTATGATCCCGACATGGTTCCAGATGCCATGCCTGTTTCAGATGATGACCGGGCTTTACTGTCCGGGATGCGGGGGAACGAGAGCCGTTCGGGCACTCCTTTCAGGGCATCCGGTACTAAGCTTTCTGTACCATCCGGTGGTGCCGTATATGGCATCGGTAGCTGTGTGGGCTGCGGCTTCCTGGATCCTGTATTTTGCCACGGGAAACAGGAGATTCCGACCGGAGTTGGATGACCGGACCGCTTACGCAGCGGCGGGGATCGTGATCTTAAATTTTATCATAAAAAACGGACTTCTGGTATTCGCCGGGATCGATGTGATCGGGCGGCTGCCGGGGGCGTGAGAATAGGGAGAAGACCTGGAGTGGGTACCGAAAGTGGTATCTGTTCTGGGTCTTTTTGTTTCATGCCACAATTTTGCCGCAGATATGCCCTGTTTTGTGTGACATCCTTCACAGTTTGAACACAGGTCGAACACAGAGGAATCACAAGTTTCTGATAAAGTTTATTGCAGAAACGTAATAAACAGTAAGAAAAATGCAAGAAACCAGGAGCACATGTACTTTAAAAGTACAAATATCCCCGTGATGACGAGTGTACGCAGCAGTCAATGGAAATCAGGCAATGGATCTGGAAAGAGATGACCTGCAGGGGGCTGATGATCTGGCGGTCAAGGCGGATGAAAGGAGAATGGAAATGAGAAGAGGAAAGATAATAGCAGTCAGTCTGACGGTCTGTGCGGTGGGGGCCGGAATGACGGTGAACGCTTACGCGGCCAGCACCACATTTGAAATGAGGAAGAAAGCGGTGAGCCTGCTTGGAATTATAACGACGAGTAATTACCAGGCGAATGTGACGAGAGGTGAGTTTGCGGAACTCCTCGTAAAGGCATCGGACTACAAGGAGGCGGCAAACGCGGCGGGAACCGTATCTGTATTCGCGGATGTCTCCTCAAAATCCCAGTATTCTGCGGCGATCCGCACGGCGGCGACGAACTCCTGGATGTCCGGTTATCTCGGCGGAAACTTTAAGCCGGACGAGGGAGTTACGATGCGGGATGCCATCAAGGCAGTCCTGGGAGTCTTAGGATACACAAACGAGGATTTCTCCGGAAGTCTTCAGGAGAGCCGCCTTGCGAAGTTCAAGTCCCTGTCCCTGGATTCTGGGATCTATCGTGATCTCGACGAGGTCCTCACGAGGGAAGACTGCATCAACCTGTTTTATAACCTGATGAAGGCGAAGACAAAAGAAGGAAACCAGTACGGCAGTAAGATATTTGACCTGACCTACAATTCCGACGGCGAGATCAATACATCCTCGATCCTGGATAACAGTTTAAAGGGACCGAAGATCTTAGACAATGACAGCCGGAACTTAAAGAGTCTTGTTCCGTTTTCTCTGAAAGACGCTACTATGTTTTTAAACGGCGAGGTGTCCGATGAGAGCGAGATCAACGATTACGCCACCGTGATCTATTACCACGAGGAGACAAAGATGATCTTCGCCTATTCCGACGGCGGCGAGAACAAAGGCGCCACGGAGGGCCGGATCAAGGCGATCTACTACGATTCCAGCGACCCGTTCACACCGGTGAAGGTGGTCTTAAACACCGATTACCAGGACAACGGCGGAGAGGGCGATGAGTTTCAGATCAGCGGATCGGAGCTCCAGTACCTGTTCTCCGTCTACGGAGAGTTTGAGGTGGATGACAAGGTTGCCATTGTGTGGGAGAAGAGCGGAAGCGACGAGAATGCGACTTATACGGTTGTAGATGTTGTTGGAGATTATTGATTAGTTACGAATATACGTACAATACATAAAATAGAGATACCGCAGAGGAAATACGAATAGAGAAAATTCAGGGTTACTTTTCATGGGCAAAATCCTGTTACAGTGCGCGGGCATGGAGTGCCCGTGTACTGTAACAATTCAGGTTTGGAACATAGTTAAGAGAAGCGGAAGATTTCAATAGACAGGAAAGGAACGAGTATGGAGAACGAAAAGGTGGCTGCAGAGAAGAAACGGAAAAAACGGAAAGGAAAAAGCGGAAGGATCGTGATCGTGTTTATAGTGGTTCTGGCAGCGCTGCTTGGCGGATTTTTCCTCTATAAGAAAAAGACCTCGAGCCAGAAAAGTCAGGGTGACCAGTCTGTGTCAACGGCGACAGTGAAGCGGACGGACATCAGTTCAGAGCTCACGGCGTCCAGCTCCCTGTCACCGAAGGACACCTACGAGGTGACATCCCTGGTGGAAGGCGAAGTCATCGAGGCGAACTTTGAGGAAGGCGATGTTGTGGAAAAAGGTCAGGTCCTCTACCGGATCGACGCATCCTCCATAGACTCTGACCTGAGCTCAGCCCAGACCAGCCTTCAGAGGGCGAAGGAGAGTGTCCAGACGGCACAGTCCGCTTACGCCGAGGAGACAGCGCGGATCGCCGGAAATACATACCGCTCCACAGCGTCCGGATATATCAAGACTCTCTATATCAAAGAGGGCGATAAGGTAAATAATGGAACGAAGATCGCGGAGCTCTATGATGACTCTGTTATGAAGATCACAGTCCCGTTCCTCTCAGGCGAAGCGGCGGAGATCAACGTGGGTGATGAGGCGGCAGTGACTCTGGAGGACACCGGCGAGGAGATCTCCGGTACGGTCACGATCATCAGCAGCATGGAGGAAACACTCTCCGGCGGACGTCTCGTAAAGAACGTGACGGTCGAGGTATCAAATCCAGGCGGACTCACGACAGACACCGCGGCATCCGTGACCGTTGACGGATTTGTCTGCAGCGCCGAGGGAACATTCACGGCGAAGACGGAGACGACCCTGAGCGTGGAGCTCTCCGGAAACAAGAGTCTCGAGATCGAGAAACTTCTGCTTCATGAAGGTTCTTATGTGGAGAAAAACTCCGATTTGTTCCAGGTGACCGCGAAAACGGCGGAAGAGTACTTAAAGGAATTCAAGGACGCGGTGGAGAGCGCAGATGACAATCTGGAAAACGCGGAGAACAAACTGAGCAATACCCAGGACAATGTGGATGACTACACGATCACAGCGCCGATCTCGGGGACAGTGATCACGAAAAACGTGAAGGTTGGGGATAAGATCTCCAAGAGCTCCAGCGGAACGACCACAATGGCGGTGATCTACGACCTGTCCACCATGACACTGGAGATGTCCGTGGATGAGCTGGATGTCGCAAACGTCAAGGTCGGCCAGTCCGTGGAGGTCACGGCGGACGCGGTGGAAGGCGAGACATTCACAGGAACCGTCACAAATGTGAGCCTGCAGAGCAGCTACTCCAACGGCGTCACGAACTATCCGGTAACGGTGACACTGGACGATACGGGAAATCTTCTTCCTGGCATGAACGTGGACGCGAAGATCATTCTCGACAGTTCCGAAGATGCATTAGTGATTCCGGCCAGCGCGCTGATGCGTGGAAACAGAGTGTATGTGAAGAAGAGCACCGGCTCCGGAAAATCCGGCAGCAGCAACGTCCCGGACGGCTTCGAGGCGGTCCAGGTGACAACTGGAATCATCAACGACGATTATGTGGAGATCCTTTCCGGCCTCTCTGAGGGGGACGAGGTCTACATTTCCTCCGATTCCGGAAGCTCGGCGCAGACCAATCAGATGCAGATGGGCGGCATGGGCGGTCCTGGCGGTGATATGGGCGGAGGCGTACCGGGCGGTCCTGGCGGAAACGGCGGAAATGGCGGCGGCAACGGCAGCGGACGAAGATCCCAGTAGTGCATAGGAGATAAATTGTATGGAAAAGACTGAATTCTCAATACAAATAGATACCGCAGAGCAGAAAAAAATGTCTGAAGAGCCGATGAAACAGGAAGAGGCAGTTTCAAAAGTTCATGAGGAGTTGGAAAAGCAGGAATCCCTGATAGAGCTGTGCAATATCTACAAGATCTACTACATGGGCGACGAGGAAGTCCACGCCAACGACGGCATCAGCCTTTCCATCAACAAAGGCGAGTTCGTCGCCATCGTCGGCAAATCCGGAAGCGGAAAATCAACCCTGATGAACATCATCGGCGCCCTGGATGTCCCGACGGAGGGCGAATATTTCCTCGGCGGCGAGGATGTGGCGGATATGTCCGACAACGAGCTGGCGGAGATCAGAAACCGCATGATCGGCTTTATCTTCCAGCAGTACAACCTGCTTCCAAAGTTAAATCTCTTAGAAAACGTGGAACTTCCGCTTCTCTACGCCGGTTATGACAAAAAGGAACGTCGGGAGCGGGCTATGAATTCCCTGAAAAGGGTCGGACTTGAAGAAAAATGGAAGAATCTTCCGAACCAGCTCTCCGGCGGCCAGCAGCAGCGAGTCTCCATCGCGCGGGCTCTCGCAGGAGATCCGTCCTTAATCCTGGCGGATGAGCCCACGGGTGCCCTGGACTCCAGGACAGGCCGGGAAGTGCTTGATTTTTTAAAGAAACTCAATGAAGAAGGAAACACGATCGTCATGATCACCCACGACAGCTCCATCGCTCTGGAGGCGAAGCGGGTGGTGCGGATCCATGACGGAAAGATCAATTTCGACGGGGATGTGAAAAAGTATGCTGCAATCATTTAAAATGGCGTTAAAAAGTATCTGGGGCAACAAAATGAGATCCTTTCTCACGATGCTCGGCATCATCATTGGTGTCGCGTCGGTGATCATTCTGGTCAGTATCGTCAACGGCTATATGTCCTACATGGTGGAGAGCTTTTCTTCCATGGGCGTCAACCAGATCACGGTCCAGTACAAGGCGGTGGCCTCAAGAACCATCGATGTGGACGAATTTTATGAGTTCTACGAGGAACATTCAGACCTCTATGAGAACATGTCCCCGAACGTGTCCGTCAGCGTCACGGTAAAACATGACTCTGACACCATGGATTCCACCAGTGTCGGCGGCTACAGTGAGGATTATCTCGCAATCAAGGACTACGAGATCGAGTATGGCAGAAATCTCCAGTACTCCGACATGGAGGCGAGACGAAAAGTCGCGGTCATCGGCGCTTATGTGGCGGAGGAACTCTACGGCGGATCCCAGAACGCCGTGGGCGAGACGGTCAAGTTAAACGGTGACAGCTACACTATTGTAGGCGTTGTGGAACGGCAGACGGAGAGCAGCTCTGAGTTTGATGACGGATGTATGGATGACTTTGTGTGGATCCCGTATTCCAGAGCTGTGAAGATGGCGAGAAATGCTGTGATCAACAACTATATCTTCACATCGCGGGACATCAACGACACGGAAACGTGCACGACAGAACTTAAAAATTTTCTCTATGAAAAGATGAAGAGCGAAAACCTCTACACGGTGACAGCAATGAGCTCCCTTCTCGATTCCTTAAATGAGCAGATTGCCATGATGAGCATGATGCTGGGCGGTATCGCGGGTATCTCCTTGTTAGTTGCAGGCGTCGGTGTCATGAACATCATGCTGGTGTCCGTGACAGAGAGAACCAGGGAGATCGGCATCAGGAAGGCCCTCGGCGCAAAGAAGAGCGTGATCATGTTGCAGTTCGTCATCGAGGCGCTGGTCACAAGCTCCATCGGCGGAATCATCGGAATCATGATCGGAGCCTTAGCAAGTACGGGAATCGGCGCCCTCATGGGAATCGACGCGCCGCCGACCATGACGGCAGTTGTGATCTCATTTAGCGTTTCTGTTGCCATCGGACTGATCTTTGGTTACATGCCGGCGAGCCGTGCGGCGAAGCTGAATCCGATCGACGCACTGAGGACAGACTAAAACTACACAGAAAATGACAGGATCAACGGTAAATATGGAAAATGGAAGAATAATAGGAAAATGCAGATTCTAAGCCTCAAACTGCCACGGATTTGCCGCTAAAAGACAGAATATCGTAAGTTGACGGGAGATATTGTCCAACCTTATAATATAGTTAAAGAAAGATACTTGAGGGGAGGCAATCCTATGGCAGAAAGAAAATGGAAAAAAATAAGTACATGGATGGCCGCATGGGTCATGGCGGTCGTGTTTGCGGTATCCGGGGCGCAGACAGCGTTTGCGGCGACCAGTTATGTGAATAGTGTCAGCATCACGCTGGATGTGACACCGACGGTGGGGGAATCCCTGCCGGATCTTGATGTGGGATACAATTCTGATAACTGCGAGGTATCGATCCCGAACAACGATAAATATGATATCGTATCCGCAAAGTGGTCTTCCACAAAGAACGACGTGAAGATCGGCGGAACCTACACCATGAAAGTTACTTTAAAGACTTTAAATGACTATAGGTTCAGCAGCAGCTCCTACACTTCCTCAAAGGTAAAGGTAAAGAACGGAACTTTTGTCAGCGCTTCGAGAACATCTTCCGACCGTCTGGTGGTTACCGTAAAGACAAAACCGGCAAAGGGCGATCTTGACGCGCCGGGCGAGGCATACTGGCAGACCACAAAGTCCGGAAGCTCCGATCTCGGACTCGCGAAGTGGGAGGCCGTTGAGGACGCGTCCTACGAGGTGTACCTCTACCGCGGCAGCAAGAACGTCTACAAGAGCGGCGAGATCCACACCAGCAGCTGTGATCTCTTTCCGTATATGAGCTCCAAGGGAACCTACACCTTTAAGGTGCGCGCGCTCCCGTCAAACGATGAGGTATCCAAGTACGCGTCAAAGAGCGACTGGACCATATCCGATGAGGTCTATATCGATGAGAATGACGCGGCGAGAGCGGCAAAGAAAAAGCCGTCAAGCGGCAACAACAGCAGCACAAATAATTCCGGAAATTCCCAGCAGGCCCCGTCAAATGTGAATGTGGTCGGCTGGATCCTCGACGGAAACCGCTGGTATTATCGTTACCCGGACGGAACTTATTTAAAGAACGGCTGGGGATTTATCGGAAATATCTGGTACTTATTTGACGCAAACGGAATGATGCTCACCGGCTGGCAGATGAAGAACGGCGTTTATTACTACATGAACGGTGACGGAAAGATGCAGACGGGCTGGCTTCTCTACAACAATACCTGGTATTATCTCTCCGAGAGCGGAGCTATGGTGACCGGCTGGATCACGCTGGGTGATAAGGCTTATTACCTCGGCGGTGACGGCGGAATGCTCACAGGATGGCAGAACATCGACGGACAGATCTACTACCTGTATCCGGATGGACATAAGGCGGTCAATGAAGTGATCGATACCTTCTATGTAGATCAGGACGGTATCTGGAGAAAACCGCAGTAAAGATCTGAACCTGCAGGGCATGCGGTTATGCGGTGAAAATCGTCGGAATATTTTCCAGCAGACTGAAAATACAGGAAAGGAGCACCTTATGAGACAGAAAACTTTTGGAAAATGGCTTGCGGCAGCAGGAATTCTGATGGCGATGACGATATGGATGGTTCTTCCTGCACTGGCTGCGCCGACGGTGAATTCTATAAGGATCACCTTTAAAGACAAGTATGAAGATCCCGGCGTGATCGAGGAGCCGGAGATCAGCTGCGGCAGCTACGGGATCGAGATCACATCCGTGGAGTGGAGCAAGGATGTAGAAAAATGGAATCCTGGAACGAAAGTGACGGCAACGCTGATTCTTTCCTCCAGCGGAAGAGAGTTCTCCTCCAGCTACGGTTCAAAGTCCTGCCAGATCTCCGGTGCGACGTTGAGTAAGGCAGTGAAAGTGGATGATGACCTGAAGGTCACAGTCACTTACTACCCGGTGGTATGGCTGGAGTCCCCGGATGAAGCCGGCTGGAGCGCTTCGAACCATATGAAAGCGGTCTGGAAGAAAGTCGATTATGCGACGGGATATCAGATTCGCCTGTACCGGGATGACTATTATCTCCGGACCATCGATGCGACGGGAACCAGCAAGGACCTCTCCGAGTATATGGGAAGAGAGGGAAACTACTATTATGAGATCCGCGCGGTGGGAAAGACAACGAACGATGCGAAGTACCGCAAGAGCAGTGATTATATTACCTCTTCTGACCGATATTTGGATGACCTTGGCGACACAGAAGGCAGCTGGAAGAATTACGCGGATGGAAAGAAGTATGTGGACGAGAATGGCCAGATCGTGACCTCCCAGTGGTACCGGATCCTCGGAACCTGGTATTATTTCGATGAAAACGGATATATGGTAACAGGCTGGAGACTGGTCAATAATAAGTGGTATTACCTCGAAAGTGACGGAAAGATGGTGACCGGCTGGAAGCAGGTTGGCGGTGTCTGGTACTACATGGATACTGACGGCGCGATGGCTACCGGCTGGCGTCAGACAGCACCGGGACAGTGGTATTACCTGAACGCGAATGGAGCGATGGCAGCGTCCACTGTGATCGACGGATGTACGTTGGATGCATCGGGGCTCTGGGTAAGTTAGAAAGGAATGATGGGCGGCATGTCATGGGAGAAATCCTGTGTCATGCCGTTTTCACATATCTGAAAAGGTAAGCTCCTGGAACCATGCGAAAACACTTGACTTACTATGAGATATCAACTAAAATTTAGAAACGTGTAAACATTTGTCGCGGCAGCCTGAAGGTGTATGCGGCGCCGCAGTCACTTGAAGTTTATGAAAAACGAGAAAGGATTTCTATGGGAATCATTAAAGCAGTGAACCTGATCTTCGATTATATCAGGCACGATGAAGAGGAAGACAAGGATGAGGTCAGCCATGCGTTAAAAGGCGTCTCTCTGGACATCAAGGAAGGCGATTTCGTAGCGATTTTAGGACATAACGGATCCGGAAAATCCACATTCGCGAAGCTGATGAACGGAATCCTGCTTCCAACGGATGGAACAGTCTATATTTCTAAAATGAGGACGGACGACGAGGAGCATCTCTGGGATGTACGAAAGACGGCGGGAATGGTATTCCAGAACCCGGACAACCAGATCATCGGAAACGTGGTGGAAGAGGATGTCGGATTCGGACCGGAGAACATGGGAGTTCCGACGGAGGAAATCTGGGCGCGGGTCGACAAGAGCCTTGAGGCGGTGGGAATGACAGCGTACAGACTTCAGTCTCCGAATAAGCTTTCCGGTGGACAGAAACAGCGCGTGGCCATCGCTGGCGTTATGGCGATGAAGCCCCGGTGTATCGTTCTGGACGAGCCGACAGCAATGTTAGACCCGAACGGACGCCGCGAGGTCATTAAAACGATTCATGAACTGAACCGTCAGGAAGGGATCACGGTAGTTCTGATCACCCACTATATGGAAGAGGTCATCGACGCGGACCGCGTAGTTGTTATCGACGGTGGACATGTCGTGATGGACGGAACCCCGAAAGAGGTCTTTTCCAGAGTCAAGGAACTGAAAAAATACAGCCTCGATGTGCCGCAGGTAACGGAACTGGCAGATGAATTAAAGA
>OMGF01001672.1_pt1 | contig 12667 bp, 6 predicted proteins | sample 1645861 | NCBI WGS metagenome assembly OMGF01 (sample SAMN05578586, study PRJEB25193) | human gut metagenome | biome: Human Microbiome; feature: human-associated habitat; material: feces | host: Homo sapiens | place: USA:Birmingham
AGTTCAGACGTGTGCTCTTCCGATCTTGAAGGATAACAGATATTCACACCGCAGCCAAGAACCCCGTAGGTATCTGCTCCGGCCCTTAATGCCCCGCGGTGGGCTGCTCCGTCAATTCCGAGCGCCAGTCCGCTGATAATCTGTACCTGTTCCTTTGCCAGAAGCTCCGCAAAGGTTTCCGCAAGCTGGATTCCATATTCTGAACAGCCGCGGGCCCCAACGACAGCTGCTGTCGGAAGGTGCGGATCCGGAAGCTTCCCGCGCACATAAAGCCCCATCGGATATCCATGAATATGGCGGAGGCGCTCCGGATATTCTTTATCCAGCGGAGTCACGAACCAGATTCCCCGCTCTGCCAGCCTTTCATAATCCTCCAGATGCTTCGTCAGATTCTTTTTGGCATCACAAAGTGCCTGAATTTGTCCTTCTCGCAAAATCCCGCTTTCTCTGAGCGCTGTTTCTTCTATATTAAATAGGTTTGAAAATCCACCAAAAAACTCCCCCAGTTCCTGAATGGACACCGCCCCAAGCGATGGAACCTGACCCAGACAATACAGCATTCGGCGCTCCTGCTCCAATGCTGCAGCTTCCGATGCCGATGTGCCCTCTTCCACAGCTTTCTGTTCATGCCTGACCGCCATCCGTTTCCTCCTTTCCCCAATACCGTTCCTGCAGGTCCCGGTACCCGGCCGCCTCCCGCAGATGCGTCCGTTCAATCTGCTCCTTGCCCTCCAGATCTGCCAGCGTTCGCGCCACCTTCAGGATCTTGTGACAGCCTCTGGCACTCAGTCCCAGCCTGGCAAATATCTGCTGCAGGAAGCGTTCTTCTTCCTCCTTAAGGCCGCAGAAACGGCGGATTTCACGGATTCCCATCTCACTGTTCGTGTAAATGCTGCTGCCTGCATAGCGCTCACGCTGAATGGCACGGGCCTGCTCAATTCGCGCACGAATGGCTGCCGAGGACTCATTTTTCTGGTTTATCCGGATATCCCGGTAGGTGACTGGTGCCGCCTCCACACAGATATCAATCCGGTCCAGCAGTGGCCTGGAAATGCGCCCCAGATACCGGCGTACCTGCTGTTTGGTACAGCTGCACCTGGACCGGTCCGGATAGTAACCGCAGGGACACGGATTCAAAGCGGCTGTCAGCATAAAATGCGCCGGAAAGGTAAAGCTTCCATTCACCCGAACCACAGTAACGCTATGTTCCTCAAGAGGCTGGCGTAATATTTCCAGGGTCTTCTTCTCAAACTCCGGCAGCTCATCCAGGAATAAGACACCTCTCGACGCAAGCGAGATTTCTCCAGGCTTCGGCCATATGCCTCCGCCGGTCAATGCCTGGGCACTGATGGTATGATGCGGTGCCCGGTAAGGTCTTGTTCCGACCAGTGCATGCCCCTCCGGCAGCATACCGCAGATGCTGTACACCTTAGAGACCTCCAGCTGTTCCTCCCGGGACAGTTCCGGCATAATCGTAGGAATCCGCCTCGCCATCATGCTTTTTCCGCTTCCCGGAGGGCCAATATAAAGTAGATTATGGCCTCCTGCCACCGCAACCTCCGTTGCACGCCGCATAAGCTTCTGGCCATTTACCTCACAAAAATCCACCCCGTAAGCCGTCTGCACGCCTGATAAGTCCGATGCGCGTTCAAAGCATATCCTGTCCGGCTCATTTAAAAGCGCCACAACTTCCTGCAGGTTTCGGATCTTTACAATCTCCATACAGTCTGCGGCCATTCCCTCTGCCACATTTTCCTCTGGAAGAAAACAACGCTCCAGCCCCTTTTCCGCCATGGCAAGCACCATGGACAAAACACCTCTCACAGGCTTGATTTTTCCGTCCAGCCCAAGTTCTCCAAGAAAGCCGGTCTGCTTTAAACCAGAAGGCATCACAATACCGTATGCTGCCAGAACCGCTATCGCCACAGGAAGGTCACAGGCTGTTCCCTCCTTTCTTACATTGGCCGGCGAAAGATTTACCGTAATTTTCCTCGCAGACAAATGAAATCCTACATTCCGCATAGCTGTGCGAACCCGCTCCTCTGCCTCCCTTACCTCGGAGGCCAGGGAACCAACCATATAAAAACCAGGCAGGCCGTCACTGACATCTGCCTCCACCTGAACTACGTAGCCGTCAATGCCGCGCAGTCCTCCACTGTATACTTTGCTGAACAAAAATAAAAGCTCCTTCCTTTTCTTCTGTATTTGTAACTTCACTATATCCATGGAAAAGGAAAAGAACCAGATTTTTTTACCGCAAAATTCGCCAGGAATTATAGAATCGAGGGCAATGCAGGAACATTCACCATTTCGTATCAGACAGCAGAAAGAGCAGATCCGAAGTCCTGCTCTCTCTGAATACAATATTCTATTTTATCCTTTGTATGGGGCCGCTTATTTCAGGAATGCGCCAAACAGGATACTTGCAACGATCAGTACGATACCGCCGCCGAGACGGGAAGATAACTGTGCATATGCGATCAGACCCATTCTGTCGCAGGCACCAAGTACTGCCAGATCACCGGAACCACCACGGTTAGCCATGCAAAGGCCTGCAGTGATAGCGGAATCGATCGGGAAGAAGCCTACCAGGTAACCAACCAGTGCAGAACCAATGATAGCACCGATTACGATAGCCAGAGCAATCACTACGTTACCAAGCGTAATAGCCTTAGCCAGCTCGATGATGTTGGTATCTACACCTACACCTACCATGATGATCAGGATCAGGTTTGCGGTGAAGAAGGACTGCAGTTTCTTTGCTGCTGCGCGAACATTATCCGGAACAATACCAGCTGCTGCTACTGCTGCAACGAAGATAATCATGTAAGCGAACTGATGGATTGCGGTACCAAAGATGGTCGGAAGGATGGTCTTTGCAAACAGTCTGCCCAGTGCGTAGAAGCCGATTGCCAGGAAGAATGCGCCGCCAAGGTCTTTCATGCTAACTTTAACAGCCTTATCCTCGGTAGCGAAGTCGCCGCCGTTACGGATCAGCTGGGTGCCATCACCAGTCCAGCTGGTCTTTTTCTCACCAATCTTCTTTAAGACTGCTGCGGTGAGGATTGCGAAGATGTTTGCAATGGTCAGGATGGTAATTGCAAAGGAATAATAGTTTGCCGCTGCGTCACCCGTCACGGTCTCATAAATCTGGCTTAACGGAACAGCACCTGCGCCGTTACCACCACCCATAATCGGGCATACATATTTCAGAACAATATCAACCGGGCTTATACCAAATACAAGACCTGCTGCGATTCCTAAGATTGCTGCGCCGAACAGACCGCCGAAGATAGCCGGAATGTACCCTGCGAAGGAACGGATCAGAAGCTTTCTGTCCAGGGCCAGGATGGAACCGGTGATCAGGAAGATGATGAAGAAGGAAAGGAAATCTGCATCATCCATGATCATGATCATGCCGTCTGCATACTTCTGCGGAATCAGGTTGTAGGTGAACAGGAATGCGGATACCAGCAAGGTCATTACCAGACCGCCGCCGATATAGCTGTTCCAGAACGGAATACGCTCACCAACCTCATTACAGATCAAACCGATGGATAACATTAATGCGAAGCATCCTGCAAGATCTGCAGAAAGAGCTCCGGTTGCTGCTGCTGCGATTACGATCACAGCGATTGCTCCGGCAAGCCACCACGGCATACCGAATGTCTTCAGACTAAAACCTTTGTTTTCAGCCATTTGAAATACCTCCATATGTAAGTGTATTGGGTCTCCCCTTTTATATCAACCCGGCGATTCCCGGCGCCGGGTTCATATCATAACAATCCATACCTGATTTGATAATCAGTCTTTGAACTCGTAGTCCTTGATCTCACGGACAACATCCAACACCGTGCCGTCACGGCTCTCGATGATACCAACCACGCGGTCACCAAACTGTACCGGATCCGGCTCGCCTACGATGGCATATGCCTTGTCACGCAGCTCCTCGATGGTGCAGAACGGAAGCTTTACGTCCTTCATGCACTCGATCAGATCCTGTCTGCGCGGGTTGATCGCGATACCGTAATCGGTGATGACAACATCTACGGTCTCGCCCGGAGTGGTTACGGTGGTTACGTTGGTACAGATAGCCGGGATTCTCCCCTGCAAAAGCGGTGCGATGACGATGGTGCACTTTGCGCCTGCTGCGGTATCCGGATGTCCGCCCTGGGCTCCGGTGATCATACCGTCGGAACCTACGACTACGTTACAGTTGAAGTTTACATCAACCTCAAGGGATGCCAGGATCACGAAGTCAAGCTTGTTGACGTAAGCACCCTTGTTGAACGGATCTGCATACTCGGATGCGGAGATCTCGATGTGGTTCGGATTGGTCTTGATGGACTCAATGGCACCCATATCGAAATCCTGGGTATCTACGATCTTGTCGATGAGACCCTTTGCAAGCAGGTTGCACATCGGAGTGGTGATACCGCCGAGGCCAAGTCCCATCTTAATGCCGCGCTCTTCCATGATCTTTCCAAGAGAGATGGTGGATGCGATGGACGCGCCGCCGACACCGGTCTGATAGGAGAAGCCATCCTTAAAGTACGGAGTGTTGATAACGAACTGGGTGCAGTAATCTGCCATCATGATCTTACGAACATCGGTGGTCGGTTTTGCTGCGCCGGTTGCGATCTTGGCCGGATTTCCGATCTCATCTACGACACAGACGAAATCCACCTGGGTCATGGAGATGCTTGCCGGGATGTTCGGGAACGGTACGAGGCAGTCAGTGATTGCTACGACTCTGTCTGCGTACTGGGCGTCTACCATGGCATAGGATAATACGCCGCAGTCGCTCTTTCCGCCGTTTGCTCTCATGTTGCCGTACTCATCGCAGGTCGGTGCTCCGATGAACGCGATGTCGATATGAACCTCACCGGACTCGATGGCTCTGACACGGCCGCCGTGAGAACGCATGATCGCGATGTCTCTTAATTTACCAGTGGAAATCGCCTCACCGATCTTACCGCGCACACCGGAAGACTGGATGCCAACGATGGTGCCGTCCTCGATGTACGGAACGATCGGGTCATTTGCCTTGCCAAGGGAGCTTGCGCAGATGGTAATGCCCTTGATGCCCATCTTGTGGATCTCGTCCATAACCATATTTACTACATAATCACCCTCACGGAAGTGATGGTGGAAGGAAATGGTCATGCCATCTTTGATCTCACACTTAACCAGTGCCTCGCGAATGTTCTCCACGATCTTGCTTCTGTTCGGGTCCATCATGGCATGAGCCTTCGGAGCTGCTTTCTTATACTCGTGATTATCGAAAGCGTAAGCGCCCTTGAATGCTTCCTTACCGGTTGCCTTTAATACCTCTTCCGGGATTTCTCTTCCTACTGCATTGATCATCTTATAAATCCCCCTCATATACGCCTGATGCTTTTGCCAGGGCAATTGTTCTCTTTGCTCCGTCGTAGAATGCGATATCGATCATCTTGCCGTCTACGGTAAATACGCCGATACCCTGTGCCTTCTTCTCATCGATCTCTTTTACAACCTTCTCCGCGAAGATGATTTCCTTCTGGGTCGGGGTGAAGATCTTATGGACAACATCGATCTGACGCGGGTTTACGAGGGATTTGCCATCGAAGCCCATCATCTTGATCATCTTGACCTCTTCCTCGAACACATCCATGGCATCCAGGTTGGTGAATACGGTATCCCAGCACTGTACACCGGCTGCTCTTGCTGCGATGATCATCTGCTGTCTTGCGCCCTGCAGCTCCACACCGGTTCCGGTGATCACGGTCTGCAGATCCTTGGTGTAGTCACCTCCGGAAAGAGCAATACCGATCAGGCGGTCAGAAGACTTACAAACCTCAAGAGCATTTAACACACCCTTGCAGGACTCCAGAGCTGCCATTAACAGAGTGGAGCCTTCCGGTCTTCCGAACTCTCTCTCTGCTGCCAGCACATGCTCCTCTACGGTATGTACGTCCTGTGCGGTCTCGGTCTTTGCGATACGGATGGTATCAGCACCGCCTGCCACGCAGACGCGGATATCTTCCTTCCAGTGCGGGGTGTCCAGTCCGTTGATGCGGACAACACGCTCAACTCCGCGGTAATCAATTTCCTGCAGCGCATGATACAGGGAGTATCTTGCTGCATCCTTCTGGTTCTCTGCCACTGCGTCCTCCAGATCCAGCATGATGGAATCCGGTCTGTAGATGTACGGATCCTTGATCAGGCCCGGCTTCTGGCAGTTTAAAAACATCATGGAACGTCTCAGTCTTTTTTTATTCGGATGGCTCATTATTTAATTACACCTCCCCATGGAAGATTTTCAGTGATATCGTTGGAACGGTATACTGCGCACTCAACACGTGCCTTTAAGGTACAGTCCAGAGCACCCTTGTCCACTACGGTTACCTTTGCGTCTTTGACATCCAGACGGTTTAAAGTTTCCAGGACGGTGGCCTTGATCTGTTTTCCAAACTGGTGAATCACACTGCTCTCGATGGAAAGCTCTACGGTACCATTTCCCGGCTCTACGGTTACCTGGGCGTCACTGGACTCCAGGGTTCCTGCCATGGCAGCTTTCTTAACTTCCATAACTAAGTTCCTCCTTGCATTTAAGTGATTTGTTTTATTTCTCGTCAACTTCACTAAAAACAGTGTATCATCACAGATACAATTGTGCAAATACTTAAAGAATTATACTGAATATAATTTTTTTGTTATGTGATTATAATAACAATCTAAATTTTTCATAAACTCATCCCTATTGATATCATTTTCCCGATAAAAAAGAGAGACTTTCACCGGCATTTTCTGCCAGTGAAAATCTCTCAGTTTCGTTTCTTTTATAGTGATACAGATTCCATAATTACAGCGGAAGGATTCCCAGAACTGCTGCAAACAGCATGCAGAGAATAGAGAAAATCCATACATAGCCAAAGGACGCCTTGATGTGATCCTTGATATCCACATCAGCAAGACCGATACCAAGCAGGGTTGCCGGTACCATCGGGCTGATGAAGGTTGCACAGTTACGGCATACAACCATAGCTACGGCGATCGGGAATGCCTCTACACCGAAGGATGCGCCGATTGCGATCATAACCGGGAGCATTCCATAGAAATAAGAGTCGGTATCGAAGCAAAGTGCTAACGGTACGGACAGAATACCAATTACCAGCGGCAGATGCTGTCCCAGTGCTGCCGGCAGGATCATGGAAATGATACCAGCCATATTGGATACAACAGAGGTCTTCATCATCTCAACACCCGGCTTTGCAATGACTGCTGCGCCGTCTGCATTGAAACCATATACCAGAACACCCATCAGAACTGCCGCGCCCATCAGGGTAGAGCACATCATCAGTGCCGGACCTGCATGACGGTTGATCATCTTTTTCTGCATCTTGATCGGAGTGTAGTTTACCAGCAGTGCTGCTGCTACACCGAGCATGAACGGGAAGTAGCTCGGGAACTGATCCCATACTAACATCGCGATTACGGCGATCGTTAAGCAGATATTGAATGCGAACAGCTTCGGTCTTGCATACTCATTTTCATCAGCCTGATGCTGAGCCTCTTCTGCTGCCTCCTCTACGCTGGACTGCTGTGCCAGCTTACCATTCAGGCCTGCGCCTCTCTTCTTCTCCTGGATACCTGCGAATACTGCATGTGCCAGACAGAGAATGATACCAAAAATCTGGATCGGGATCAGTCTGCCCCAGAGCTGTCCAGCCTCCATACCCAGTACAGATGCCGCACGCATGGTCGGGCCTGCCCAAGGCATCAGGTTTAAAACACCCATGGCCAGAACCGCTACACGAAGCAGTGTGGTTTGTCTCATGTGCATCTTCTTGTAGACCGGAAGCATAGCCGGAACTACGATCAGGAAGGTGGAAGCACCGCCGCCATCCAGATGGCCGATCAGAGCGATCAGAGCTGTCATAACGGTTACACCGATGACATTGTCACCAACGTGTTTCATCAGCTTGTTGATGATAACATCAAACATACCGGCATCGGTCATAATACCGAAGAACAGTACAGAGAATACAAAGAGTGCTGCGGTCGGGCCGGTGCTCTTAAAGCCGCCCTTGATCAGATCGCCGATCTGCTCGATGGAATAGTATCCGCCAGCTACCAGGATCAGAGCCAGGATGGACGGAAAAATAATGAATGCCATACTCGGCATGGTTTTACTCTTGAACAGAGTTACAACAAGAGCAATGATACAGGCAAATCCTAAAATGCCTACTACTAATTCTGACATATAATTTCCTCTATATTATGTGTAAGTGTTGTTTTGTTACCGGTCCGGCCAGAGATTCCCGGCTCTGGCCGGATTCAAAAGCGCTTATCCTGCGAAATCAGCTTGCTGCCTCATCCGCTTTTGCATAAAATCAATCCTGGAACTCATAGTCCTTGATCTCACGGACAACATCCAGCACCGTGCCGTCACGGCTCTCGATGATACCAACCACACGGTCACCGAACTGTACCGGATCCGGCTCGCCTACGATGGCATATGCCTTGTCACGCAGCTCCTCGATGGTGCAGAACGGAAGCTTTACGTCCTTCATGCACTCGATCAGATCCTGTCTGCGCGGGTTGATCGCGATACCGTAATCGGTGATGACAACATCTACGGTCTCGCCCGGAGTGGTTACGGTGGTTACGTTGGTACAGATAGCCGGGATTCTCCCCTGCAAAAGCGGTGCGATGACGATGGTGCACTTTGCGCCTGCTGCGGTATCCGGATGTCCGCCCTGGGCTCCGGTGATCATACCGTCGGAACCTACGACTACGTTACAGTTGAAGTTTACATCAACCTCAAGGGATGCCAGGATCACGAAGTCAAGCTTGTTGACGTAAGCACCCTTGTTGAACGGATCTGCATACTCGGATGCGGAGATCTCGATGTGGTTCGGATTGGTCTTGATGGACTCAATGGCACCCATATCGAAATCCTGGGTATCTACGATCTTGTCGATGAGACCCTTTGCAAGCAGGTTGCACATCGGAGTGGTGATACCGCCGAGGCCAAGTCCCATCTTAATGCCGCGCTCTTCCATGATCTTTCCAAGAGAGATGGTGGATGCGATGGACGCGCCGCCGACACCGGTCTGATAGGAGAAGCCATCCTTAAAGTACGGAGTGTTGATAACGAACTGGGTGCAGTAATCTGCCATCATGATCTTACGAACATCGGTGGTCGGTTTTGCTGCGCCGGTTGCGATCTTGGCCGGATTTCCGATCTCATCTACGACACAGACGAAATCCACCTGGGTCATGGAGATGCTTGCCGGGATGTTCGGGAACGGTACGAGGCAGTCAGTGATTGCTACGACTCTGTCTGCGTACTGGGCGTCTACCATGGCATAGGATAATACGCCGCAGTCGCTCTTTCCGCCGTTTGCTCTCATGTTGCCGTACTCATCGCAGGTCGGTGCTCCGATGAACGCGATGTCGATATGAACCTCACCGGACTCGATGGCTCTGACACGGCCGCCGTGAGAACGCATGATCGCGATGTCTCTTAATTTACCAGTGGAAATCGCCTCACCGATCTTACCGCGCACACCGGAAGACTGGATGCCAACGATGGTGCCGTCCTCGATGTACGGAACGATCGGGTCATTTGCCTTGCCAAGGGAGCTTGCGCAGATGGTAATGCCCTTGATGCCCATCTTGTGGATCTCGTCCATAACCATATTTACTACATAATCACCCTCACGGAAGTGATGGTGGAAGGAAATGGTCATGCCATCTTTGATCTCACACTTAACCAGTGCCTCGCGAATGTTCTCCACGATCTTGCTTCTGTTCGGGTCCATCATGGCATGAGCCTTCGGAGCTGCTTTCTTATACTCGTGATTATCGAAAGCGTAAGCGCCCTTGAATGCTTCCTTACCGGTTGCCTTTAATACCTCTTCCGGGATTTCTCTTCCTACTGCATTGATCATCTTATAAATCCCCCTCATATACGCCTGATGCTTTTGCCAGGGCAATTGTTCTCTTTGCTCCGTCGTAGAATGCGATATCGATCATCTTGCCGTCTACGGTAAATACGCCGATACCCTGTGCCTTCTTCTCATCGATCTCTTTTACAACCTTCTCCGCGAAGATGATTTCCTTCTGGGTCGGGGTGAAGATCTTATGGACAACATCGATCTGACGCGGGTTTACGAGGGATTTGCCATCGAAGCCCATCATCTTGATCATCTTGACCTCTTCCTCGAACACATCCATGGCATCCAGGTTGGTGAATACGGTATCCCAGCACTGTACACCGGCTGCTCTTGCTGCGATGATCATCTGCTGTCTTGCGCCCTGCAGCTCCACACCGGTTCCGGTGATCACGGTCTGCAGATCCTTGGTGTAGTCACCTCCGGAAAGAGCAATACCGATCAGGCGGTCAGAAGACTTACAAACCTCAAGAGCATTTAACACACCCTTGCAGGACTCCAGAGCTGCCATTAACAGAGTGGAGCCTTCCGGTCTTCCGAACTCTCTCTCTGCTGCCAGCACATGCTCCTCTACGGTATGTACGTCCTGTGCGGTCTCGGTCTTTGCGATACGGATGGTATCAGCACCGCCTGCCACGCAGACGCGGATATCTTCCTTCCAGTGCGGGGTGTCCAGTCCGTTGATGCGGACAACACGCTCAACTCCGCGGTAATCAATTTCCTGCAGCGCATGATACAGGGAGTATCTTGCTGCATCCTTCTGGTTCTCTGCCACTGCGTCCTCCAGATCCAGCATGATGGAATCCGGTCTGTAGATGTACGGATCCTTGATCAGGCCCGGCTTCTGGCAGTTTAAAAACATCATGGAACGTCTCAGTCTTTTTTTATTCGGATGGCTCATTATTTAATTACACCTCCCCATGGAAGATTTTCAGTGATATCGTTGGAACGGTATACTGCGCACTCAACACGTGCCTTTAAGGTACAGTCCAGAGCACCCTTGTCCACTACGGTTACCTTTGCGTCTTTGACATCCAGACGGTTTAAAGTTTCCAGGACGGTGGCCTTGATCTGTTTTCCAAACTGGTGAATCACACTGCTCTCGATGGAAAGCTCTACGGTACCATTTCCCGGCTCTACGGTTACCTGGGCGTCGCTGGACTCCAGGGTTCCTGCCATGGCAGCTTTCTTAACTTCCATTTTTCTCCTCCTCTTATTAAAAAAACAGGGGATGCAATCAACGCGCAGCCCCTGCTATTTGCATCGTCCTCAGTTTATCACTGGTGGACGTACGATTCAAATACTTAAATTCTTATAATGTACATAGGTTTTTTCTTATGTGTTTCCAGTATTTGATAGTTTTTATCCTATACATGTGTTGTATTTTTCCTGTGGGTAACTTTTACTCATCAAAGGTATATGGTTTGCTCTTACGCACCACATCCATAATGGTACCGTCCCGGCTCTCAATGATGCCAACCACCTGATCCTCAAACTGGATTTCCTCCGGCGTGCCCACAATAGAACAGGCCATATCACGAAGTTCCTCAATCGTCTTAATTGGCAGGTCAGAATCCCTGTAAACCTCGATCAGATCCTGGCGGCGCGGATTGATGGCAATTCCATAGTCGGTCACCACCACATCCACCGTCTCGCCCGGCGTAACTACAGTTACAACCCTGTCGCAGATGGTCGGGATACGGTTTCGTACCAGCGGAGCCACAATAATCGAACAATTCGAACCTGCTGCGGTATCCGGGTGTCCACCTGGCGCTCCTCTCACAATGCCATCAGAACCGGTCACAACATTCACGTTAAAATCCACATCTACTTCCAGCGCACCGAGAATCACAAAATCCAGTTGATTGACAAACGCACCCTTATTCATGGGGTTCGCGTACTCAGAGGTGGAAATCTCGTAATGATTCGGATTCTTTTTGATGGACTCGATGGCACCAAGATCAAAATCCTGGGCGTCTACAATGTTTCGCACCAGGCCTTCTTCCAGCAAATCACAGATTGGCTTCGTAATGCCGCCGATAGCAAATCCCATGTGAATGCCTTTTTCCATCATGATCGGGCGCAGCATGGTATTGACCGCCAGGGAAGCGCCGCCGCCACCGGTCTGGAAGGAAAAGCCATCCTTAAAATACGGAGATTTTGCAATGATCTGAGTACAGTACCGCGCCATCATCAGTTCCCGGACATCTTTCGTCATGCGGACTACGTTGCTGACAATCTTGCCCGGATTGCCAATCTCATCCACCACGCAGACATAGTCTACATCTACCATGGAAATGCTCGGCGGATAGTTTGGTGCGGGAACCAGGCAGTCTGTGATGACGACTACATTGTCTGCATATTTTGCATCCACCATAGAATACGAAAGAACTCCGCAATCACTCTTGCCGCCGACCGCTCTTGCGTTACCATACTCATCGGAAGTTGGCGCACCGATAAAGGCGATATCGATGTGAACATCTCCCTCCTCAATGGCCCTCACTCTTCCGCCATGAGAACGGATAATGGCCGGATTTTTCAATTTTCCGTGGGAAATTGCCTCTCCAATGCGGCCGCGCACGCCGGAAGACTGAATGCCGGTCACCACACCCTCCTCAATCAGATCTGCCACCGGATCATGGGCCGCTCCAAGGGAGCTGGCACAGATGGTGATATCTTTTATGCCAAGGGCCGCTACCTCCTTCATGACCATATTGACTACATAA
>OMGF01001678.1_pt1 | contig 12590 bp, 10 predicted proteins | sample 1645861 | NCBI WGS metagenome assembly OMGF01 (sample SAMN05578586, study PRJEB25193) | human gut metagenome | biome: Human Microbiome; feature: human-associated habitat; material: feces | host: Homo sapiens | place: USA:Birmingham
CCGCTGGGCCTCCTTTTCCCCACGCGAACCGCTTCGCTGGGTTCGCGCGGGGGCCACGAAGGTGGGGAGCGCCCTGCGCCGTAGGGGCGGGTGCCCACACCCGCCCGCGGGCCGATGAGGGCATCGGCCCCTACGCGCGGAAGAGGAGTGGGTGCCCAGGAGGCCCTTTCGCCGCAGGCGGCGCCTCGGCCTCATCTTCCCACCGAACCCGCGGCGAGGGCCCTGAAAGGGGACGTACCCCGTGTTGTAGGGGCGGGGCTTGTCCCCGCCCGCGGGCGGCCGCAAGGGCCGCCCCTACAGGGGTGCACAGAATGGTTCCCCCGCGGCGCTGCACCGGGCCCGGCGGAGGCGTAGGGACGGGTGCCCACACCCGCCCGTGAGGCGAGTGGCCCCATGTCCGGCTGGGCCGCATCCACAGAGAGAACCACAGGGCCGCCGCAGGCTTGCGGCGGCCCTTGACTATGTTGACTATGGAGGAGGAAGATTCCCATGCGACTGGACAAATGGCTGAAGGTCTCCCGGCTCATCAAGCGCCGGACGGTGGCCAACGAGGCCTGCGACAACGCCCGGGTCACGGCCAACGGCCGGCCGGTGAAGGCCAGCTACGACGTGAAGGCGGGCGACGTGCTGGAGCTGCGCTTCGGCGAGCGCACCGTAAAGGTGGAGGTGCTGTCGGTGGCCGAGCACGTGGGCAAGGCCGACGCCCCCGCCCTGTATAAAGAACTGCTGTGAGGGCGGACCGCCCCCGCCGCGCTGAGAGCAAAAAACAGCCCTCCCACATATGGGAGGGCTGTTTTTTTGTGGCTTACTTGCGGCCGCCGCGGCGGGAGCTGCGGCGCTCCGACTGGCGCAGCTCGGACAGCTTGCTGTCCGAGGCGGCCATAAACTGCTTGAGCCGGTCCTCAAAGCTGGCGGGCTCCGCCGGGGCGGGCTTGCCGCGGAAGCCGCCGCCGGTGTGCCCGCCGGGGCGGCCCATAGGACGGCCCTGGCCTGCGGGGCGGGGCGGGGGATCCATAGCCTTTTTGATGGAGAGGTTGATGCGGCCGTTCTCGTCAATGCCGATGACCTTGACCTTGACCTCCTGCCCTTCCTTGAGATGATCCTTCACATCGTTGACATAGGAATAGGCGATCTCTGAGATATGCACCAGACCCGACTTGCCCTCCGGCAAGGAGACGAACGCACCGAACTTTGTGATGCCTGTGACCTTTCCTTCCAGAACCGAACCAACACCAAACTCCATACTGACTGCTAAATCCTCTCTCATAAATTTTCAATCGGTGAAACGGAAGATATACTCGCCCGGCTCTACCAGGCCCAGCTTGCCGCGGGCGATGTCGGCCTGCCGGTCGGGATCATCGCTGTTTTCCACGGCGTCGGACAGGTCGGCGTTGACCTGCTTCTGGGCTGCCACCTGCGCCTCGGCCTCGGCCAGGTCGCTCTGGGCGGTCAGAATCTGCTGGCGCAGGTTCAGCAGCCCGGTGGCGGCGCCGATAAGCAGGGCCAGTACCACCAGCTTGGTCAGGAGGGACGCTTTTTTGGTTTTCACAGGCGGTACCTCCTCCCGACGCGCGGCGGTCCGAGCGGTGCAGCTCATCCATTTCCCTGGATATCAGCCTTATTCTATACCACTTTCGCCGATAATGGAAGGACTTTTTTGCGGTTTTTCCGATTTTTTTACACAGCCTCAGGAGAAACACTACCGGTAGTGTAAGCACACGCCACAAAACCCCAACGAGATCGGCCAGACGGTAGCCCAGTTTGAGGAACCAGCGGCTCAGCAGCCAGAAATAAGCCGCCGCGCCCAGGAGGACGGCCGCCACAATGTAAAGGCGCACTTCGCCGCTGCCGGCGGTGGTGGTGTAGACAAACAGGGCGACGGTGACCACCAGCCAGAACAGCAGGTCCAGCACTCCACCCAGCAGGGGGAGGCGGACGCGCACACGGAGGATGCGGAACGCGTCGTACAGCAGCCCCACCGCCGCCCCCATCACCAGCGCCCCGGCAAAGAAGAGGGCCTGGTCGGTGACGGATACGGTCATTTCAGCGGAAGAGCCGGGCAAACAGGCCGCCCGCCCTGTCCCGCCCGCTGTCCTCGTAGGTGAGGGAGTCGATGGTGCCCTCCACCTTCAAATCCCCGCCATCCAGGCTCAGCTTCTCGATGTGCAGCTCCTCCCCCCGCACGATGAGGGTGCCCCGGTTGGTGAGCATGACAATGGTGTTCTCGTCAAAGCTCTCCACCTCCTCCACGCCGGAGACTGAGAGCTGTTCGCGCTCCTCCAGAATGATGTGATGGGCCGCCTCCGCCCGCGGACGGTTTTCTTCGTACGGCATGGCTCTCCCCCGCCTTTCCATAGTCTTGTCTCATATATATGGGACAGGTGGGCGGGTTATGCCAGGGCCCTCAGCGGCGGCTGATCCGAAGGGCGGGGGCCAGGCGGCGGCTCAACAGCCAGGCCAGCGCCAGCTTGACTGCGTCGGGCAGGAGGAAGGGGAACACACACCAGCCCAACACGGTGAACATTCCTACCGGCCCGGAGGAGCTGGTGTATACCGCGTAGTACCAGACGGAGCCGAACAGGTAGCACAGGATCTGACCCACGACGGCGGAACCGAGAAAGACGGGGGCGGATTTTCCCAGCCATCGCTCGGCGCCCCACATGGTGAGGGCGGTAAAAAGGAAGCCCACCAGATAGCCGCCCGTGGCACCCAGAAAGGCCCCCAGGCCGCCGTGGAAGCCGGCAAAGACGGGCAGTCCCACGGCCCCCAGCAGCAGATAGACGGTCACCGCCAGGGTGCCCAGCCTGCCCCCCAGCAGGCCCAGTGTGAGAAAGACGGCAAAGGTCTGTAGGGTGAAGGGGACGGCGGTGGGGATGGAGATCCAGGAGCAGACGGCGATCAGAGCCGCCAGGATGCCGGTGTAGGCCAGTTCTCTTGTCTTCATGACAGGTGTTCCCTCCTGATTGTAAACTTAAAAATGATTATAGTTTACATTTAATAAAATGTCAACTAAAAAGAGATATGGGTTGACGATTTAGGAGGGGACGGGTACAATAGAGGGCGAAAGGAAGTGGAGCGAGTGCTGCGGGACGAGGTGCTGGCGCTGTTAAAGGCCCGAGAGGGGAAGCCCCTGTCAGGGGAGGAGATGAGCCGTGCCCTGGGGGTGAGCCGGGCGGCGGTGTGGAAGGCCATGGAGTCTCTGCGGGACGAGGGGTATGTCATCTCCTCCGCCCCCCGCCGGGGCTACGCCCTGGAGGGCTCGCCGGACCGGCTGTCCGCCGGGGAGCTGGCCGGAGCCCTGGCGGGCCGCCGGGTGGGCCGCGCGCTGGTGTGCCTGGAGACGGTGGACTCCACCAACAACGAGGTCAAGCGCCGGGCCCTGGCCGGGGCCGCCGACGGCCTGGCGGTGGTGGCGGAGCAGCAGACCGGCGGCCGGGGCCGCCGGGGCCGCTCCTTTGTCTCCCCTGCGGGGCAGGGGCTTTATCTGTCGGTTCTCCTCCGCCCCCGGTGCCCTCTGGAGGAGGTGTCGACCCTGACGGCGTGGACGGCGGTGGCGGTGTGCAATGCGGTGGAGCGGGTGTGCGGCGTGCGGCCGGGGATCAAGTGGCCCAACGACGTGATCCTGGACGGGCGGAAGCTGTGCGGCATTCTCACCGAGCTGGAGCTGGAGGCGGAGACTGCCGCCCTGCGCCATGTGGTGGTGGGGGTGGGGATCAACCTCACCCAGACCGCAGCCGACTTCGGGCCGGAGGTGGCCCCGGTGGCCGTCTCCCTGGCCCAGGCTCTGGGACGGGCCCCCCGCCGGGCGGAGATGGCGGCGGCCGTGCTGGCCGCCCTGGACGAGCTGTACGCCGCCTTCCCGGCAGAGCGGGCGGCCTGGCTGGAGCGGTACCGGGCCGACTGTCTCACCCTGGGCCGGACGGTGCGCCTGCTCCGGGCGGGCGAGGAGGAGGAGGCCTTTGCCGAGGCGGTGGACGATGCCTTCGCCCTGGTGGTGCGCCGCGCCGACGGCAGCCGGGAGGCGGTGTCCTCCGGCGAGGTGTCCGTCCGGGGGCTGCTGGGGTATGTGTGATTTCCAAAAGCGCGGGACGTGTCCCGCGCTTTTTGCTTGACAAATCCGCCTGTTCCGCTATAATAAGACAAGTTATGTGTCATGACACATGTAAAGGAGAGACGGAAATATGGGAGCATGCAGCGCATTTCTCAAGCGAAAAAATATTGTCCTCTCGGCAAAGCGGTATGGAGTGGACGCATTGGGAGCCATGGCCCAGGGGCTGTTCTGTTCCCTGCTCATCGGCACCATTCTGGACACGCTGGGTAAGCAGCTCGGCATTGCCTTCCTGGTGACGGTGGGGGGCTACGCCTCCGCCATGAGCGGCTCGGCCATGGCCGTGGCCATCGGCTACGCCCTCCAGGCGCCGCCCCTGGTGCTGTTTTCCCTGGCCACGGTGGGCTATGCCGCCAACGCCCTGGGCAGCGTCACCCTGTCCGGCGGCAAGGGGGCGGGCGGGCCGCTGGCGGTGCTCTTCATCGCCGTCATCGCCGCCGAGCTGGGCAAGGCGGTGTCCAAGGAGACGAAAATCGACATTCTGGTCACACCCCTGGTGACCATCCTGGCCGGAGTGGGACTGTCCGCCCTGCTGGCCCCGGCCATCGGCACCGCGGCCTCCGCTGTGGGGGACGTTGTCAAGTGGGCCACCGTGCTCCAGCCCTTCTGGATGGGGATTCTGGTGTCGGTGGTCATCGGCGTGGCCCTTACTCTGCCCATCTCGTCGGCCGCCATCTGCGCCGCCATCGGCCTGACGGGGCTGGCCGGCGGGGCTGCCGTGGCGGGCTGCTGCGCCAATATGGTGGGCTTTGCGGTACTCTCCTTCCGGGAGAACCGCTGGGGCGGGCTGGTCAGCCAGGGCCTGGGCACCTCCATGCTCCAGATGGGCAACATCGTCCGCAATCCCCGCATCTGGCTGCCTGCGATCCTCACCTCGGCCATCACCGGCCCCCTGGCCACCTGCCTGTTCCGGCTGGAGATGAACGACCCGGCTTCCGCCGTGGCCTCCGGCATGGGCACCTGCGGCATGGTGGGCCCCATCGGGGTGTACGCCGGATGGGTCAACGATGTGGCCACCGGGGCCAAGGCGGCCATCACCTCCCTGGACTGGGTTGGGCTGGCGCTCATCTGCTTTGTCCTCCCTGCGGTGCTCTGCTGGCTGTTCGGCCTCTTCTTCCGGCGCATCGGGTGGATCAAGGAGGGGGATCTGACCCTGGAGTGACAGGGCCCGGCGTATCGCCGCGCGGGCAGCACGCGGCGCGCGCCTGTAGGGGCGGCCCTTGTGGCCGCCTGCGGACGGGGAGGAGCCCCGCCCCTGCGATTTCCCGCTGAGGCCGTCGAAAAACGCGTTCGGCAGGCTGCGGCGCGGCTCTTGCCGCGCCGCTTTTTTGCTGTGCAAAGGCGGAGCAAAATTGGCCGTGTGCCCCCTGCCGCGTCCCAGGCGCATGAAGTTTTACGCGGAATTGACAGATCCGGCCCGCCTGTGTTGTTATAGAGGTGAAAGGGGGCGAGGCCATGGACGGGACGCGGGCGGAGGAGCTGGTGGAGCGGTACGCCGACGCCATCCTCCGCATCGGCTACACCTGGCTGGGGGACATGGACGACGCCAAGGACATCTGCCAGACGGTGCTCATCAAGCTGGTAGAGGAGGGCCGTCGCTTCCCCGATTTGGGCCAGGAGCGGGCGTGGGTGGTGCGGCTGAGCGTCAACGCCTGCAAGAACTGGAAAAAGAGCGCCTGGTTCCGCCGCCGGGCGCCGCTGGAGGAGGGCCTGCACCTGGCGGCGGAGGTGCCGGAGCCGGAGGACGGCGCGCTGCTGGCCCTGGAGGCCCGGCGGCCGGCTCCCAGACGGCAAATACCCCTGCGGCGTGTGGCGGCCCTGGCGGCCTGCGCGGGGCTGGTGCTGGGACTGGTAAATTATCAGGCCGTAGCCGCCGGGACAGAGCGGGTGATCCGTTACTTCCTGGGGGTGGGGGCGGCGGAGGAGAACCTCTCCCTGCTGGTGCAGGGGGAGGCACTCCACAAGGAGGACGGGGCGTTCCTCTACCGCATCGGCGGGGCCTATCAGCGGGATGGGATGCTCACTGTGCCGGTGAGTGTTTTTACCAGAGAGGGGGCGCTGGCCGAGGGGGAGGAGCTGCGCTACCGCCTGCTGGTATACGACGCCGACGGGAAGAAGCTGCGGCGGGTGTCCTCTTACTATGACGACGCCAAGGGTGAGATGTCGGCCCCCGTTTTTTTAACAGAGGGGACGACATACCACCCCAGCCGCCTGGATGTCCTTGCCGACTGGATGAGCCGCACCTATTGGGCCCAGGGCTACACGGAGGGCGAAACCGAGATCTATCACATGGAGGTGCCCGACGGGGCGAAGGGGCCCTATACCTTCGACGTGGAGGTGTACTCCAACGACGTCTCCCATCTGGGCTACCAGCCCATGTGGGAGGGGGGCGTCCTGGCCCTGGATACCCCCCAGACTCTGGACGCCGTCTCCGTCAGCCGCACCTTCCGGGAGGGTACCGTCACCGCCCTGGTGGGGGACGACGGGCACAGCGTGGCTTTCTATGGGGAGCTGAGCCCCGCCCTGGCGGCCCGGGAGGAGAAGCTGCAACAGCTATGGGTGCCCATGCTCTATTCTGAGGATGAGGCGGGCCGTGTCCAGCCTGTGCCGGCGATATGGTTCATCGACGAGGCGGGCAACCGCTACGAGCGATACCGGGTCTTCCCCGGCCCGGCGGAGGAGTACTGGCCGGAGTTCCGGCTGCTGGAGGAGCCAGAGGGGAAGATTACGGCTATCGAGGTGGAGGCGCTGGTTTTCAACATTCTGCGCACCGACCGGCCGCGGGAGGTGGAGACCCGGTCGTATACATCCACTTATGACCCGCTGAACTGGGTGATCGAGCTGCCCTAGATCACACACCCGCCCGGCGGGGCTCCGGCCCCACCGGGCGGAGTAGCCTTTCATATGATCTTTCCCTCCGAAACGCTTGGCAAAAGCGTTTACCGGCAGACTCACCTGCCGGGAGGGTTCTCCTCTTTTCCGCCATAGACAAAATCCTATGGGCGGCGTATAATATCCCCATACTACATAGATTGGGGAACGGTCATGGACACGAATGCCAACAATAACCGTGAATCCTTCGAGGATCAGCAGGTCATTTTTGTGGATACCCATCTGATTCAGAAGGCGGTGGAGGGACTCCAGCGCGCCCGCGAGGAGTTCCAGACCCTGCTGGAGCAGGCGGAGGGCGGAGACGCCTCCGTCTATTACGACCTTGGCGTGCGCTATACCGAGGGCGACGGGACCGACAAGGACCCGGCCCAGGCGGCCCGCTGGTTTGCCCTGGCCTCGGAGGACGGGGATCTCCGGGCCACCGACCTGCTGGGGCGCTGTTACCAGTCCGGCGCAGGGGTGGAGAAGGACGAGGCCCGGGCGGCGGAGCTCTTTCAGCAGGCGGCGGAGCAGGACTACGCCCCCGCCCAGTGCGACCTGGGCCTGAGCTATGAGAACGGCTCCGGCGTGGAGAAGGACGAGGCCCGGGCGGCGGAGTGCTACCTCCAGGCGGCGGAGCAGGATTACGCCCCGGCCCAGACCAATCTGGCGGTGTGCTACTTCAACGGAATCGGCGTGGACAGGGATGTGGAGTGCGCCCACCAGTGGCTGGAGAAGGCGGCGGAGCAGAAGTTTCCCCGGGCGCTGAACATTCTGGGCGACTGCCACTGGGACGGCACTGGCGTGGAGCAGGACCGGGGGGAGGCGGCCCGGCTCTACCGGCAGGCCGCTGAGCAGGACTATCCCCCCGCCCTGTGCAACCTGGGCCTGTGCTATGAGCACGGGGACGGCGTGGAGCAGGACAAGGCCAAGGCGGTGGAGTGCTACCGGAAGGCGGCGGAGCAGGACTACGCCCCGGCCCAGTGTAATCTGGGCGTGCTCACGCTCCACGGCGTGGGCACCGAGGCCGACCCGGCCGCGGCGGCGGAGTGGTTCCGCCGGGCAGCGGAGCAGAGCTTCGCACGTGCCCAGGATCTGCTGGGCGACTGCTATCTGGACGGCAAGGGCGTGGAGGCCGACCCGGCCCGGGCGGCGGAGCTCTACCGGCAGGCCGCCGACCAGGGCTACGCCCCAGCGCTGTGCGACCTGGGCCTGTGCTACGAGAACGCCAACGGCGTGGCGGAGGACAAGGTCCAGGCGGCGGAGTGCTATCGGAAGGCGGCGGAGCAGGACTACGCTCCCGCCATGTGCAACCTGGCGGTGTGCTATCTCAACGGCATCGGCGTGGAGGAGGACATGGCCCAGGCGGTGGCGTGGTTCCAGAAGGCGGTGGAGGGCGGCTCCGCCCGGGCCAAGAGCATCCTGGGGGACTTCTACCTGGATGGCCGTGGGGTGGAGCAGGACAAGGAGAAGGCCCTCTCCCTCTACCGGGAGTCTGCGGCGGACGGCTACCTGCCCGCCATATGCAGTCTGGGCCTGTGCTATGAGACCGGCGACGGCGTGGCGGAGGACAAGGCCCAGGCGGTGGAGTGGTACACCAGGGCCGCCGAGGGGGGCTATGCCCCGGCCCAGACCAATCTGGCCTACTGCTTTCTCACCGGCATCGGCATGGAGGCGGCGCCGGAGAAGGCCATCCCCTGGCTGGAGAAGGCGGTGGAGCAGGGCCAGGCCCGGGCCCAGAGCCTGCTGGGAAGCTGCTACCGGGACGGCGACGGCGTGGAGGCCGACGCGGCCCAGGCGGCGGAGTGGTATGGAAAGGCCGCCAAACAGAACTATCCCCCTGCTATGTGCAGCCTGGGGCTGGCCTTCGAGCTGGGGGAGGGACTGACCGAAGACCCGGCCAAGGCGGTGTACTGGTACACCAAGGCCGCCGGGGAGGGCTATGCCCCGGCCATGACCAATCTGGCCGTATGCCTGCTCAACGGGACCGGCGCGGAACGGAGCGCGGAGGAGGCCGTAGGCTGGCTGGAAAAGGCGGCGGAGCAGGAGTTCCCGCGGGCCCAGGGGATTCTGGGGGATCTGCTGCTCACCGGCAACGGCGCGCCCGAGGACAAGGCCCGGGCCGTGGAGCTCTACCGGGCCGCCGCCAAGGGCGGCTATGTGCCCGCCATGTGCGACCTGGGGCTGTGCTATGAGAACGGGGACGGCGTAGAGGAGGATCTGCGCCATGCGGTGCTGTGGTACCGCAAGAGCGCCGAGGAGGGCTATGCCCCGGGCCAATGCAACCTGGCGGTGTGCTACCTCAACGGAAACGGAGTGGAGCGGGACGCGGCCGCCGCCGTGCGGTGGCTGGAGAAGGCGGCGGCCCAGGGAAATGCCCGGGCACAGAGCATCCTGGGCGACCTGTGCCGGGACGGGGAGGGCACCGAAATGGATGCGGCGCGGGCCTTCCAGCTCTATACCCAGGCGGCGGAGCAGGGCTATCCACCCGCCCAGTGCGCCTTGGGCTACTGCTACGAGGTGGGGAGCGGCACGGCGGAGGACAAGACCAAGGCGGTGGAGTGGTACGAAAAGGCCGCCCAGCGGGGCCATGCCACCGCTCAGTGTAATCTGGCCTACTGCTACGAGCAGGGCATCGGCGTGGCGGAGGACAAGACCAAGGCCGTGGAGTGGTATGCCAGGGCCGCCGAGCAGGAGCACCCCAGGGCCATGTGCAACCTGGGCCTGTGCTATGAGTACGGCGAGGGTGTGGCGGAGGACAAGACCAAGGCGGCGGAGTGGTATGAGAAGGCCGCCCGGCGGGGGTATGCCCCGGCCCAGTGCAACCTGGGCTTCTTCTATGACCGGGGCGTGGGCGTAGCGGAGGACGCCGCCAAGGCCGTGGAGTGGTACGAGCGGGCGGCGGAGCAGGGCTATCCCCGCGCCCAGTGCAACCTGGGCTACTGCTATGAGAGCGGCAAGGGCGTGAAGGAGGACAAGACCCGGGCCGTGAAGCTGTACCGCCAGGCCGCCGAACAGGGCAGCTCCGTGGGCCAGTGTAACCTGGGCTACTGCATGCTCAAGGGGATCGGCATACGGCCTGACCCGGCGCAGGCGGTGTATTGGTTCCGAAAGGCCGCCGAAGGCGGCTCCGGCCGGGCCATGTGCCTGCTGGGTGACTGTTACCGGGAGGGCCAGGGCGTGGAGGCCGACGCGGCACAGGCCCGGACGTGCTACCAAAAGGCCATTGACCTGGGCTTCGACGCCAAGGAGGAGCTGGAGGAGCTGGACAAGGCCGCCCCCGCCGGAGCGGCGGAACAGCCGAAGAAAAAGAAGTCCTTCCTGGGCCGGCTGTTTGGAAAATAGGACAAAATCAATCGGGGGCCGCAGGCATTGCCTGCGGCCCCCGATTGTATGATCCCCGGCCGGGCGGGGCGGCCGCCTCCCTCAGCCGATGCGTCCGAAGTCGGAGAAGGGGAAGCAGATGAACTCCGCCTTGCCCAGCAGATAGCGCGTGTCCACGGTGCCCAGGGTCACGTCCCGGCTGTCGTTGGAGTGGTTGCGGTTATCCCCCATGACGAAGACCGACCCCTCCGGCACCGTCACGGAGGTGAGATCCTCATACCAGGGCTCCTCCATGGGCTCGTTCAGATAGGGCTCGTCCAGGGCTTCGCCGTCCACATAGACGGCGCCGGTCTGGTAGTCGATGTCCACCGTCTGGCCCTCCACGGCGATGATCCGCTTGACAATGGGCCCCCTGGCGGCGTCAAACTCCTTGGTGAGCACCACGATGTCCCCCGGCTGGGGATCGGTGTAGCCGATGTCCCGGATCAGCATCACATCCCCCTCGTGGAGGGTGGGCAGCATGGACTCCCCCACCACCGGGGTGATGCGCCCCACGAAGGTGAATACCAGGATGATGGTCACCAGCGCCACAATCAAAATCTGAAGCCACTCGTAGGCCTCCTGAGCGCCGCTGAGGGGCTTTTCTTCTTTTTTCGGTTTTTTCATGGGCAAACTCCCCGCTTTCGACAAAGGAGGGGCTGTCCAGCAGCCCCTCCCGTGCGTATCTTATTTCGCGTACTCGATGACCTTGGTCTCCCGGATCATGTTGACCTTGATCTGGCCGGGATACTCCAGCTCCTCCTCGATCTTCTTGGCGATGTCCCGGGCCAGGAGCACCATCTGATCCTCGCTGACCTTGTCCGGGGCCACCATAATGCGCACCTCGCGGCCGGCCTGAATGGCGAAGGACTTCTCCACACCGGGGAAGGAGGAGGTGACCTCCTCCAGCTTCTCCAGACGCTTGATATAGTTCTCCAGGTTCTCGCGGCGGGCGCCGGGGCGGGCGGCGGAGATGGCGTCGGCTGCCTGGACGATGCAGGCCACGATGGTGCGGGGCTCCACGTCGTTGTGGTGGGCCTCAATGGCATGCACGATGTCCTCGTTCTCCCGGTACTTCCGGGCCAGCTCCACGCCGATCTGCACGTGGGAGCCCTCCACCTCGTGGTCGATGGACTTGCCCAGGTCGTGGAGCAGGCCGGCCCGCTTGGCCTGGGTCACGTCGGCGCCGATCTCAGCGGCGATCAGCCCCGCCAGGTGGGACACCTCGATGGAGTGGTTGAGCACGTTCTGGCCGTAGCTGGTGCGGTAGCGCATGCGGCCCAGCAGCTTGATGAGCTCGGGGTGCAGGCCGTGGACATTGGTCTCGAACACGGCGCGCTCGCCCTCGGCCTTAATGGTGGCGTCCACCTCCCGCTTGGCCTTCTCCACCATCTCCTCGATGCGGGTGGGATGGATGCGGCCGTCCTGGATGAGCTTCTCCAGGGCGATGCGGGCGATTTCCCGGCGCACCGGGTCGAAGCAGGAGACGGTGATGGCCTCCGGCGTGTCGTCGATGATCAGATCCACGCCGGTCATGGTCTCCAGCGTGCGGATGTTGCGGCCCTCGCGGCCGATGATGCGGCCCTTCATCTCGTCATTGGGCAGGGGAACCACAGAGACGGTGGCTTCGGCCACATGGTCGGCGGCGCAGCGCTGAATGGCCAGGGACAGGATCTCCTTGGCGCGGGTGTCGGCCTCCTCCTTGAACTGGGCCTCGATCTCCCGCACCTTCATGGCCGACTCATGGGTGACCTCCTCGGCAAGCTGGTTGATGAGGTAGTTCGTGGCCTCCTCGGCGGTGAAGCCGGAGATGCGCTCCAGCACCTCCATCTGGGTCTTCTTGACGGTGGCCACCTCGTCCCGGGCCTCGTCCAGCTCGGCCAGCTTGCGCTGCAGGGTGTCCTCCTTCTTCTCGATGTTCTCGGTCTTGCGGTCCAGGTTCTCTTCCTTCTGCTGGAGCCGCCGCTCCTGCTTCTGCAGATCGGCCCGGCGCTCCTTCACCTCGCGCTCATACTCGTTGCGGGCCTGGAGAATCTCCTCCTTGGCCTCCACCAGCGCCTCCCGCTTCTTACTCTCGGCGCTCTTGATGGACTCGTTGATGATGCGCTTGGCCTCCTCCTCCGCACTGTTGATCTCTTTTTCCGCGGTGCGTTTGCGGATTTGAATGCCGATGGGAATGCCTATGATGAGTGCGACCACGGCCGTGATCACACAGGCGATGACAGTCTGCATCAAGGGTTCAACACAC
>OMGF01001687.1_pt1 | contig 12549 bp, 7 predicted proteins | sample 1645861 | NCBI WGS metagenome assembly OMGF01 (sample SAMN05578586, study PRJEB25193) | human gut metagenome | biome: Human Microbiome; feature: human-associated habitat; material: feces | host: Homo sapiens | place: USA:Birmingham
TTTGACGAGGAGGATATGAAAAACAATGAGCAGAGTGTATAATTTTTCCGCAGGACCGGCCGTATTGCCGGAAGAGGTACTGAAAGAAGTAGCAGAGGAGATGATGGACTATCAGGGATCCGGTATGTCTGTAATGGAAATGAGCCACAGAAGTGCTGATTTCCAGAAAATCATTGACGAAGCAGAGCAGGATCTTCGTGATCTGATGAAGATTCCGGATAACTATAAAGTATTATTCCTTCAGGGCGGAGCTTCCCAGCAGTTTGCAGCAATCCCTATGAACCTTATGAAGAACAAGGTTGCTGATTACATTGTAACAGGACAGTGGGCAAAGAAAGCATATCAGGAAGCACAGAAATATGGAAAAGCAAACAAGATCGCTTCTTCCGAGGATAAGACTTTCTCCTATATTCCTGACTGCAGCGACCTTCCGATCAGCCCGGATGCAGACTATGTATACATTTGTGAAAACAACACAATTTACGGAACAAAATTCAAGAAGCTTCCGAATACAAAAGGAAAAACTCTGGTAGCAGATGTTTCCTCCTGCTTCTTATCTGAGCCTGTTGATGTATCCAAATATGGCATCATCTATGGCGGTGTACAGAAGAATATCGGACCTGCAGGTATGGTAATCTCCATTATCCGCGAAGATCTGATCACAGACGATGTTCTGGAAGGAACACCTACTATGCTGAAATTCAAAACACAGGCAGACGCAGGTTCTCTTTACAATACTCCAAACTGCTACTGCATCTATGTATGCGGTAAAGTCTTCAAATGGCTGAAGAAAATGGGCGGACTGGAAGAAATGCAGAGACGTAACATTGAGAAAGCGAAAATCCTCTATGATTTCCTTGATCAGAGCAAGCTTTTCAAAGGAACTGTTGTACCGGAAGACCGTTCTCTCATGAATGTACCATTCGTAACAGGTGACAAGGACATGGATGCCAAATTTGTAAAAGAAGCAAAAGAGGCAGGACTTGTAAACTTAAAGGGACACCGTACAGTGGGCGGTATGCGTGCAAGTATCTACAATGCTATGCCAAAAGAAGGTGTGGAAGCACTGGTTGCTTTCATGAAGAAGTTTGAGGAGGAAAATGCATAATGTTTCAGTATCATTGCCTGAATCCCATTGCAGAAAAAGGCCTGGGATTATTTGATGAAGAATATAAGAAAAGCGAAGATCTGCAGGAGTGTGATGCAGTCCTTGTAAGAAGTGCAAAAATGCATGACATGGAGCTTCCTGAGAGCGTAAAGGTAATCGCACGTGCAGGTGCAGGTGTCAACAATATTCCTGTAAAGGACTGTGCAGAGAAAGGTGTGGTAGTATTTAACACACCGGGCGCCAATGCAAACGGTGTGAAGGAGCTTGTACTTGCAGGTATGCTCCTTGCTTCCCGTGATATCGTAGGCGGTATCGAATGGGTTGCCAAAGAGAAAGACCAGGAAGACATCGATAAACTCGCTGAGAAACAGAAGAAACAGTTTGCAGGATGCGAGATCATGGGCAAAAAGCTGGGTATCATCGGTCTTGGTGCCATCGGAGCAATGGTGGCAAATGCTGCTTCCGCACTTGGAATGGAAGTATACGGATATGACCCGTACATCTCCATTGATGCTGCATGGAATCTTTCCCGCACCATCAAACATATCAAGAGCCTGGATGAGATTTATTCCCAGTGTGATTACATCACTATCCATGTACCTCTTCTTGACAGCACAAAACAGATGATTAACAAAGAAGCGTTAGACAAGATGAAAGACGGCGTAGTACTTCTGAACTTTGCCCGGGATCTTCTGGTTGATGAGGATGCTCTGATCGAAGCATTAGACAACGGAAAAGTAAAGAAATATGTGACAGACTTTGCAAACCATACAGTAGCAGGACATAAGGGAATCCTGGTAACTCCACATCTTGGAGCTTCCACAGAGGAATCCGAAGAAAACTGTGCAGTAATGGCAGTGAAAGAAGTGAGAGATTTCCTTGAGAACGGAAATATCAAAAACTCTGTAAACTTCCCCAACTGTGATATGGGAACCTGCGTAGCAGTAGGACGTATCGCCATCTGCCACAAAAACATCCCGAACATGATCAGCCAGTTCACCAAGATCCTTGGTGCAGAAGGCCTGAACATCGCAGATATGACAAACAAGAGCAAAGGCGAATACGCATATACTCTCATCGATCTGGAAAGCGCAGCATCCAGAGAAGCACTGGATGAGCTGAAAGCAATTGAAGGTGTTTCCAGAGTTCGTGTGGTAAAATAAGAAACATTGATCTGAAAAAGTAATAAAAAATCTCCTGTGATTCTGGTTGCAATCACAGGAGATTTTTTATTACTTTACTATAAACTATTTTTTGACTTTGAATTTTTTTATATCGGAATATGGACTGTAAACTCTGGATTTATTCTTGGAGGTCTTATTCCAGGAACGTACTGTCACATACCAGGTGCCTTTCTTTACATTTGTAAAGGTTACAGTTACGGTATTTTTACCTTCTGTACGTTTCACATATTTCTTAACCGGGTATTTCTCACCTGCGGAGGTTTTATATTTGTTTCCAAGCAGGATTTCATAACCTGTGGCATTTTTGCATTTTGTGTAAGTAACAGTCACAGTGTTTTCTTTTACAGTAATATCTTTGATCTTTGGCTGCTGCGGTGTGACAACAGTGATCTTGATCTTCTTGACCTTTGTCCAGGAACCATAGACCTTATTGCCCTGTGCATCCAGAACCCAGCTTCGGGCTGCCACATACCAGGTACCTTTTGCCAGATATCTGAAAGATGCCTGTGGCTTGCCGGTTGAGGAAACTGTCTTGCTGAACTTTCCTGTCTGGAGCATATTTGATTTCTTGCTGATCACGAAGTCATAACCCTGAGCACCTGCACATCCCTTGGAAAGTTTGACAGTTAATTTATTTCTGTCAATGGAGTGGCTGGAAATCTTTGTGTTAGCAGGACGCAGGTATGCACCGTTTTCATCTGTGATACTTCCGTCTGTGTGAATGACTCTGCCATTGAGAGATTCTGTACCAAATGCTATGAAATAATCCTGTCCTTTGGAAAGGGTAAAGTCAGCATATGGAATACTGCGCTCAAATGCACCGCCTACAGTTACAGTCTGGATACACTGCAGAACCCCATTCTCAGCATCATACCAGAACAGATTTGCCATAAGTCCTGCACAGGAAGCATCTGCCTTTACAGAAAGCACAGCCGGGAAATCGAAAGCTCCGTTTCTTCCAAGATGGAAACCGAAATCATTCTGGTTTGTGGAGATCAGGCTGTATAATGCTTCCGGGATATATTCTGCTGTGTTTGTAACAGAAAGATCTATATCCGCAGGTGTTTCTGATGTAATGGAAGTACCGTTGATTTCCCAGATGAAACCATTCTCCATATCAAGATTCAGGGAAATATCTTTGCCTTTTATCCCGGATAAAACAGAAGCAGGAAGTGTCCTGGAACCGTTCAGAGTAATGGAAATGGTATCTTTTTCTTTGGAAGTCTTGATCAGATCGTTGACAGCATCCCAGCCTTTCCTCTGGAAACTTCCCTCAATATAAGGTTCACCGTCACCAAGTTTTCCGAGGTTTTTTGTATTCTGATGTTTGCACCGCTTACAGGTGTAAGTTATGATTCCGTCAGTTTCTGCAGTTGGTTCTGTAGTGATAACACCGTTGTCATAGTCATGGCCGTATGCGGAAATCGTATAACCATAGGAAAGTGTTTCATTACAGTCTGTGCAGTAGGTATCTCCACTGTATCCGCTGGAAGTACAGGATGGAGAGGAGTAGTAACGTTCTGCGGTATGTTTGTGTTCGCATTTACTTCTGATAATTGTGTAAGTAACAGTTTCACTTACATAATTTCCTTTATCTTCACCGGTGTAAATTGCGGTAGCGGTATTGTCTCCGACATTCAGATCTTTAGTTTTATCTGAACCTTGCCATTCCCAGTTTGCAGGAAGAGGACTAGGAGCAATCTCATTTACTTTCTTACAGGACCACGGAACGGATATTTGGGTATTTGATGGTGATGGATAATTTGGTGTTTGGGTTGCTCGACTGATGATTGCTTTATATTCTTGTGAAGTCCAGGTAGTATAATTGGAATTGGAGATCCGTATACAAATTTTGGTATTTTCTGCTTTTTTTACCGTACTTACAGTAGGAATATCATTGTTAGGATTCAAAGTTGTCCATGTTTGTCCGTTATCAACACTGTATTCAATAGTACTGTTTTTGGGAATTGTGTCTTTGTCAATTTTGATAATTGGATGAGACTTTCCATCATATTCACCTGTGTAGTTAGTGATTGTAGGGGTAAGTGTACCCGGTTTAATATCAAATTTCCAGTCATCGTTTGTTAAATAACCAGAAGATGCATTGTAAAAATCGCCTTTGTTTACATCAATCTTTACAATATAAGTCCCAACATCTTTAGGCTCGGTTATCTCGGTTGTTGGATCATTTTCTTTGAAATATTTTACAGTGAAGTCTCCTACGCCTTTAATGTTGTTCTTCGTAGTGATGTTAGGAGAGTGTGTGTTTCCATCATAAATAAACTCAGAACCGTTAAATTCAAAAATCGCACTGGTAACAGTACGTTTGGTGTTATTAAATTCATTTGAGTTTGAATTAAAAATATAACTTCTTCGTTCTGTTCCAACAGTTACAATATGATCTTCGCCAGTCAGCCATGCATACAGCTTTTTTTCACTAGAGTCAACAGCTATATGACTATATGGACTCCAATGAGTATTGTCTATAGTTATTGGATCGTTTCCTTCATTAGGAATGGTGCAGAGATATACATTAGGACTGTTGGGGTCGTAGTTACCAGAGCTATCCAAATTCTGGTGAGGAATGCAATCAATTTTTGCATTTACAGAACCGCCACTAATGGTAATGTTACTGCAAAGGCCTCTATTGCCCATGTCGCAAAAGCCGCTGCCAATGCCAGCGCCACGAGAAGAACTGGCATTTACAGAACCGCCACTAATGGTAATATTGCTACAAGAGCCGGTGCGATTAGTGGCATCGCCACTGCCAATGCCGGCACCGTAATAAGAACTGGCATTTACAGAACCATCACTAATGGTAATGTTACTACAAGAGCTGCTGACCATTTCAGGGCCAGAGCCAAGACCACTGCCAATGCCGGCGCCGCCAGAAGAACTGGCATTTACAGAACCACCATTAATGGTAATGTTACTGCAAGAGCCATTTACGCCCATGCCGCCGCCAATGCCGCCGCCGCCAATGCCGGCGCCGCCAGAAGAACTGGCATTTATAGAACCACCACTAATGGTAATGTTACTGCAAGAGCCATTTACGCCACCGCCAATGCCAGCCCCGCAAGCATACGGAGCAGAATTTTGGGCAGTTAATATTCCTGGAGTGCCTGAAGAATTATCTATTGTAAGGTTAGCTATATTGTCTTTCTGTAAGCCTGCGGAATTCACGTTCGTTGTTATAAGGTTATTTTCGTTTTCTAAATATATGCAGACTTGAGCTTGGACAGTAGATGTGATTTGCAATGCTGGCCCAGAAGCTGTCTCAATGTTTACATTATTCAGATAAATATTAACTGTTCCTGAAGTAATACTCTCAATTATGATGGGAATACTGGTAGTAGCTCCAGTACCGTTAAATTTGTACGAACCAGCAGAGGTTATTTTCCATTTGTGCTCGTTCTTATCATAGAGATTGCTACTGTTCGTATCGTTTATATTAATCTCTTTTATAGGTTCCGTTCCGTCTGCAGTAGCCGACATAACATTTGCTTCACTGCTAAAGTCGGGTACGTTCTCCGAACTGAACACAGATAATTCTTCTTCTGTTTCTTCTATTACTTCCTGATTATCATCGGAAAAGATTTCAGGAGTTTCTTCGGATACCTCTTCCAGATTCCCGGAAGTAAATTCCCCTGCAAATATAGTCTGGAGGGGCATGTTTGTGGAACACAGTGCAAGTGCCATAACCCCGGCTAATAATTTCTTTCTCATAAAGATCGCCTCCCTGTTATAAAATATATGTTTATAGGGATATTATACATCATGGAATGAAATTATATAATGCCCGTTAGAAGGCAAAAAAGTGCCTTTTTGCTATTATTTATTTACAAATGGTTTCAATTCTTCACGTTTTTCTATATCCAACAGATGGAAAATGCGGGAAAGATAATGTTTGATCGTATTGGGTGACAGAGACAGTTGTTTTGCGATTTCCTGATTGGTCCAGCCTTTGCTTGCGAGCATGGCTATGGAGTATTCCATAGGCGTCAGTTTATCTGTAACAGAGGACTGAAGCTGTGGATTATGAATAGCCATCCAACCACGACTGAAGGCAATAACTGCCTGGGAAAGCTGTCTGTAACTCTCGGGTTCTGCAGGTTTGATACAGGCTTCAATCTGTCCAAGCATCAATCCATGATGTTCGATAAACGGTTCCAGAAATCCATCCGGTTTTGCCATGTTCCATGCTTTTATCAGAGCTTTTCTGGCCTCATCCTGCTGTTTCAGGTTGATCAGACACATAATGATCACGCAGTAGAGATATTCCATGGCAACAGGATAACAGCCGTCAAGCATCAGAAAGACAGACTGGCATAATCCCAGTGCCCGTTTATATTCTTTGTGAAGATAAGCGTTATGAGCGAGGACATAAACAGCATAAGCGCGAAGCCCTGAGGGTAAAGATGGCAGAAAATCCTGAAGAGGAGGAAGTCCGTCTGTGGGAAGATGCATCAGTACCATGGCCAGATAGTTGGCAAAAACACAGGAAGCCATGATTCCTTTTGGTGCAGAACTGTCTTTTGCGAGAAGAAGACATTCCTGAATATTTCTGAATCCCATTCTGGAAGCAGATGGATTGCCCAGAGTAAGATTGGAAAAAGAATATAAAAGTGCTGCGGACAGGCGCAGACAGAGATCTTTGTCCTGGAGGTAAAGTTCCGCAATATTTCTGCATTCTTCTGCACGTCCCGAGAAATAATATAATTCAGCCTGTGCAATCTGCCGTTGTTCCAAATCCTGAAAATTATCCACAGTAGCCTGTGCCTGTCCGGGAGTAAAAGAACTGTTCATCAAAGGCATAAGACGGGAAAGAGCAGAATCCTGAAAATTATCTGATGAATTCATTGTAAAAACACATCCTTATTATATTATAATAGTAACAAACCGGAACCGGTATCAGCGTAAACAGCCCGGTGTAAATGTGAAAATTAAAAGGAAGCCCTGTCTGGCAGTGCAGCGGGCTTCATTATTGTCCGTTAAGGAAATATATAAATTAACATCCTCTTGATTTCATAAAGTCAAGAACCTCTTCTTTGGTGGACATAACGCGAAGAGCACCCTTGCGTGTGGTGATCAGAGAAGCTGCCGCATTTGCGAATGTGAGCAGTTCTTTTAAGTTCTCTTCTGTCAGGTTGTCCAGACCATGTTCCAGAACATAGTTTAGGGAACTTGCGCAGAAGGTATCGCCTGCACCTGTTGTCTCGATAGTCTTTTCCTGAAGGAAAGGAGCAGCCTCTACTTTCATGTCTTTGTAGTAAGCGCGGCTTCCGTCTTTTCCAAGTGTGATAAGGATAAGCGGAATGTTGTATTTCTCTTTCAGAAGTGCGGCGCCTTTGTCATAGTCTGTAGTTCCGAACAGGAATTCAACTTCGTTATCTGAGATTTTCAGAATATCGCATTTGCCAAGACCGTATTCGATCTCTGCCTTTGCGTCATCCAGAGATTTCCATAATGGCGGGCGAAGGTTCGGGTCGAAGCTGACGATACATCCGGCTTCTTTAGCAACGTCGATGGCATAGCGGGTTGCCTCGCGTACTCCCTCGTGAGTGGAAGAAAGTGTTCCGAAGTGGAAGATTCTGGAATCTCTGATCAGGTCTTCCTGGATTTCGTCTTTGGTGAGCATCATATCTGCACCCGGGTTACGGTAGAAGGAGAAATCTCTGTCTCCGTCAGGATAAGTATGTACAAAGGCAAGTGTTGTGTGTACCTCGTTGTCGATTACAAGGTTGCGGGTGTCGATCCCTACTTCCTCTACGGCATTCTTAAGCTGGGTTCCGAACATGTCGTTTCCGACTTTGCCGATGAATGCAGTTTTTTTGCCAAGCTTTTCAAGCATTGCAAGCACGTTGCATGGAGCACCGCCCGGATTGGCTTCCAGCATCGGATTTCCCTGTGCGCTGTTACCGTTTTCAGTAAAGTCAATCAATAATTCGCCTAATGCGGTTACGTCAAAGGCTTTGTTTCCCATTTTGTATCCTCCTTGTTGTGATGGAAAGAAGCATGGTATCCGGAACAAGATTCTTTCCATAGTTAATAACATAAATTTAGCGCAGGAAAGGGAATTTGTCAAACAATTTTCTTTATTTTTTTGTGCAAAGATGCTAAAATAAACATAACTTGATTTGTTATTGTTTACAGGTGACGTTTAATGTACCATAAATACGCTGCCGGTAAGGGTAACCGATCATCGTATTTCTGACAATCGGGGAGGTAACGCAGCTATGGACGAAAAAGTATACGGCTATATGGACTGGCCGAGGATTGAAGCTATTGTGTATGGAGAGGAAACTGCTCCCAGAGATGTGATGGGACCAAGGATCACACAGGACGGAGTTCTTATTCAGGGATTTTTTCCTGATGCAGAAGAAGTCAGTGTGATCAGCGGAAAGAAAACCTATGTCTGCGAGAAAGAGGACGAGGCCGGATATTTTGCAGTATTGCTTCCTGTACGCAAGGTGCCGGAATACAGATTCCTTATAAAAATGGGAGAGACAGAGACAGAATGTTATGATCCCTATGCTTTTCCATGCCAGATCACAGAGGAAGAGGAGAAGTCTTTCTGCGCAGGTGTTTATTATGAGGCATATAAGAAGCTGGGCGCACACCCTGTGGAGATTAAAGGAGTGAAAGGTACTCTTTTTGCTGTCTGGGCTCCGAACGCAGTGAGTGTAAATATTGCAGGTGATTTTAATGGATGGATCGGACGTGCAACTATTATGCATCGTATGCCTATGTCCGGTATCTTTGAACTGTTTGTACCCGGGGTAGAGGCAGGAACACACTATAAATATGAAATTAAAGTCAAAGGCGGCGAAGTTCTGTTAAAGGCTGATCCTTATGGGAACAGTGCAGACCATGATCCTGAGGGAGCATCTGTTGTAGCAGATGTAAGTGCTTTTCAGTGGAATGACGGAGACTGGATGAAAGAGCGTCACAGATTTGATGACAGGAAACAGCCGGTTTCTATATATGAAACATCTCTGGAGGAATGGAAATCCGCTGAGGAACTGGTGGAATTTCTGGCAGAGGAAGATTTTACCCATGTGGAACTCCATCCTGTGATGGAATATCTGGATGATATTACAGGTGGTTATTCTACATATGCATATTATGCACCTACTTCCAGATTTGGAAGCGTGACGGATTTTCAGAAGCTGGTAGATGAGCTGCATCAGGCGGGGGTCGGTGTGATTTTGGACTGGACACCTGCACAGTTCCCGCGTTATGCCTCCGGTCTGGAGAAATTTGACGGAACACCTCTTTATGAGAGACAGAATCCGGCAGAGGCCATTCATCCGTTCTGGGGAACATTGCTCTATAATTACGGAAGCCCTATGGTGAAAGATTTCCTGATCTCCAATGCCTGCTTCTGGGCTGAGGTCTACCATGCTGACGGTCTGCGCATGGATGATGTGGATGCCATGTTGTATCTGGACTATGGCAGAAATCCGGGAGAGTGGACACCTAACATTTACGGAACCAATGAAAACCTGGATGCTCTGGAATTCCTGAAGCATCTGAATTCTGTGATAAAGGAGAGAAATCCCGGATTGCTTTTAGTTGCTCAGGAGAACGGACTCTGGCCGGAACTGACAGACAGTGTGGGAAATGACCATCTGGGATTTGACTATAAATGGAGTGGCGGATGGACAAAAGATCTGCTTGAATATCTGAGCAAGGATCCTATTGAGAGAAAGAATTACCATGATCAGCTGACCATGTCCATGCTCTATGCATACTGTGAACATTATATTCTGACCCTTGGCAGCAGGGATGTTGGTACATTGAAGGATTTCGCGGATAAGCTGCCGGGAAGTGAAGAACAGAAGAATGCGCAGATCAGAGAGGCTTATGTTTATATGATGCTTCATCCGGGATGCAAGATGATGGCACCGGATAAAGATATGCCAAAGGAACTGGAAGTATTTGTCAAAGATCTCAATAATATGTATCTTGTTCATCCTGCTCTTTATCAGCTGGATGATGAATATGATGGATTTGAATGGGTTCAGCTGATGAAGTATGAGGAGAATGTGATCGCATTCATGAGAAAGACAGAGAAACCGGAAGAAACTATTCTGGCTGTCTGCAATTTCGCGGCAATCCCATATGAAAACTACAATGTGGGAGTTCCTTTTGCCGGCAAATATAAAGAAATCTTTAACAGCGATGATAAAAAGTACGGTGGTAATGGTGTAGTAAATACGAGAGTTAAAGCAGCGAAGAAGGCTGAGTGTGATGAGAGAGAGTACTCCATCACAGTAAAGCTTCCGGCACTTGGGGTGGCAGTCTTTACCTGCACTCCGGAAGAAACAGAGAAAAAGCCTGCTGCTGAGCACAGCCAGATTAAGAAATCCATCACCAAGACAAGAACTGTACGCAAGGCTGCCGGGAAAACAAAAGCAGCTGTAAAAACTGCAGTGAAACCGGTGACGAAAACAGTATCTGAAATACCGGTCAAAAAGGACTTGACAGAGAAGAAATAATATTATAAACTAAATGCTGTGGCTGTCAGAATTATCAATTTCTGACAGATTACAGCATAAGCTGAAATAGCTCAGTCGGTAGAGCACTTCACTCGTAATGAAGGGGTCGTGAGTTCGAGTCTCATTTTCAGCTTGAATGACCGCGCGTCGCATTCTCGTTACTTCAGTGATGAGTTAGACGCGCAATTTTTTTGTTAAAAAAAGAACGTATGTTTACAGAATAAGATATCTATGGTACAATTTGTTCATAGCACAAAATAAAAAAACAGTTCAGAGGAGAAGAAAATGCAGACGGTATCCAGTTATGGTGTGGAAATACGAAAACAGAATATCCCAATCCGCCAGACACTGGAAATCTATCGTCAGGCGGTCAGCTATCTGACGGAAATCTATGAACAGGTGTGGGCAGAACTGAAAATGATCCCGGAAGCAAAAAAACGCTTTAATGCAGCAGAACATCTGATTCACACAACGAAAAAGAACCATGCCCACTTTGATTTTGACATCCGTTTTCCGAAGATGCCTTCTTATCTCAGGAGAGCAGCCATCCAGCATGCACTGGGAAGTGTATCGTCCTATGAAAGCCGGATGGAACAGTGGGAGGCAGCGGGAGAACTCTCCGGGAAACCGAATTTTACCTGTGAAAACCATGCCATGCCGGTCTTTTACCGGGATGTGATGTACCGCGAAGGGACAGAGGGAAAAGATGAGGCATACCTGAAACTGTATGACGGGCATGACTGGAGATGGTTCCGTGTGTGTTTAAGCCATACGGATATGGAATACCTGCGCAGGAACTGGTATGGGAAAAAGGCATCTGCCCCGGCACTGGAGAAAAGACACCATAAATATTTCCTGCGTTTTTCCTATACAGAAGAAGTGACGCTTACTCAGACACCTGTAAAAGAGCAGATTATCTGCAGTGTGGATCTGGGGATCAATACGGATGCAGTCTGTACCATCATGCGGGCAGACGGAACTGTCCTGGGGAGAAAGTTTATTGACTTCCCCAGTGAAAAAGACCGGATGTACCGCACACTGGGACGAATCCGGAGATTCCAGAGGGAACATGGATCTGCGCAGGCAGGAGGAAGGTGGGCATACACCAGACGCCTGAATATAGAATTAAGCAGAAAGATCGCAGGGGCAGTTGCAGAATATGCAAGGGAGAATCATGCAGATGTGATCGTATTTGAGTATCTGGAAATGAACGGAAAGATATCGGGAAGTAAGAGGCAGAAACTGCAGCTTTGGAGAAAACGGGATATCCAGAAACGGTGTGAACATCAGGCACACAGGAAAGGGATGCGCATATCCAGGATCTGTGCATGGAATACGAGCAGGCTTGCGTATGATGGATCAGGGATAGTCCTGCGTGACTGGAGAAATCACAGCCTCTGCGCATTTCAGACGGGAAAAAGATATAACTGTGACCTGTCAGCTTCTTATAATATCGGGGCCAGATATTTTATCCGTGAACTTTTAAAACCCCTTCCGGCAACGGAAAGGTCTTTGCTGGAGGCAAAAGTCCCTGCAGTAAAGCGTAGAACCTCATGTGTTTATGCAGATCTAAGGGAACTCAGTTCTGAGATGGGACTCTTAATGGCTGCATAGATGCAGGCAGATATACAGCGGACTACCTGTAATGTGGGGACCTGCCATATCTGGCATGGGAAAAAGCGCATATCTGCGCAAACCTAAGTTACAGGCGTATCCGCCGATATTTAGTCTGACGCCTAAAGCGTCTGGAAGCACG
>OMGF01001698.1_pt1 | contig 12464 bp, 9 predicted proteins | sample 1645861 | NCBI WGS metagenome assembly OMGF01 (sample SAMN05578586, study PRJEB25193) | human gut metagenome | biome: Human Microbiome; feature: human-associated habitat; material: feces | host: Homo sapiens | place: USA:Birmingham
ACGTGACTGGAGTTCAGACGTGTGCTCTTCCGATCTGGGAATTTCACATGTTTTTCTCATGTTTCCATCAAATTGATTCCTGCATCTGCATCCCGGTCGGTTCTTTCAGTTTTCTTGAAAATTATAGGCGAAAAACACAGAAAATCCTTTGACGAATTCCGTTTCTGGGATTATACTGTGAGTATAGTATGCTAAAAATTTCACAAAACATATAGAACCCGGAGGAAATGATATGGATAAGAATTCTTTCGATCTGATCACATTTGGCGAGATTATGCTGCGTCTCTCCCCGCCGCGCCATGCCCGCATCGTCGATGGCGATATTTTTGAAAAACGTGCCGGCGGAGCAGAACTCAACGTTGCTTCCGGCGTTGCCCTTTTGGGACTTCGTACCGGTATCGTTTCCAAGCTTCCGCAGAATGAACTCGGAACTTTTATCAAGAACAGGATCCGTTTTGTCGGAGTATCCGATGACTATCTGGTCTACGATGATACGCCGGACGCAAGACTCGGTCTCTACTACTACGAGATGGGCGCCGCTCCGAGAAAGCCTACGATCGTGTATGACCGCCACCAGGCTTCCGTCACAAGGATCAAGATGAGCGAGATCCCGGAGGACATCTACCACTCCGCGAGAATGTTCCACACAAGCGGAATCTCCCTGGCTCTCTGCCAGAACATGCAGAATGTCGCTGTGGAGCTGATCCGAAGGTTCAAATCTGCCGGAGCTACGATCTCCTTCGACGTAAACTACCGTGCGAACTTATGGGGTGAGGAGGAAGCGAGAAAAACCATCGAGGAGATCCTTCCGTTAGTCGATGTTCTCTTCGTATCTGAGGAGACAAGCCGCCGCATGTTCAAGAAGACCGGTGACCTGAAGGATATCATGAAGAGCTATGCCACTGATTACGGCGTAAAGATCGTTGCCACCACCCAGCGCACGGTCATCAGTCCAAGAAAACACAACTTCACCTCCATCGTCTACGATGCCCGCTCCGATAAATTTTACACGGAAGCGCCGTACAACGATATCGATGTGATCGACCGCATCGGTTCCGGTGATGCCTATGTCGCCGGTGTTCTCTTCGGTCTCTTAAAATATGGAGATCCGGAAAAGGCCATGCAGTTCGGAAACGCCACATCCAGCGTCAAGAACACCGTTCCGGGCGACCTCCCGTCCTCTGACTTCAAGGAAATCGACCGGATCATCCATGAGCATCATTCCACAGGACCTGTCAGTGAGATGAACCGGTAATTACAAATTTGCTCCGTATGAGAGAAAAGGTCTGAGTTTCAGCAGAAATCAGACCTTTTTCTTTTTCATCCAAATTTTTCTTTTTAAATCGATCTGATATACCGTTCTGATGCCGCTGAAAAATTGTTGCCAATAGTTTGTTTCGAGTACGCGACAACCGAAAAATGCCGTGAGAAGATTGCTTTTACCTCTCACGGCATTTTTATTATACTCTTTTACAGATCCAGATCGATAAACTCGAAGTCATCGTCATCCTCGTTCCTCTTCTCAGCCGGTGCCGCTTTCGGCGCTGCCTTCGCGGCCTCCTTCGCGAGGTTCTTTGACAGATCTTTTTCCATATCCGCCACATTCTTTCTCACCGGTCTCTCCGGAGTGTCTGTTCTCTCTGGAACATTCTCTGTCCTCACAGCTTCCCGTCTCTTCGCTGCCGGCCGGCATGTCTCGGCTGCCTCCGGTCTTCTTCGCGGGATCTGGATTTCTTCCTCTTCCTCATCGAAAAGCTCTTCCCCGCGGGCAGCCGGTCTGGACGCAGTTCTTCTCTCCGGCGCTTTCTCGGACTTTCCGGTCTTCTGCGCCTTTTTCGGCTCGGACTTTCTGTTTTTCCGTCCGCCCTCGTAGTCACCGTAATCGTCATCATATCCGCCGCGGCCCGGATTCTTCGGTGCCTTCGGCTTTCTGAGTAAGAGAACGATAATGATGATCACTAAGAGAATACTGAGTGCAAAAAGCCCGATCACGAACATTCCGCGGATCTCGTAATCCTTAAGCAGACTGTTGTAATCCTCAGCAACCTTTAAGTACTTGCTGCGGGCATCTGCTGCGTCCGGATCCTGGAAGTAACGCTGGAGCGTCATCTCCTTCTGATCGTAGCGGTAGAAGCCTTCCTCACCGTTCTCGTTACGTCCGTAAACGACACAATACTCCGGTGCGGAATCTCCGCTGTCTTTCCAGATCCAGCCGTGGACTGTGTGATCTCCGATATCGATGGTGCACTCGGCAAAACCGTCCGGGAGTGCTGTTCCCTCCGGGATGCACTCAGGCGGAAGCACTACGACTGTCTTCTCTGCCATCTTCACGACTACATAAGCAGATAAAGTGCCTGTCTCGCTGTTGTATACAAAGAAGTCCCCGTTGCCGGAATCATCTGTCATATAAAGTAAGGTCATTCCAGAGTCATCTGTAGCTGCCTTTACGCTTCTGCCCTCATACTCGATCTCCGTCGCTGTAAATCCTGACGGAAGTTCAGAATCATCAAAGGTATCCGCAACAGTCCAGCTGCCGTCCTCACCGATGACTCCTGCGTTTGTCTCTGCAGAACCCGCATCTGTCTCACTGTTGGAAGCCGCTGCATCGTCAGACTTTGTGACCATGATGGTGTAGGTCTTTGTTGTCTCCCCATCCTCCGCTGTTACGGTACAGGTGATAGTGTTCTCTCCGTCCTGGAGATCATCATTTCCGCTGACAGCCACCTTCGCGCCGCCGTCCTTTGCCGGCGCACTGACCGTGATGGATGTCACATCACTGGGAACCGCAGCGGTATACTCGGTCACATCCGCGGAGAACGCAGGTTTTAAAGTACCCGGTGAGATCGTGAGGGACGCTAAGGACGCGTCCTTGGAAGAAGTATCCGCCGCATTGATCTTTACGGAAGAGCTTCCAATATGGTCGAGAGTCACTGCTTTGGAGTCGGCATCGTAAACTTCCTGGGATTTCACCGTGATAGAGGAAGTTCCAGCCTTTAAGGCATTAAATTTTAATGTAAAGCTGAACGTCTTCTGGTCCGCAGCCTCCGCAGAACCGATGACGCGGACAGATCCTGCTCCGCCATTGGAGTTCGTACCGCTGACAAATTCAAGGGCATCCGCATCATACTGAAGCATCACATCGGAGGAACCGAGTGCTGCGTCCGCGGCAATCTTCATCGTGACGGATATCTGGTCTCCCACCGAAGCGGTCGGGTCGGAAAACGAAAGTTTTCCGCTGGCCGCAAATGAAACCACCACGCCAGCCGGCAGCAGCATGACCATCAGCGCGAACGTCAACAGCCCCGCCGCCAGTTTTTTCATGTATTTATTCATATTTCTTTATCTCCTATTCCAGCTTTTTCCAGGCTGGGCATTATCTTGTTTTCATAATTTCCGCCTGTACTTCTAAGCATAGTCTTTCCAGAAATGGATCTTATTATGACCAGATATTCCCATATCAGTTACCGATCACAAGTTTTCCGCTGCCGGTCGCGCCCTCCGGATAAGAACCACTCGTTCCCGTCGATGACGTCACTAGCTTTCCAGACCCGGATGCGCCTTCCGGATAAGAGCTCTGTGATCCGGAATTTGTACTTCCAGGGCCGGTGGTTCCGGAACTGCTTCCGCTGTTCGATGTTCCGGTCGATCCGCCAGGTCCTACTGTAGATCCAGTCGTCGTAGAGCCCGAGGTCGAAGAACCTGTGGAGCTTCCTGTCGACGGGGAAACTACGGTGGTGCTGCCGTTTCCGTTTCTTTTCGCAATGGAAACCTGGTATGTGCGGACATCACCGTTCTCTGCCTTCACCTGAATCTTCACGATCGTCGTTCCGCTTCCGAGGCTGATCGATCCCGCTCCGCTGACTGTTGACTTGGAGTCGATTGCCGTTGCACGGATATTTACAGAGGAAACAGAAGAGTCCACAACGAGATCATACTTCTCCGTATCTTTATTGAAGGTTGGTGTCAGGGAATATCCGTCGATGGTGATTCCTGACAGCTTGTTGTTCGGGCTTCCCGTTACGGTCGGCTTTGCGCAGGCAGTTTCCGGCATATTGTTGAATACCGGGATCTTGAACACGAGCGCCTGTTTCTTCATCTCATCCGTATAGGCTCTCGCGAGCTTCGCGCCCTCTCCGGCCGCGCCTTCCACGTTTGTCATATACTGATGCTTGTAAGGGCTGCTGCCCTGCACATTAAACTTCTTTAAATAGAAGGTATCCTGTCCATTTTTCAGGAAATTCTCACTGTAGTAGGCCGCGCCGCCGATGATGGACTTCTCGATAGAATTCCACGGTCTTCCGTAGCTTCCCGACTGGGACGCGTACCAGAGACCTCTCGTGATGGCTGACATGGAGCCGGAGGCGAAAGCGCCGATATTAAAGAAATTATAGTAACCTTCATAGCCTGAGGTCTTTCCTGAAATACTTCCAGATTTACCTATCCCCTGCTCCTGAAGGATCATAGCGCCAAGGACATACGGGTTGACGCCAGTCTGGGCCGCCGCCTTCATAATAATATCCACATAAGTCTGTCCCGTCGGTACCGGTGAAGTGTTTGACGCGCCGGTATTGTCATCGGTGATGGCAGACGCGTCCATTCCCGGACCATACTCTACCTCCGGGAGTGCCGTTGTATACATCTTTCTCTGGCTGATCGTGGAGCTCACCGTAGAACCCGGCCCCTCAAGGCTCACACCCTGATTTTCGCTGCCAGAGCTTATGTTGCCGCTTCCATAAGGACTTCCGCCGGACGTTCCAGAACTCATTCCCGGTCCGTAGTTTTCCCCCTGCTGCAGGGAGCCGGAAGCTTCAGTATTCGTTTTACTGTTTATGACTGCCGCTGTACCGGACCCCGAAGTCTCCTGAATACTCTGGGCTGCCGTCGTCTCCTCCGGCGTCTTTTCCAGGAATGTTCCCGTGATCAGGCTCGTAAGTCCCGCTCTCGTCTGGGTATTGCTGTCGAAGGCGTGATGCAGAAACTGGAATACATAGGTATCGTTTAGGAAATTTCTCGGATCCATATAGTAGGCGACAATGTCCTTGGATGCCGCCACCCAGGAAGAACCGTCGAATCCGGTCCAGGTGCTTGTATTCCAGTCGTAAGCGCCGTAGTCTGTGGATTTCCAGGATGAAATGCTCGCCTTCGATACCAGATTCGTTCCGACTGCTCCTTCCGCCTCCATCACATCGCTCCAGTTAAGCCCCGTCTTCTGGGCCTGGAAGACCCAGGTCGGATGTTCCGTGTGAAGGGTCCGCAGGGACGTCTTGTAGCTTTCCGGGAATCCCTGGCTGTTTAAATAGCTCTCAAAGTTCGCGTCATAGCTGTAGGATACCGGGAATTTGATATAGTCTGAACGGACATAGCCTCCCTGTGTCCCTGAACCGGAGGAAAACTGGATCTTATACCAGATCTTCCCGTCGGATCCCGTTGTCTCGGAAACCACGGTCACAGCAGCTCCGCAGGCAAGTTTTTTTACGATAGATCCCGTCGTCCCCGGTGTACTCCGCACATTCAGGGTCGTGGCATTTACTGTCGCCGAGCCTGTCGCCGCGTATACGGAAGACAGCCCGGATATCATCGTTCCGGTGTGAGCCGCACAATCTCCCAAAAGGACCGCCCCCAGCATCAGCGCCAGAAATCTTTTTTGTCTCTTTGTCATGTTTTTCTTCTCTCCCACTGCCGGTTTCGTGAAATTTTGCATAAAATCGACATCATATCCATTATAATGATAAAGGCACTTTTCTGTCAACCGCGCAGGAGAAACTTCACACAAATTCCAAATATTGCCGCATTTTCTTAATAAAAACTTAAAAAAGAAACTATAACCTGCAGAAGCTTCCACCGCAAGTTTCTTTCGAATGCATGACAGCACAAAAGCCCGGCATCTCCTCATGGAAACGCCGGGCCTCATGTTTTTTCGTCAATTACACTTCCGATTTACTGCAAAATTATACCGGGTAAGCTTTATTTGCTTTGTCTGCAGTCTTCTGGTCAACCTTCGTCTGCTGGGCTTCACGGTACTCGAAGAAGTCTTTTGCTACAGCCGGGAACAGAGCATAGGATAATACATCCTCATCCTGCTGCTTCCACTGTGCGCATTCCTTCTCGAATTTCGGCAGCTGCGGCTCGATCAGGTCTGCTGGACGACAGGTGATCGGAGTTGCATCGCCGATGATCTTCTTCTGGACTTCTTTGTTGAACGGTTTTACCGTCTTACCAAATTCGCCCATCATGATCTTCTTGGACTCCTTCGGAACCATCTTATATCTCTCGCCGGCAAGAACGTTCAATACAGCCTGTGTACCAACGATCTGGGAGGACGGAGTTACAAGCGGCGGCTCACCGAAGTCTTTTCTTACTCTCGGGATCTCCTCAAGCACTGCGCGGTACTTGTCTTCCTGGCCAGCTTCCTTTAACTGGGAAACAAGGTTGGAAAGCATTCCGCCCGGTACCTGATACTGGAGCGTCTTGATGTTTACACCGAGAACCTTCGGGTTCAGAAGGCCGCTCTTTAAAGCTTCCTCACGGATCGGTGTGAAGTAATCGGTGATCTCTGCAAGCAGATTCTGGTCATAGCCAGTATCATACTTGGTGCCGCGGAATGTCTCAACCATAACTTCAGTTGCCGGCTGGGATGTACCGAGAGCCAGCGGAGACATTGCGCAGTCAATGATATCGCAGCCTGCTTCCACAGCCTTTAAATATGTCATGGAAGCAACACCGGAGGTATAGTGCGTGTGCAGGTCGATCGGCAGCTTTGTACCCTGTTTTAATGCCGTAACAAGCTCAGTAGCCGCATACGGAGTTAACAGACCTGCCATATCCTTGATGCAGAGGGAATCAGCGCCCATGCTCTCGATCTCGGAAGCGATATTCTTCCAGTAATCAAGTGTATACGCATCGCCTAATGTATAGCAAAGGGCGATCTGGGCATGTCCGCCTTCCTTTTTTGTTGCCTTAACGGCAGTCTCAAGGTTTCTGATATCATTCAGGCAGTCAAAAATACGGATAATATCAATACCATTTGCGATGGATTTCTGTACAAAGTACTCAACCACATCATCTGCATAATGATTGTATCCAAGGATATTCTGACCACGGAACAGCATCTGGAGCTTCGTGTTCTTGAATCCAGCTCTCAGTTTTCTGAGTCTCTCCCACGGATCTTCCTTCAGGAAACGCAGGCAGGCATCAAAAGTAGCGCCGCCCCAGCATTCTACTGCGTAGTAGCCAACTTTATCCATTTTGTCAACGATCGGAAGCATCTGATCAGTCGTCATTCTTGTTGCAAGGAGAGACTGATGCGCATCACGAAGAACGGTCTCAACGATCTTAACCGGCTTTTTCTGAACTTCTGCCATTTTATTATCCTCCTACCGGGAGATCTGCCCAGGCAGACCTCCCCTATATTAAAAGTTTCGGTTCCAATTAAACTCCGAAGATAGCCATAAAGGTACCTGCAGCAACTGCTGTACCGATAACACCGGCTACGTTCGGTCCCATTGCATGCATAAGAAGGAAGTTTGTCGGATCTGCCTCAGAACCAACCTTCTGGGATACACGGGCTGCCATCGGAACTGCGGATACTCCGGCAGAACCGATTAACGGGTTAACCTTACCACCAGTTACCTTGCACATGAGCTTACCGAAGATAACGCCGGCTGCTGTACCGAACGCGAACGCAATAAGTCCAAGGATAACGATCTTGATAGTTGTAACTTTTAAGAATCTCTCAGCACTTGTTGTAGCGCCAACGGAAAGACCGAGAACGATTACAACGATGTACATAAGAGCGTTGGAAGCTGTCTCCTGTAACTGTTTAACAACGCCGGACTCACGGAAGAGGTTACCAACCATAAGCATACCAACGAGCGGAGCTGTTGTCGGAAGGATCATACAAACTACGATCGTAACGATAACCGGGAAGAGGATCTTCTCAAGTTTGGATACCGGACGAAGCTGTTCCATCTTGATCTTTCTCTCTTCTTCCGTTGTTAAGAGTTTCATGATCGGCGGCTGAATGATCGGAACGAGAGCCATGTAGGAATAAGCTGCTACGGCGATCGGTCCCATGAACTCAGTCTGTCCAAGCTTACCTGCAAGGAAGATGGATGTCGGGCCATCAGCACCACCGATGATGGAGATCGCTGCGGCTGCCTTGTCATTGAAGCCCATGAAAATAGCCATAAAGTAAGCGGCGTAGATACCGAACTGTGCGGCAGCGCCTAAAAGGAAGCTCTTCGGGTTAGCGATCAGCGGACCGAAGTCTGTCATCGCGCCTACACCCATGAAGATCAGGGACGGAAGAATACTCCACTCATCCAGTAAATAGAAGTAGTGAAGAAGTCCTCCAACTCCGTTAGAAGAATCTTCAATGCTCAGCATAATATCCGGGTAGATATTTACAAGCAGCATACCAAAGGAAATCGGTACAAGAAGAAGCGGCTCAAATCCTTTTCCGATCGCAAGGTAAAGGAAGATACACGCAACTAAGATCATGATCAGGTTTCCTACGCTTAAATTCAGGAATGCTGTCTGCTGAAGAAGATTCAAAAGTGTATTTTGAATGTATTCCATGTTAATCCCTCCATGTGGAATCTGCAGTCAGCAGAAAATTAGTTTAATGTAGCGAGTGTAGCACCCGGCTCTACGGAATCACCAACAGCAACGTTGATTGTTGCAACAGTGCCGTCCTGCGGAGCAACGATCTCGTTCTCCATCTTCATAGCTTCAAGGATCAGGAGAACCTGACCTCTCTTAACAGCCTGACCTGCAGATGCCTTAACGCCAAGGATCTTACCCGGCATCGGAGCTGTAACTGCTACTGCGACTGCTGCGCCAGCCGGAGCTGCTGCCGGTGCCGGAGCTGCCTTCGGTGCTGCTGCCGGTGCTGCCTTCGGAGCCGGTGCTGCTGCCTTCGGTGCGGAAGCTGCGCCTGTGAAGCCCTCTTCTACTGTTACTTCATATACATTACCGTTTACTGTGATTGTATAATTTTTCATTGTGATTTCCTCCTGATAATATTAATTCCAGTTTCTGTTAGAAACACGTTTGATGGAGCGGACTACAAGTCCGTTGTCAACAGTCTCTTTTCCCTCGTAAGCTGCGATTGCTGCTGTGATTACGGAAACGAGTTCTGTATCATCGGTAAGGTTCTCCTCCTCAGCCGGTGCTGCTGTCGGAGCCGGTGCTGCTGCAGGGGCCGGAGCTGCTGGTGCCGCCGGTGCTGCCGCTGCCGCATTCTTCTTCGCTTTCATCTTTGCCTCAAATACGCTGATGTATTTGAACATGCTGATCAGCCAGCTGATGAAGATCAGGACTACGAATACAACGCCCATACCCATTAAGGTATTCATTCCGGCTTTCGCCATCTTCTCGCCTGTTGTGTAAACCGGGGAGAAGGAAATTGTCTCAACTTTGCTGAGATCTTCGTCCGCGATCAGAGTGAATTCCATCGCTCTCTTCTCGTAAACGGTGTTCATTCTTGCGATATAGCCGTCATCACCTTTTGTAACGACTGCTGTCTCGCTGGAAACGAACGCGCCAAGGTCATCCTTAATGGAATCCCAGGATTTTAACGCATTCTCCATAACAGTATCTTTGTTCTTTACGCTTGTTGCAAGGGCCTGTTCGATGGAAGCATCATCCATCTGGTTGAACAGATCCAGGTACTGCTGGGAGCCGGACTGCATCGCCATTTCGATCTGCGGATCGATTGTTTCAGCGGTGTCAGCGGCTGCAGAGCATCCTGCAAGCGCGAAGAGACAAACTGCCATGCAGAGTGCAAGCCAGATTCTTCTAATTCTCTGTTTCATATTTCAGCCACCTCATATTAGATCGTTCCGTGCTTTTTGGACGGACGATCCTCTCTTTTTGTGAACAGCATCTCAAATGCAGCAACTACACGCTGTCTTGTCTCGGAAGCCTCGATGATATCGTCTACATATCCTCTCTTTGCTGCCGCAAGTGCACTTGCCTGCATCTCATTATACTGTGCTGCTTTTTCATTGATCAGGGCTGCCGCATTGTCAGCCTTTGCGATCTCGTCAGCATACATGATCTTCACAGCCGGTGCTGCTTCCATAACGCCGATCTTCGCGTTCTTCCATGCGTATACAATGTCAGAACCGATAGACTTGCTGTTCATGGTAAGACCTGCTGTTCCGTTTGCCTTGCCGACAACGACAGTTACCTTCGGAACGTCAGCGTTTGCGAATGCGTAGGTCAGGCGTGCTGCCGCCTTCGCGATCTTCTTCTCGTTGCATTTGCAGTTCTTGTAACCATCTACATTGACGAGTGTAAGTACCGGGATCTCGAAAGCGTTGCAGAAGTTTACAAATGCTGCTGCTTTCTCACATCCTGCTGCGGTAAGGGCTGCGTCATAAGTAGCAGTCTTCTCGCCGTCTGTATAAACTTCGCTGCGATTTGCAACACAGCCAACGGTAGCTCCGTTTAAGCGGATAAATGCCGTTACCATCTCCGGTGCGTAGTCCTTCTTCATTTCCATGTAGAAGCTGTCATCAGAGATCATGGACAGTGCGATGGATGTATCGCCTGCGCAGTTCTCGATATCTGTGCAGATTCTGTTTAAGTCATCCTCACATTCGCTGTAAGACATGTCATCCTCGTTGTTAGCCGGAAGGATGGAAACAAGGTTTCTGATCTCTGTGAAAATTTCTTTCTCGGAGCCAGTCGCGCATACGTTTCCTGTCTCTTTTGCCTGATACTCAGCGCTGGAATTATCAGCATCGTTCTCAGCGATTACAAACGGAGCATTCACAAACATTTTTGCGTCCTGTTCCATAAATGTGAAATCAGCCATTTCAGATGCCACAGCCATTCCGCCGCCGCAGTTTCCAAACACAGCCTGGATCTGCGGGATCACACCGGATGCCATTGCCTGGCAGACATAAAGTTTGCCGAAGCCGTCCAGGGCATCCATGCTTTCCTGGAGTCTGAATCCTGCACAGTCAACCAGACCAACAATGGGTGCGCCCATTTTCATAGCCATACTATAGAGCTTCTCGATCTTCTCTGCGTGCATTTCGCCGATGGATCCGCCCATTACGGACGCGTCCTGGCTGTACACATAGACGAGAGCGCCATTGATCGTACCATAACCGGTAACAACACCATCTGCAGGGGTTTCCTGAGACTGCATGTTGTAATCAGTGCTTCTGGCAGTAATATAAGCACCAACCTCAACAAAGCTGTTGTCATCAAGCAATTCATGAATTCTGTTGATTGCCGACGTTTTTGTCATTTTGCTGTCCTCCATTATTCCTTAAATTGACGAAAATCAAATTTCTGCCTAGTGTAATAATAAACGGATTTGACGTAAAATTCAAGAAGTTTTTCCCCTCCTTAACAACATTTTTATAGCTTTTCGTCAGAAAAAATTAAGAAACTTTTTTTCTAACGTAGCCCTGTAACTGGGCTTAATTTTTTTAACCGGCAGCTTCCAGATGACGTTTCACATCCGTAAATCCGCGTCCCCGTACCTCTCCGACCTGGTGAACGACCATGAAGGCCTCGCTGTCGATGTCCATGACGATGCGGTTTAATTTCTGAAGTTCCCTGCCGGAAACCACGGTGATGACGGCCATGGACGGCTTTCTTAAATGCCCGCCCTCGATCTGGAACAATGTGGTTCCACGGTCAAGCTGTTCCTGCACCGCGATGTTGATCTCCGCGTATTTCTCGCTGATGATCTTCGCCTGTACCTGCTTTTTGCCCATCATAAGCATCTTGTCGAGGATCACGGTGTAAACCATGACCATGATGATTCCGTAAAGGATCTTTTCCCGGTCGCGGAACAAAAGCTGGGATAAGAGGATCGCCACATCGAAAACATACATGGACACGGATACCGGGAACTTAAAGCGTTTCTGCAGGACAAGCGGAGGGATGTCCATGCCGCCGGTGGAGGCACCGGAGCGGATCACGAACCCCAGAGCGAATCCGATCATGATCCCAGCAAAGATGGCACAGAGCATGGGATCCGTTGTGAATACGAAGTCTCCCGCCAGGGCGGTCAGGCGGTCAAGGATGAACGGGTAATAAAATGTCGCAAGCAGGGTCGTCGCCGCAAATTTTTTCCCCAGCTCCAGCCAGCCGAGACCGAACATGGCGATATTGAAGACCGCCACGAAGCCGGAAAGAGGGATCCCGAAGAAATGCTGTGCCATAAGACCAAGTCCTGTGGTTCCCGCGGCGATCATGTCCAACGGCAGAATGAAGAGGACGACTCCCGCAGCGTAGACCGTGAGACCGAACAGGATAACCGCAGTCTGGATAACGACAGATGCCGCCTTGTTCTGTTTTGTTTCTGATGTTTCCATTTGTTTTGTTACCTTTCTCTTTGTGTGCTGTTTATTGTTGTCTATTATTGTTTGTATTGTTTATGTATTTTGTATTATTTGTATCTGTTCAGTAGGTCTGCGCACTTGCTGCGCTGACCGTAA
>OMGF01001704.1_pt1 | contig 12409 bp, 10 predicted proteins | sample 1645861 | NCBI WGS metagenome assembly OMGF01 (sample SAMN05578586, study PRJEB25193) | human gut metagenome | biome: Human Microbiome; feature: human-associated habitat; material: feces | host: Homo sapiens | place: USA:Birmingham
GATGAAATTTCGTCCACACATTTTCAAAATAGGTGTAGTAGTTGCTCCGCAGCACCTCTACACCGTCCACACGAATGGCTGCCCGGCCCTCATGGTCGGCGCTTTTGCTGTAACTGGTGGCAAAATACTGGATGTGGCCCCGGAGTGCTGGGCACAGATAGTCATTCTCCAGCTTGTTCCGCATTCCGCTCCAGGTTGACATAGCGACCGCCTCCTTTCTGCTGTTTACAGGCTTTGCCTTTTGTGGTTGAAGTGCTATCCGTTTAATCCGCCAGCTTCAATTCTATACTGGCAGTCGATCTCCATACAAGCTAAATGTCCCATAAAATAGTCGGGTTCTGCATCCAAATCGATGTAAAAGCCAGTTTCGATCCCATTTACAAATACTGTTACATTGTTTACGAATAGTGCTTTTACAAACTCATCTTCTGAAATTTTCCCATCTACTTCAAGGGCTCCATCTTCGATCATTTCATTCACAGTGTCTATGTAGTCATCGTTTTCTTCCAAAAAAGACTGGATGATCAACTCTCTGTGTGCATTGATCCAATTTATCTTTTCAAAAACGATATCGCCTATATTTCCTTCTATGCTCTTAATCTCAAGGAGAATTTTGGTCTTTCTCTCCCATACAATCAATTCTCCAACATAAAAGCCGAGCTTGCTGTCAAATACAAATTCCGTATTCCCCAATAATATTCTATCCGACATTTCGGCGTTTTTCTTCTTTGAAAACAGTCCCATATAGATCCCCCTTAATTACTGTATATTACTGCGCCCGCCAATCCCGATAACGCTTTTCATGTGCGATGTTTTCAGTGCTCATTGAGATACCTCGCCAATTTCTTCTCCAGCAGTTCTGTCATATCATTGCAGAGTCGCTTGACCTTGTCCTGCTCATGGGCGTAGTACCAGATGGTTTCCTCTCCGGGACAGAGCAGGAGTTGGTCGCCGTCCGCTTCTTTCCAGAACTCGCCCAGCACACAATACCGCTCTCCATGGATGGTCAGATTAAACATCCCGGAAAGGGAAAGGATCACGCCTGTGGATACATTGATGCCCGCAGTCAGCAGGAAAAACTCCCGCACCTGGGACGGGAGCGTGAAGCCCAGCACGCTTTCTTGATTCCCGATCTGCTCCTCCGTGGCGGCAGGCTGGATCTCATCAGTGGGGTCCAGCACCTTTGCCAACGCCTTGGAGAACTTGGGGTAGCGTCGAAACAGCTCCGGGTTGTCGGCCTTGAATTTCGCTTGCTTTTCCCGCTGTACTCGCTCCTGATCCTTGCAGAAAGCGTCCAGCTCGGCCAGATACCGCTCCTGGTAGAGATTGCTGACCTCAAATGCTGTGCCGCCCTTTTCCAGAATGGCGATGGCTCCCTTTTGGCTGGTCAGCACCGGGACCCACTGAAAACCGTGTCGGCAGGGCTTCAGTTTCAGGAATTCACCCCGATTGAGCAGGGTTTCCAACTCCGTCTCATGTTCGTCCCACCAGCTCCACCATGTTTCGGGAGTTTCCCGCCCCTCGACCAAGTCCAGGAGTTTTACTGTCAATGATTCTTTGTTCATAGGTGTCCACGCTCCTTTCCCCGCCATCACTTCCACATTACTCGGTAACACAAAGCTCATTCATTTTTGGAATCAGTAATTTATCCATCCACTGACAAACAATCTCAAAGGTATTGTCAATTTTTTCTTCATTCCCTATATCAAGATATATTTCATTGTTTCTTAAACTGTAAAACAGTGGTTGTGTGTTGATGTCCGGTTTGGCGTAACCATAAGGGTCGTACGGACGAGTGTTGATTATATAACAAACCTCTATGCTTATGCTATCCTTTGTGTTCCCGCCGAATGAGGAAAACGCAATCATATATGTGAAATTTTTACTGTGCCTCGTAAGTGTTTTGTCGGATTTTTTATATTTAAAGCCTAAATGTCCGTACTTTCCTTGCAACTTATTTCCAAGCATTTGCATTGCTTCGTTAAAGTTCATTGTGCCCCCTCCATTTTTCCATCGTAAAAATAAATCATGATACTTGTGATTCCATGACTTCGCCATCATCATTGATATAAGTATAGTGAATAAAATCCTCATCCACAAGCAGCAGGCAGGGGCTGAAAACCTCCCATTCATCATAATCGCGCAGGATGTCATCATATTTTCCGAATATGAAGATTTGAAACAGTGCCTCTGTTCCCATCAAAAAGCACAGGTGAACATTTTCGTGTGGGTACGGGCAAGCTTCTTGAATCGACAGTTGCCCCGGCTGCGCGAAATCGAGTTTTGAGATGAATTTTCCAAGTTTGATCTCTTCCGCTTCATCTGCGTACCGGTATTTTTGAGAAAAATCTTCGATGCTTTTTGTGAGACGGTCCTTGTATTGCTGGATCTCTTCTCTTTGCTGCTTTGCTTTAAGCTGCGCTTTTTTCTGAGCCAAAAGCTCTTTCCTCTCATGATCCATCGTTCATTCCTCCGTTTCAGAGGGCACAGGAATAGATGCTCATGGCCCCGTAATCGGTGTGCAGGACAAGTCCGCTCTTGGTAAAGGCAAAATTCACCTGACGCACCACAAAGGGATCATCAATGGTGGCCAGCAGTTGGCCACTACCGGTATCCCATACTTCTATGGGGGAGCTGCCACAATCCTGCTGAACGGCCATCAGGCTGCCCCTTGTCCTCACCGCACAGGTATCCGAAAAACTCAGCCCCTGGCGGACAGAAAACGGGAAAGGATTGTCCATCTCCCCTCCGGTCTGGGTCAGATAGAACTTGCCGCCCACCGAGAAGCACTGGTCATCTGGAGAGAAGAAGGGATGCCAGCCCTCATTGGGGATCACTACTTTTTGGGCAGATTTCAGATCGACCAGCACATACTCACCCTCGGTGACGCGCCAGGCCGCTTTGCTCTGCCGGGGAGAGAGCATCCCGAAGCAGTAATAAGCAAAATTCGGGTCTTTTGACTTCTTGCATTTTACTGTTTCCCGCCACACCTCTGTGTTGCTGCCAAAGTCAAAGACGGCGATCTCCTCGCCCGTGTACCACAGGGCCAGGTCGCCGCTGGCATCCAGCATGGTCTTCATGCTGTTTTTCTTGTTGGCAAAGGGCGTGATCTCATGGGTGTGGAGAGAGAACTTCTGGAGAAGATAGCTGTTGTTCAGCAGCAGGGTATCATTGGGGCAGAGGACCTGCTCATAGGTCATCCGTTTGGCACCCAGGGAAACTGTTTCGAGGATCTCCCCGCTGCCATCGAAGTGATAGAGGATCTCGTCCTCAAAATCGCCCACCACCCGCGTCAGGAAGAAGTCATCCCGTGTGAGGGCGGCAGCCAGGGGCATAAAACCGTTGCTGTCCTTGCCGACAAACCGATGGCACCGCGCCTGCCCAACGGCGGCATCCGGATTCTGATAGACGAATCCTTTCCGCATCTGGCCCACCATGGCGCTGGCCGCCTTGCTCTTGACCTGGAAGGCGGAGTCGCACAGGATCTCCTTGACCTTCCCGCCATGGGGGCAGGTTCGGATGGTATGTCCGTCAATTTCGATCCGCCACTGCTTATTTGTGGCGGGATTGAGGAAGGTTTTTTCAATCATGGTTTTGACTGTTCCTCCTTTCGGATCAGGATGCTTTTTCCCTCGGCGTTGATGCCATACAGGTCATCCAAATGGATATGAAATCCATCCTCACGAATGGTTTCCGCCATACCCAGCGCGGCTCGCGCCAATAGGAGCAGCCCCGCCCGGTTTCCTGTTAACTCCAATTCATTTCCATTGGCATGAGTGGTAAAGGAGAGGTGGGCTTCCGGCTCCACTGGAAGGATGGGCAGTTGTTCATCATTGAATTGAATGGTCAGTGTTTTGGGTTGCATTGTTTGCCTATCTCCGTTTCTCCAGTCATGGTTTCTCTGTCAGTCCAAATTTCTGCATAATTCCCAGTAGCACATCGGCTTCCCGGATTTCCTCATTGAGCAGGTCATCATGGTCATGTTCCAGATGCTCCGCCTGATTGGAGATCCAGCCAAGCTGTTCCTCTGCCCGAGCATACTGTTGGTGGACAAACCAGTATTCACCCAAAAGACAGCGGGCCTGGATTTCGCTGACGATGTCCCCATCCTGACAGGAAAGAGCTGCCAACAAGCTTTCCAGTGCTTTTTCTTCAAGCCCTCTTGATAATTGCAGCTCTGCCTTTTGGAGATATAACTGTGTGGTCATAGAAAAACCTCCTCAATCAAAATCCAGCCAGACCAGGTGCTTTCCACAGTGGAGGCACCGGAACAGATAGCACTGCAGGTGTCCGCCATTGACAGATTCCCGGATCATTTCCTTTTGCTCATCGTCCCACATGGGGTCGTCCAGCACCTCCTCCAGCACACCCAGCGCCCGCAGCTCTCTGGCGCCCACATAGCCCAAGAAGGCGCAGTAGTCGCCGCAGTGGGCCCGCCAGTACTCCTGCTGCCAGCCGTGGTAGCCGGGGGTGCGGTGGATGAGCTCGTCCAGCCGGGCCGGGTCATCCACGCCATCGTCCACGGAGCAATCGTCCTGAAAGCTGCCGTTGTACTTCCGTGCCGCCTCGCCACTGGCAATGCAATCTGGACATAGGTGCTCAATATTCTCTACCGAGAAGAAGGGAGCAGTATAGTAGATGTGTGTGGTCTTGCCACAGCAGTCGCAGGCAACGCCATCCGCAGACTCCTCAAAAGCGCCGGTTTCCAGAGGATTGGGGTGGTACCGGAAGGTGGGCAGGCCCAGCTGGGCCTGCCGCTCCTTCTCTTTCTGCTGTTCCTCCGGCGTTTTGGGCTTGGGGAGGGCGTAGTGGTTGCCCCAGTTTTCCGCATAGTCCTTCAGCGTGCCCAGCCGCTTGAGTGTTTTTTTATCCGAACGATTTCCGATTTGGCAGAGCAGTTCGTAGGCATCCTTCTTGAAGTCCAGCAGATCATACACATCCACCAGCACTTCCTTGGCTTGCTTGTCTTCCGATAGCTCCAGTTTCTCCTTGAAGGTATAGAGAGCGCGGACACTGTCCGGGCCGCCTTCGGTTGCGGAAAACTGCTTTTTCAGTTCGATATATGTTTTCTGATATGCTGTCATTTGCATATCCTCCCATCAATCCCACCAGAAATACCAGACGGTGGACTGCCACAAGGCATCTGCCAAAGAGCCAATGCTTCCATCCTCATTCTGATCCAGATCCGGGCAGAAGCCATACAGTTCCACCGCTACATCCATGGCCTTTTCCTCGGGGACGGGGGTCGGGAGCAGGAACTCCAGCTCGTCGTGGCTCATGGCAGCGGGCACCGCGCCGTACTGCTCAAACCAGTCTTTCGCCGCAGCCATCAGTTCTGGCGTGTCGGGGCACTCGTTCCAGTTTCCGAAGGGCAGGTATGCGAAGATTTCCCAGGGATTCTTCACCGGGATCTTGGCCAGGATGAGCGGATAGGTCATCTCCGTATCATCATCCCAGTAGTTGGAGAAGCGGTCATTGGGTTCTCCGCCCTCCATCTCACCCAGAACTTCCTCCTCCCAGTCCATGTCATCGTCCTCGGCTTCTTCCTTGCGCTGGCCGGTCAATTCCTCCAGAACCGCCTTTCCGTCCTTGATGGGAGCGGAGAGCATCTTCTTTCGATACTCCTCTACTGTTTTGAGGTCAAATTCGTAGAAGTCCGCATTGTGCTCCGGATCGGCGTTCATCACCAGACACTCCAACAGCGTTTCATCATCCGCCTTGATGAGCACGGGAACAAAGCCCTCCCGTACCCCCAGCCGCTGGGCGTAGCTGTATGCCGACATGATGGGGTCATCATCTGCCATGGATGGGAAATAGGTACACTCGCAGTCCAGATACTCCATGATGGCCTGAGCAACCTCGGAAGGCTCCAGCGTGTCCTCGTCGAAGTCCTGTCCCTGCCAGTTTTCAAACCGTTCCCCGATCACCTCTGCCATAGCCTGATAGTAGTCTTCGTCAAAGGGGATGAACAGGTATGCCTCCTGCTGGAACTCATTGGAGTGATACCGTTCCGGGCCGAAGAAGCGGAGGGCATTGTCGTCAATGTCGGCGGGATAGTAGGGACTGTCGCCCTCTCCGTAGTAATAGCCAGCAAAGGCGCGACCTTGCTGATTGAACAGCACAGAGAACAGGCAGCCGTCCAGCTCATCTTGGATGAATGCCCTCAGGTCTACGCTGGCAGGGTCGGCTTTGACCTGTTTGACCACTTCGCCGTGTTCTTTCAGGAAGTCATCGCCCATCAGTTCGTGCTCCATGCACCAGCGCAGGTAGATGGCCATGTGGTTGTAGGCATTGATAGGATCAATAGGCAGTTCCTTTTCCTCAATGCTCTCAAGGTGATAGGAAGCGTCGTCCATCTCACCGTCAAAATTATCATTGGAAAGGGTGCCACGGGTGATAGCATTCTGGCGAGTGGGGTTTACGACAAAACTGATCCCCCTCATCTTGTTCAGCAGGGCGTCTACATCATGTTCCAGTTTATAGTCCAACTCGTCTTCATAAAGCGGAATGACCTGATAGAAGTTGACCTCCTCGCCGCCCGGCAGAGTGCAGACCTCGCTGCCATCCTCCGTATCCTGGGGACCGATCAGGGTAGCAGTACACAGTTTGGTGTTGTCTGCAAATGGTTCCCGGTTCTCCACTGTATGACCATGCCCCAACCAGCTGTCACAGTTGATGGGCAGACGGGCCAAGGATTTCAGCAGGCGGATGGGCCAGTACCACTTTTCGTCTTTCATGGACTCCTGATCCAGCTTCCAGTCCGCAGGCAGCGCGATAGCCAGCTCCGCCCGCTCCAGCTTATATTCCACCAGCTCCTCCGGCACATTCATCCGGTGAGCGCCCATACCCATGGTGACCAGGGTGCAATAGTCCCGCTCCTCAGTGGGCGGCACCATGCAGATGTCCACATGGATGTCTGGAGAAACCAGCTCGTGGAACACATTCTCGACCTTGCCGAAATACTGCTGGATGTGTCCCTCGACGGCCTCCATCTCCTCCTCGGTATAGACCTCGGGAACACCGGCTTCTTCATCCTCGGGCATTTCGCCGTCCGGGTCATCGCCGTCATCGTCAGGGTCACCGTCCGATGACTCCCAGGAGATTTTCAGCGTCATCTGCTCCTCCGGCAGACCGACGCCAGGGCTGCGGGTGATGGTGTGCTTATCATCTGCCGCAAAACCGATAGTTTCTCCATCGTGGAGTTCCACATCGTTCTCCAGCACATAGGACACAAGGCTGGCCAAAAAGTCCCGCAGGTCGCTCGGCTTGGCATCGGTGCCCAGCACCTCCATCTCGTCTTTGCCAAACACATCCATGCCGTAGGTGTAGCCATTCATGCCATTCTCGTTTCTCCACAGACCGAACCAGATCCAGTTGAAGATGGGTAGTTCGCCGTCCTGCATCATGTCGGCAAAGCCCTCATAGAACCGGGGTTCAAACACCACGCCGCTGGTGTAGATGCCGGTGGCATATTCCTGACGGCAGCAGGCGGCGACCACCTTGGTGTAGAGCTTGCCCTTTTCCAGCAGGTTTTCCTCCTTGCCCAGCACCGCCACCATGATGTGGGCACAGTGCTCCTTGGCAACCTTGACGGCGTCCTCCCACATATAGTTGTTCTCGGCATTCAGTTCCGCTTCGCCGTTGGGGATGGGATAGGTCGCCAGGCTGACGGCGGCGACCATGTCGCCCACTTCGAACACCAGCGCGTCATCGTCCTTCTCCTCGCTGGCATCGTATTCATCCACGGCGATATCCCACTTTTCCTTCATGTCCCGGATGAACTGCTCTTTATCCCATTCTCCCTTGGACAGGAGGACAAATCCGGTGAAAACGCCTGTGTGGTCACTCTCATCCTCGGCCTCTGCCTCGGCCCGCTTTGCGATCTCTTTCTGGCACTCTTGAATCACCGCCGGGGCATCCTTGTCTTCGGGGTCCAGTTCTGCCCACCGCCGGGCGTAGGGAATGGCCTTTTCCTCCTGACCATAGAGATACTGATAGCCGTAGGCCATCCGCATATTCCACTCCGCCTTGTCCTGGCCTTCCTCCCGGACGGACTCCAGCACCTCGATGGCGCGGCACAGGGCCTTGTCTCCCTTATAGCGAGGGGTGCCCTCGTCATGGTCCCCGATAATGGCGTAGTTTTCCAGCGCCCGTGCCAAGGCGTAGGCGGTGCGATAGTTCCTCCAGTCCTCCGGGATGGCATTCAGTGCCTGGATACAGCGGGTGTACTCGTCTTCGTCGTTCCACTGCTCCAACTGAGCGAAGAATGCTTCGGCGTTCTGTTGGGTATAAGGAATATAGTCCATGCCCATAAGCGTTTCATCCAACTCGTCATCCTGATTCTCAGTTTCTGTCCCATCATCTTGTTGCTTTAGGGGTACAGAACCGGCTTCACGGCGGAAGGTGTGGAAGATGGCCCATGGGATGTCCGTGCCTTCAAAGAACTCTTTCGCCATGTTCAGCGCCTCTCGGATGTCCCAGGCGATGAAGTCCACATAGCCGCAGTAGAGGCCGGTGGCTCCGCCGGTGAGAGTGAGCACTTCCGATCCTTCATCAGTGGTAAACACTTCTTCCAGCTTGTCCCGGAAGTCAAAGATCTTCTGACTGCCTTCCTCCTCCCGCAGGGTATCCAGAGGATAGCAGAAGAAGCCCGCTACTGCGCCGTCAGCATGGAGATCGTCCATGAAGTCATTGTCGGCGTTCAGGTAGCCGTTGATGAGCGGCACACAGCAGGTGGAGCCCACCATGGTGTCCAGCCGCCAGTCGGCATCCGGGTCCTGGTTGGGTTCCATTTTGTATCCAAGGTAGCTCTCCAGATAGGCTTCCGGATCGGTGGAGAGTTCCAGCCCCCGCTCCTTCAGAGCGTCGGGAAGCTGGGACATAAGAATGGACGGCTCTGCCTTGGGTTCCTCCAGCACATCAAAGCTGTCTATGTACCTCATGTGGGGGATCTCGCCCAGCACTTGGTCGGTGAGGGTGGTGAGCATCCACCAGGCCCGGCCTTCCTCATCCCGGAGCATAGGCAGCAGCTTTTCACAGTAGGCGGAGATGGCGAAGCTGTTTTCACCCTGCTCCTCCAGCCAAATCTGCACATCATCCCCGGAGATGTCCCAGCCATTCTCAGTACGCAGACCGATGTTCTGGAGGGGCTGACGGCCTACCAGGATGTTCCAGTGCTCCAGCACCTCCTTGGGGGCGTGCTTCTGGAAATAGACCAGCTCAAACAATTTGACCTTATCCCCCTCCGGGGTGAGGATCAGCTCATGCTTTTCGCCATTGAACCCCATCTCGAAAGAGATCTCATCAAAGACCAGATTCAGGGTTTCCTGCATTTGGGCCACGAGTTCGGCGCCGCGGGTGTGATCCTTGTCCTCGTCCATCATCTGGCGCAGTTGGGCCTCCTGCTGGGCAAAGTCCTTCCATGCAGATTCCGTCCGCTCCCGGAAGCACTCCCAGAACTGCGGCAGAGAAATACCCTTCTTGCACCGTTCGATAAACTCTTTGGTGTCATCGTCACCAGGGCGGGCTTCCAATGCCTTTTCAAAATATCGCAGAGCCCGGCCCTCCTGATCCAGATAAAAGTAGGAGTAACCCATGCGGAAGTTCCAGTAATAGTCGTCCTCGAAGTATTCCTCATGGGGCTTTAGCAGAGCGAGGGCCTTTTTGAGCATTTCTTTGCAAGTTGGCTTATGTGGGTCTGCCAGATTGTTATAGGCACGGGCTAACTCGCTGTCCATCTCAGGGGTACGCTCCTCGGCGGGGATGGCCTCCAGCGCATCAATAATTTTATGTTGTTTGCTCTCCTCATGCCACTTCTGGCACTGCTTCAAAATGTCCATATCAGGGTCCTCCTCGTCCTCATCCGGTTTCCAGTCTTTGATCTGCTGGAACACGCCATTTTCATCCCGCTCAAAGGCGCAGGGGGCGGGGGTGTTCAGCAGAGGAATGATGTCGGGATCGTCGTTGCAGATCGTATTCAGTTTGTAAATCCCGGCATTGTTGGGGGCGTCCATGTACGCCTCGCTCTCGTCACCGGCGGTAAAGCGCCAGCCGCTGTCCCAGCCGCCGTCCGGCTCCTCCCGGTAGCAGTAGCCCACCTTGCAGCCCTCTACCGTGATGCGGTTGGTGGCGATGCAGCCATCGGCGCCCTCCCAGTCAGGGAGCAGATGTTTCACATCTTCCGCCTTTACATGGTAGTTCCGATTACGGCCGGAGGCTTCGTACAGCTCTTTCCGCAGCATCTCCACCTGATAAGCCATATCTGTGATCTCATCCTCGCCCATCATCTCGCTGATGTCGTATTCCAGCGGGTTCTGGGCAAAATCCGCCAGGGACTTGTTCATTGCGTCATGCTCCTCTGGCGTAGCAGTGATGCGGATACGGCGGGCGGGGGTGTTGTACTCGTCCAGATCCTGAAGGTTTACACTGCCGCTGACGCTGCACTCCAGCAGGATGGCGGCCAGGTCGGTGACCACATCAATGGCGAAGTGGAAGTCCATCTCCACGCCATCGGAATGTGTAAACTCCAGGTACTCCACGGTTTGGCGAAAGTCCCAGTTCTGCTTGTCCAGACCGATCTTGGCGAAAATCTCGCTGAGGGGGATCTCCTCCTTTTTCTGATCCTCTAAAAATGCCACAAGGTTCAGACTGTCATCGGAACCGCCAATAAAGTTGCCCCAGTATTTTTTGATATACATCTGTCACGCCTCCTGTTCTGAATCCAGTCGATCAATGAGCTGATTCAAGTGTTCCAACCACGCAGGAGCGATCTCACCGCTATCCTCGTTCTTCCAAAGATCCACAATCTCACGGATGCCGTCCTCGTCCGGCACCTCGTTTTTGATGTCGGTGAGCTGCCGCAGCAGGAAAGCAAGGGCTTCTTTGGATGCTGTGAAACCGGTGACTTTATCCCATATAGCTTCTTCATGATCGTAGTCCAGCTTGCCGTTATCCTTCCATTGGAAATACAGCTCCGCCAGAGCCATCGCAGTATTGTCAAAGAGGAAGTCGATTTGTGAGAAGTCAGATCCCAGCATGACTTCCTCTTTCATCAGTTCAATCATCTCGCCCAGATCCATTACCGGATGCTCCGGTACATATTCATTTTTGAGGATGTCCAGTACATCCAGCCCTTCGTCACGCTCTAATGCTTTTATACCCCATGCTCCCATGTCGGCACCTCTCTTTCTTTATTTCGTATCAAGCTTCTATTGTCAATCATGGTTCTCCACCCGGATAATGGGCCGGTAGAAGTCATAATCTCCGTTTAGTTCCTTGTCCTCCTGCACTTCCGGCTTACAGTGGGGCGAACAGGGTAGGAAACCGAGAAATGGGCCCAGCCCGCCGCAGATATTGCACCCGCCGTCACCGCCGCAGGTGGTAAGTCTATCAGCCTGCACCACTTCCCGCATATAGGGATCGTAGGCGATGGACAGGCCGAAGAAGTTGGGTTCCTCCATATCATAGGGCCGGTTCTCATCCTCATCCATGTCCTCAAACCAGCGTAGACGCATGGAGTAGTCTAACCCATCTCCCCATGGGAACAGGGTCCGACATCCGCCGCCGCACAGGTAGGCCCACTCGTCCGCTGTGGGCAGCGAAAGCCCCTGCTTTTCCAGCCCGGCAAGAAGCGCATCGTAGTCTGTGCAGTGATAGATCCAGGTATGAAATCCATCTTCTGTCCGTTCTATGCGGGCCGACTGATGCAAGGTAAGACTGCTGCTGTCACTCCAAGCAAAATCACGGAATTCCTTCAGCCAGTCAGGGTGGGCAGTCAGCCTGGGATCGTCCATTTTGACTGGCTCCCAGTTAATTTCCTCCAGTTCCCGGCCCACCAGCATGGGGTCAATGGCCGCCTGCCGAACGGGAGCCATACTCTCTCCAATGAGTTCTGTCGGGTCCTGCTCCATTTCCCATTCCTGGAACAGATACTCCAATTCCTCCCGGCTCTCCTGATTCAGTCCCACGGCAAACTGCTCCCAGCCCAGGGTGACGGTATCGCCGGGGACAAAGACGAACTCCCGACCATCTTTCTCGAAGATGCCGGTGGTGCAGCTCTGGCCCCAGTGGTCAAAGGTATGTAGACCGAGAAAGGTCATAGTATAACGAGCAGCCAGGCTTTCCATCAGCGCCTGCTTCTCGGTGGTATCCATTTGATTGAATTGGGGACGGGACAGTTTTTCGTTCATGGAAAGTCCTCCTTCGATTCGTTTTGCGTGTTCCAGCAGATAGCTCCGACCATCCTGCTTGGCCCGTTCCAAGTATTGTGGAAGCAGGTCGGAATGGATGGCATCCAGCGAGACCAGAACGGCGATCCGCTGGTATTCCTGAAGTTCAGGAGAGTAACAGTTGCGTTCCCAAAACAGCGGAGCGAACTGTTCCACACAGTCAGGACGCAGAGCGGGCATCG
>OMGF01001716.1_pt1 | contig 12278 bp, 8 predicted proteins | sample 1645861 | NCBI WGS metagenome assembly OMGF01 (sample SAMN05578586, study PRJEB25193) | human gut metagenome | biome: Human Microbiome; feature: human-associated habitat; material: feces | host: Homo sapiens | place: USA:Birmingham
ACGGCAAGGCTTTAACCAATGGTGACAACGATAAGGTTTCCTTAAAGACCATCAACGGTAAGAAGTACGCTTTCGATGACGAAGGTAAGATGCTGTACGGCTGGGTTGACGATGCTTCTGCAGAGCGCCTCGACAATACGGATGGTGACGGCTTCAAGGATGCCGATTACTACTTCGGTGGCGAAGATGACGGTGCAATGACCACTGGCTGGCTGCAGATTGATATTACTTACGATGAAGCTATCAATGATGACTATAAGTATACTGCTGCTGCATTCAATGATGATGAGGATCAGACACGTTGGTTCTACTTCAAGTCCAATGGTAAGATGATTAAATCTGACGAAGGAGACAGAACCAAGGATAAGACTATCAACGGTAAGAAGTATGCATTTGACCAGTACGGTGCAATGGTAGCTGAGTGGTCTCTGGATTCTGATGATGAGAAGGAAGCTTCTGACAATGTAGGTCATTATGCAGCATCTACTAACCAGACTGTAGCAAGTGTCAGCGAAGCTTGGCAGGGTAAGGGCAACTATGCTCAGTATAGTAAAGCATGGAAGTACTTCAACAGCGTTGAAGATGGCGCTCGTGTAAGCAAGGGATGGTTTAAGGTAGTTCCTGCTGAGTACCTGAATGAGGGTAAGTATGATGACGATGAGGACTTCTGGTACTATGCAGATGGCAGCGGCAATCTGTATGCTGGTGAGTTCAAGACCATCAAGGGCAAGAAGTATGCATTCCGTAATGACGGTCGTATGCTGACTGGCCTGAAATTCATCTTGGAGGATGACGATAACGATAATCTTACAGTATATGCTGATGATGATACACCGAACTTTGATAATGAGGAAGATTTCCTTGATAATGCTGTAGCTTTTTATGAGCCAGGTGGTTACAAGTGCTACTACTTCGGCGGTGGAGATGATGGTGCTATGAGAACCAATAAGACCACTGTTGAAATTGATGGTGAGAATCACAACTTCTACTTCGAGAAGTCCGGAAGCAAGAAGGGTGCTGGCGTAACTGGCGAGAAGGATGACAAGCTGTATCAGTCTGGTATGCTGTTAAAGGCTGACTCCGATGACAAGTACGTTGTTGTTGATAAGACTACAAAGTACACAACCAATGCTGCTGGTGAGAAGGTTCTTGATTATGTAACCTATAACAAGTTGGATGATGCTAAGGAATTTATGGCACAGGATGATGTACTTGAGTCAAATACACCAGTAGATGCTGATGGTAAGATCGATCTTGGCAATAACAACAAGAAAAAGGCTGAGGATATAAGTGAAGCTTACACTATCAGATATAAAGCGTATGCAAGCAGCGATATGACAACACATGAGTATTTCCTTGTAAATACTTCTGGTAAAGTTATCGACAACAGGGGCAAGAATAAAGATGGCAGTGATTACTATTATGTAACGGACAACACTGGTAAGATCACCAACATCTATGTAGAAGACTAATCTTCTATTAAACAACGTCAATTTATTTAATATGACATAAGGGGGAAGCGTTATAGCTGATATAGAGATATGTTAGCTGTAGCGCTTCTTTTTTAATAATAAAACAACATTAAAGGAGGTTTTTTATGATTAGAAAACACTTATTATGCCTGGGACTGGCTGCTATGATGACCGTTTCTCCAGCACTCCCTGCATTTGCAGCAGTTAATTCCTCTCTTACAAGTACTACCATGGAAAATTGCGGCGCTTATCTTTTCGAGTGGCGTCCCGTTGACTGCGGAAACGGAAATTATTTTGCGATTCTGGTAGGCGGAAATACAATTGCTGAAAGCAATGTAATCCTGAACCGGGGATACGACTATGCCTATACCTTTGATCCCATGACTTATCCAAGACCATGGGGAACCGTTCCAGATTTGGTAAATGTAGATGGAGTATGGGCGATTCCTGAAAATTGGGCTTCCCTTCCTGAAAATACGCAGCCGGTTCTTCAGATTGTCCTGAAAACCAATAACAAAAATCTGAATACAGATAAACGCTATGTAAATGTTGTTCATCTTCCGGGAAATGTCGATCCCTCATCTCTTCCGGCCGAAGTTCGCAAGTACCTGATCAATGTGGACACCTCTGATGCAGGTGCCTACAACGGCACCGTAACTCCCGGATGGCAGACTGAGGCTGATGGAACCCAGAAGTATTTAAAACCGGATGGAACCTATATTACCGGATGGCTTACTCTGGATGAGGATCAGTATTACATGGATGAGAATGGGGTAATGCTTAAGGATACTATTACACCGGATGGACATTATGTAACCGCAGAAGGAAAGCGAGTATCCTATATGCCGGGCTGGTTCCAGGATAAGGATGGCTGGCGTTATATCCAGAAGAATGGCTATTATATGGCTAATACATGGTATCAGGATACCGATGGAAAATATTATTACTTCAATATGGCTGCTTTGATGGAAGTAAATACCGATACACCGGACGGTTATCATGTAGATGAAAACGGTGTTTGGGATGGAAATGCTTCCGCACAAATAAAAGAGACTGTAAATCTTGGCCCCGGTGTTTCCAAAGGTTGGGAACCTGTTGACACGGGCTGGAAATTCAAACAGGAAGATGGCACTTATCTTATTAACAGCTGGAAGCAGGGGCAGGACGGAAAGTGGTACTACCTCAATGAAGACGGATGGATGCTGAAAGATACAACTACACCTGATGGATTCTATGTAGACGCAGATGGTGTCTGGGACGAAAATACAGCAAATTGACAGCAAATAACGGCATATAAAAAACAGGGTAAAGACTATTTCTGTTATAAAGAGAAATAGAAAATTACCCTGTTTTTATAATAGCTGTATCAATAATGTTTACTGTTCCATAGTTTTTGACGCTGAAAAAGTAACTTTATCAACAGGCTCTTTTCTTCATAGTCTCAACTTTGAAACGATCTCCAACGCTCATATTAGAGAGATTGCAGACCTGTTCTCTCCTTGTTTTACAAAATTATTCTGCAGGAGACATTCCATCCCATAAGCCTTCTGCATCAACATAATATCCATCCGGTGTAGTTTGGTTTTTCAGCATATTTCCATTATATCCAAGATAATACCAACCACCATCTGCACTTTGACGCCAGTCATTTACTGTATATTCACCATTAGAATCGATATACTTCCAATCATCTGCAATCTTAATCCAGCCAGTGGTATTTGTTCCAGCCGGTCCAACATTTTCTTTATTTACATTTGCAGAAGGATTTCCATCCCATGCACCATCTTCTCCTACATAGTATCCATCTGGGGTTGTAGTATTAACAACCATATTGCAAGCAAGATTAAAATAATATGATTTTCCGTTATCTGTCACCCAGTCATTAGCTACATAATAACCATTTTTCTGAATATAACGCCAATTTCCGTCTACCTGTTTCCAACCGGGAAGATATGAGGTTTTTTCGCCATTTGCATTTACATAAATCCCATCCGGAGTGATAGTGTCTGTCAGCATTACACCATTTTCATCAAAATAATAACTTTCCTCCTCCAGGCGCATCCATGTATTTGTTACAAAGGTGCCATCATAATTACGGTATTTTTTGTTTGTGCCATCTATAAACCACCCAGAAGTAACGGTTCCGTCATATGCACCTGCATCTGAGCCATCTACATTAATTAAATATTTGCGGACTTCCGGTGGGAGAGAAGAAATATCGGTTCCATCCGGAAGATGAACCACATCAATGTAGCGTTCATTTGTGTCCATGTTTTTGTTGTTTGTCAGAAGAGTGATTTGCAGGGTAGGCTGTATTCCATCGGGGATTTGGCTCTCATTGTCTGGTACTGCCCATATACCGTTATAATTTACCAAATCCGGTACTGTTCCCCATGGCCGTGCTGCTGAATTAGGGTTGAAGGTATAATTATAATCATAACCTCTTTTTAAAATAACATCAGATTCTGTCAACGTATTTCCGCCAACTAGAATGGCAAATGCGCGTCCATTTCCACAGTCTACCGGACGCCACTCGAAAAGATACGCTCCGCAAGGTTCCATGGTAACAGTGGCGGATGCCGCTGTATCTGCAAAAACAGCAGCAGGTGAAATTACAGCCAAAGCTACAGACAGTCCAATAATTGTAAACCATTTTTTCTTCATGCACTCAATTTCCTTTCGTGTGTTTTTGTATAAAGAAAGCGCTGCAACCAATCAGTTACAACGCTTCCCCCAGATTATTAAATTATATGGAATTAGTCCTCAACATAAAGGTGCTTGATTGTTCCGTTGGTATCAGTTACATAGTTGTAATCGTTACCATCTTTGCTCTTGCCCTTCTTGTCGATGATTTTACCAGATGTATTTACCAGAATATACTCAACGTTTCCTCCGGTTGGCAATGTAATGCTGTAAGATTCAGTCAAATCTTTTGCCTTCTTAGTAGCACCATTTCCAATAGCCACATCTGCCTCATCTGCTACTCCGTTAACAAGGTTAGAGCTTACACTACCACCTTCATTTACAACATCTTCCATAAATGCCTTGGCATCATCCAGTTTTACATAAGTTGTATATGTGTCAGTGCTGCCAATCTTTGTCTTTTCTTCTTTCTTTACAACCTGATATTTTTCATCAGATCCGGCTTTTAACAGCATACCAGACTGGTACAGCTTGTCATCCTTCTCACCGGTTAAGCCAGCGCCCTTCTTACCACCAGATTTCTGGAAGTAGAAGTTCTGATTTTCACCATCAATAGACACTGACAGCTTTCCGGTTCTCATAGCGCCATCTTCTCCGTCACCGAAATAGTAGCACTTATAACCATTGCCCTCATAATAATTAGCTGCATTGGCAAGGAAATCATCTTCATTGTCAAATGGATAGCTTCCATCATCATCAGCCTTTACAAGGAGATCATTATCATTTTCAAGGATGAACTTCAGGCCGCTAAGCATACGTCCATCATTACGGAACGCATATTTTTTGCCCTTGATAGTCTTGAATTCACCGGCATACAGGTTGCCGCTTCCATCTGCATAGTACCATGCATCTTCATCATCATCATATTTTTCTGCATTGATCATTTCAGCAGAAACAACCTTGAACCAACCCTTGCTTACACGGGCGCCATCTTCAACGCTGTTGAAGTACTTCCATACACGTGTGTACTGTGCATCATTTCCAGCACCATTCAGAGCTGAGGTTGCATTTGCTCTGGTTGCAACAACCTGGTTTCCGGATGCAACATGGATTGTAGTACCTGCTTCTGATAAGCTTGCAGTGAAATTATCTCCGTAACCATTAACCTTAGACAGATCCTTATCATTGAGAGACCACTCAGCTACCATTGCGCCGTAATTATCGAAAGCATACTTCTTACCGTTGATAGTTTTATCCTTGGTATTGCCATCAGCAGATTCAGCAGCTACTTTCTTACCATTGGACTTAAAGTAGAACCAACGTGTCTGATCTTCATCATCAGTGAACGCAGCACCTGTGTACTTATAGCTGCTGTTGCTTTCAGCATCACTATAGGTGATATCTAACTGTAACCATCCAGTGGTCATTGCACCATCATCTGCGCTACCGAAATAGTAATCACCGGTTTCAAATGCATTTCCGTCTGTATCGTCAATATGAGATGGATCATCTTCATTTACCCAGCCCCACAGCATCTTGCCTTCGTCATCGAAAGCGTACTTCTTGCCGTTGATGGTCTTTAAAGCAACCTTGCTGTTATCGCCATTCTTTAAAGCCTTACCATTAGCCTGGAAGTAATACCAGTTCTGATCTGGCTCGTCGTCATTTCCAGCATCCTCATTCTCAATAGCAACCCACTGATTGGAAGCCATTACGCCGTTGATATCTACATAGTAGTAATCATCGCCGTCCTCGATGAGCTGATCGATTGCCATCTCACCGTCGCTGTCCAGGTAATACCAGTTGTTTCCGGATTTCTTCCAGGAATCGGTTGCTCTCTCGCCGTCACGGTTGTAGTATACCCATGTTCCGTCTTCCTCTGCCCAGCCAGTAGCTGCGAAAGAAGTCATGGAAGCGCCGATAGCGAGAAGTGCTGCTGTTGAAAGTACAGCAACTAACTTTGTCTGCTTCTTCATAATGAATGCACTCTCCTTTTTCTTTTTGAAATACTTTTTGAAATTCCTTAATTGCATTACGAGTAGATTATACTTCCGATAAGGAAAATTATCGCGGAGTGGATTTTTCTGGAATAAATGATATATACTAATTATGCGATTACTAATTGTATAATTAGCAAATGAGGTGAGGAAATATTTGTCGGAAGATCAAAAGAACTAAAAAAGCTGCAAAAGCTTTATGAAAGCGAGTTATTCGAATTTGCAGTATTCTATGGCAGGAGGCGGGTAGGAAAAACAACGCTGATTAATGAATTTATCAAGGATAAAAAAGCAATCTACTATATGTCTGTGGAAGGTACGAGAAAGGAAAATCTAACTGGGTTTTCAAAAGCACTGCTGTCACACAGTCATGGGGCATCACCTCTGTTTCCTAATTTTGAAAGCCTGTTGGGGTACATTGACCAGTTGGCTGCATCTGGTGAGAGAATCATCATAGCCATTGATGAATTCCCATATCTGGCAGCTTCTTATCCGGCTATTTCTTCCATGCTGCAAAGTCATATTGATCTTCATTGGAAAAACAGCCGCCTGTTTTTGATTCTCTGCGGCTCATCCATGAGCTTTATGGAAGAACAGGTATTAGGCTATAAAAGCCCTCTATACGGGCGCAGGACTGCTCAGTTTAAGCTTCATCCATTTACATTTTTTGAAGCCCGTAAAATGCTTTTGGGGTTTTCACCGGAGGAACAGGCAATTCTGTATGATGTCACCGGAGGAATACCGGAATATCTTTCAAGAATTTCACAGAAACAAACCATGGATGAAAATATTCTGGAATTGTTTTTCGATGAAAGCAGACGGTTATTTGAAGAACCGGTCAACCTTTTAAAGCAGGAACTGAGAGAACCGGCTTCCTACCATTCGATTATTTCTGCTGTTGCCCGAGGAGCCAGCCGAATCAATGAAATAGCTACAAAAACGGGGCTGGAAACCAGTGGGTGCAGTAATCAGATCGCTTCATTGATCGCTCTGGGGATTATCCGGAGGGAGACTCCGATTACAGAAGGTGCTTCCAGCAGAAAGACTATTTATCGCTTGAAGGACAGTATGTTTCTGTTCTGGTACTGTTTTGTACGCCCAAATATGAGCGGAATTATCCAAAATGCCGGAGAAACTATTTATGAACATATAGTGAAGCTGAATATGAGTAACTATATGGGAAGAATATTTGAAAATATATGCCAGCAATATTTATACCATCCACAGGTTTATGCCACACTTCCGTTCCTGCCCGGAAATATTGGAAGATGGTGGGGAACGGACCCTGTGAAAAAAAGACAGGAAAAAATTGATATCATGGCTATTCAGGATACCCACGCTCTTTTGGCTGAATGCAAATGGAGAAATGCGCCTGTCAATCAGGAAATTTTGGAACAGTTGGTGGATAAGGGCCGTTTATTCCATTATGATAAAATCAGCTACTTCCTATTTTCAAAAACAGGCTTTACAGAAGATGTTTTGAAGTATAATGAAACGGATTCATCGCTGTATCTGGTGTCTTTTGAGGATATCTGTGATTTGGAATAGCTTAAAGCGAATTTTAAAAGATTTAGAACAAAAATATTGTTTTAATTTATTTTTTGCTTATAATATTATATAGATATTGGAAAAGGATGGTGTATTTCATGAAGTTATTAAGAGTCCGTGCATCTAATTATAAAAACTGCTGCGACGATTTGACAATCGATTTCGTGGCGAAGTCTAAGAAAACAAGCGAAGATAAGGAATATGAATTACAGGAGATTGCAGAAGATTTATATGTGTTTAATACTGCTGCATTTGTCGGAAAAAATGCTTCCGGCAAAACGTCCGCAATAGAACTGCTAGAATGCTGTTATTCGATTCTCAGCGAGTTTCGTCTGGAAGATAAACATTATAATTATGATAATGTGAAACTAGAAATTGTTTTCTATCAGAACGATTATATTTTTAAATATAATACTATCTTGAAAGCTGATCCGAATCTGGGAAGTAAAGCGAATTTCACAGAACAGCATATTTACAGAAAAAAATACTATAAATCTAAAGTTAAGGAAATTTATGCGAATGAAGGATTCGAGGAAATTACTGATTTAGGAGAACTTCCAGAAGATACATCCATTATTTTTTTTATTTTGAAAAAGAAAACTCCCCGCGCTGTTTATTTTAATTGCGAGGGTGAAGGGACAGACACGTATCACCTGATATTCAGAGCAATGAAAACTTATAAAATATCAAAAAATGTTCTGGCAAAGGTTATTAAGATTTTTGACGGAAACATTAAGAGTTTGGAGATGGTAGATGAGAAACATTATAAGATCGCATTTCAGGATGATATAAAGGAACTTTCTGATTCTGAATTACTTTATATGCTTTCCAGTGGTACAACGAAAGGCGTTCTTCTTTATATTTTTATGGTAGCCGCACTGGAAAATGGTTTTGATCTTCTAATAGACGAAGTGGAAAATCATTTCCATAAAACTCTTGTTGAAAATATGATCGGTTTATTCAAAGATAAGACCGTTAATAAAAAATGTGCAACGCTTATATTTACTACACATTATTGTGAGGTTTTAGACCTGTTTAACCGTCAGGATAATATCTGGATTGCAAAATCAGACAACCAGATTCATTTGGACAATATGTATGAACGCTATAACATCCGTCCAGAGCTTTTAAAGAGCCGCCAGTTTTATAATAATGCTTTTGATACTTCTGTTAACTATGAAGACCTCATGGCATTGAAAAAGGAGCTTATGAGATGAAGTATCTGGTTATGTGCGAAGGCCCAAATGAACTTGAAATTATCAGAATACTGTTAGAGCATGATAAACTGATTTTTACATCAGATGATTTATTGAATCTTGTTCCTTATCATGCTAGACAGATCGGAAATAATGCGGCTGTAAAAACTGCATTAAATCTGTATTACGGAGATGTAGAAGTGCTTCGAATTGGCGATAAGCTGAGTGATGAGCTGAAAATCCCGAGAGAATATAAGGGAAAAATTAAGGATATTAAAAAATATTGTACCAAACCGGAATTAGAAATGCTCTTGATTATTTCCGAGAATATGGATTCAAAGTTTGAAAAAATAAAGTCTAAAACCTCTCCTAAAATGTTCAGCAAGGAAAATATTATTTATAATCAAAATCGTTATAACAACAGTACCGCATTCTACCGTGACTATTATGGCAGCAGAATAGATTTGCTGGTAAATACGATTAAGCGATATAAACAGCTTAAAAGAAAACATCAGAAGGACGAATATTACCTTGCAGATCTGCTGAAATGATAATAGAAAATTTGTAATTCTGTAAAAAGGGGTGTTTTATGACACCCCTCATTGCTGCATAAATTTAATGATTATTCAGCGGAATATCAAGCATGACTTAGAAAAGATCGGAGTGGGTTCCTGTGCTAACTTTACCCTGTTTTTTAACTGCTGTAATAAGATTTACTGTACTGGTTCTTCCGAAGATGCAGAACCGTTCCAGATACCGTTGGCATCTACGTAGTAGCCGTCTGGAGTAGTAGTGTCCTTTAACATCCAGCCATCCTCATTTAAGTAGTACCACTTACCGTCCGGATCCTGCTTCCAGCTGTTGGTAAGATAAGTTCCGTCTTCCTGCTGGAATTTCCAGCCGATGTCAATGGGTACCCAGCCTTTTGCAACACCGGGGCCGAGGTTTACTTTGGTATTTACAGTGCTTGCATTTCCATCCCATACGCCGTTGGCATCTACATAGTAGCCGTCCGGGGTAACATCATCCGTTTCCATATAGGTTCCGATATTGATGTAATACCACTTTCCGTCTGTATCCTGAATCCATGTAGCCCCTGCATAGCGGCCATTTTTCATGATATAATGCCACCCTCCTGCATCCTGATACCAGCCGGGAATGTAGTTGGTTTTTTCGCCATTTACATTTACATACTTTCCGTCCGGCGTAATCGTGTCTGTCAGCATATAGCCGTTTTCATCCATGTAATAGGTTTCATCATCTGCATTCAGCCATGTATTGGTAATAAACGTACCGTCTGGTTTGCGGTATTTTTTCTTTCCTGTTTCATCGATAAACCAGCCGCCGGTAATGGTTCCCTCATATGCGCCTGCATCAGAACCATCTACATTGATCAAATATTTTCGTACTTCGGCAGGAAGAGTAGAAGAATCCACATTTCCAGGAAGATGAACTATATCCACATAACGTTCATTTGTAGACAGATTTTTATTGTTTGTAACAAGGGTAATTCGGGTAGTGGGCTGAGAACCTTCCGGAAGGGAGGACCAGTTTTCGGGGATTCCCCATACTCCGTCAATATTTACCAGATCCGGTACCTGCCCCCAGGGACGGGAATATGTCATGGGATTAAATGTGTATGCGTAATCATATCCTCTTCGCAGGATTACATCACTTTCATTAATGGTATTTCCGCCGACTAAAATAGCGAAAGAATGACCATCTCCACAATCCACTGGACGCCATTCAAAGAGATAGGCCCCGCTGTTTTCCATGGTTGTGGAATTGGCCGCAAATGCGGTAAATGCAGCTGAAACAGAAAGTGCTGCCGCCAGCATAATGGCTTTCAGTTTTCGTTTAATCATTCAGTTATCCCTCCTTCTGGAATATAAAAGAAGAGCGTCGCGACTAATAAACATCAGCCACAACGCTCTCCCCCTTAATTTTTAATTGTCAGCTTCTGATCTAGGATCAGTCCTCAACGTAGTAACCAAGGATAGCACCGCCCTTAGCAACTACGAACTGATAATCATTGCCGTCCTTATTCTTGGACTTGCTGTCGATTACCTTACCGGAAGTATTTACTAAGAAGAAATCATCAGTGTTAGTACCAAGCTTACCATCAGCAGTTCTGGTAATAACAGCGATCTCCTGAATATCATCAATCTTCTTGTTTACACCCAGTTTGTTCAGATTATCCTGACTAATAGTTTTATCTACAGTATATTTAGTAGTTGGAAGAGCTGCAATGAAGTCATCAGCATCATCCAGCTTGGAGTATCCCTTAGCATCAGCAGCATTCACATACTGAACTACCTGATACTTCTCGTCAGAACCAGCTCTTACAAGCTTACCAGACTGATAGTACTTATCATCCTTCTCGCCAGTCTTACCAGCACCCTTGTTGCCGCCGGACTTCTCGAAGTAGAAGTTGTAGCTGTCACCGTCGATATTTACGCTAGTCTTATTGGTTCTCATAGCACCGTCATCGCCATCACCAAAGTAATAGCAATGATATCCATTTGCCTCATAGTACAGAGCGTTCTCATCGAAACGATCTTCATCATCGAATGGATAGTTGTCATCATCATCGGCCTTAACATCTAAGCTACCTGTGCCTTCACCCTTGATGAACTTAAGGCCATTAACCATACGGCCATCGTTACGGAATGCGTACTTCTTGCCCTTGATGGTCTTGAACTCGCCTGCGTACAGGTTACCGCTTCCATCTGCATAGTACCATGCATCCTCATCATCATTGTACTTATCGTAGTTCAGGTACTCAGCTGCTACTACCTTGAACCAGCCTCTGCTTACACGAGCACCGTCCTCAACGCTGCTGAAGTATCTCCACTCCTTAGCGTACTGAGCTGCTACACTGTTGGTAGAAGAAGAGCTGTTGCCGCTTCTTACGCCATCCTTGGAAGCCTTTTCAACATCCAGAGACCACTCTGCTGTCATAGCGCCGTTTACGTCGAATTCGTACTTCTTACCATTGATGGTCTTGCTCTTCTGAACATCGCCGTCTTTAGCCTTTACCTTCTTACCATTAGACTGGAAGTAGAACCAACGGCTCTGATCCTCGTCCTCGTTGAATACAGGAGCGATCTCGTAGTCGTTTGTTGCCTCGTCATATGTAATATCCATCTGCAGCCAGCCAACAGTCATAGCACCGTCGTCTTCGCCGCCGAAGTAGTAATCGCCTTCCTTGAAGCCGTCACCGTCTGTATTGTCAACGCGCTCTGCATTGTCCTCAGAAACCCAGCCGTACAGCATCTTACCTTCCTCGTCGAAAGCATACTTCTTGCCGTTGATGGTCTTCAGAGCGATATTGCTGTTGTCGCCGTTGGTAAGTGCCTTACCATTAGCCTGGAAGTAATACCAGTAGTGCTCTGGCTCGTCATCCTCGCCAGCATCCTCAT
>OMGF01001717.1_pt1 | contig 12276 bp, 10 predicted proteins | sample 1645861 | NCBI WGS metagenome assembly OMGF01 (sample SAMN05578586, study PRJEB25193) | human gut metagenome | biome: Human Microbiome; feature: human-associated habitat; material: feces | host: Homo sapiens | place: USA:Birmingham
TCTACACTCTTTCCCTACACGACGCTCTTCCGATCTTCTCCGTGATCAGGCTCTCCAGTTTGTCCACGTCGATGGTATAGTCTTCCTCATTGATATCGCAGAATACCGGAGTCAGGCCGTTGCGCACGATGGCATGGGTGGTGGAGGCAAAGCTGAACGGGGTCGTGATGACCTCGCCCGTCAGCTTCATAGCCTGCAGCGTCAGCTCCAGCGCCATATGACCATTCACAAACAGCTCCAGATTCGGTGTTTTCAAATATGTTTTCAGTTTTTCCTTTAAGGTTTCATGGTATTCGCCCATGTTGGTCAGCCAGGCGCTGTCCCAGATGGGCTTTAACATTTCCACATATTCTTCCAGAGGCGGCAGGGATGAACGGGTCACCATAACCGGCTCTTCATGTTGTTTTATCATCAGTTTTTCTCCTTCATATGGTACTCCGTGTACCGCCTTGCGATATACTGTTCACCGGTCACGGACATCTCATCCAGCTTTTCACCGGTAAAGCAGCGGATATGGGCCTCGGCCATATCATAGCCTGCAGCGCCGGAAAATGCCACGCCGCCCGCAAAGCGCGGATTGCACTCCAGGAAATAATACGCCCCTGCGTCCCGGTCTGCCTCAATAAATTCCATATTCACACAGCCCCGGATGCCCACGGCCTTAGCAATGTTCCGGCACTGCTGTTCCAGTTTCTCATTCCGGAATACACAGACAGAAGTTCCCGCGCCGTTTAAGGTACGCAGAAGTTCCCGTCTCGGCAGGCAGAAGACCTGACCACTTTCCGGATTTCTCACCACATCTACTGTAATGACATGGCCCCCGATCTTTGGCTGCACCAGATACTGCTGTTTCTGCTCCTCATTGCAGGTGTGAAGAAGAAATTCCAGGTCTGCTTCCGACTCCAGGATGTGTAAGCCCTGGCTGCTCCGGCCGTCGAATGGCTTGGCCACCAGCGGATATCGAAGACCTGGTTTCTTCTCCGGTTTTTTCTCTAAATCCCAAAGCCGTACTCCTGGAATCGTCTGACAGAGTCCCCTCTCTCTTAAGAACATCTCCATCTTCTCCTTATTCCGGCAAAGCGCAATCGCCAAAGCATCGGAAATCCATACCTCCGCGCCCAGCTCTTTAAAATCTTCCACCAGCTCCGTTCTCCACTGCTGGAGCACATCAATCTCCACATCGGTCAGCGGCATCAGTACGCTGGCCTGTTCTTTTTCACAAAGTTCTTTGATAAAATTCCGGTACTGTTCCCGGTCTGTGGCATAAGGTGCTTTGTAGAACGCATCCACATCCTGGGAATTCACCACCCACTCTGCCGGGTAAATATCGCAGCCCACAACCCGCATGCCTGCCGCGTGGCAGGCAGAGATCACGTTCTGGGCAGAAAACGACCCGATGGCCGTAATGATCACTGTTTTTTTCATAACCTAATTCTCCTCTGTGTTGGATGTTTTCAGCCGTTCCTTCACCATTCCCGCCAGAAAACAAAAGCTTTCCAGACGGAAGGCCGCCGCCAGCACAATGTATACCGCAGCACCACAGACAATCTGCAGTCCCAGTTTCAGCCATACCGACATAGCCGGAAGCCATGCGCCAAAGACCATAACAGCCCCGCACATCACGATGGACAATGCCGCTGGCGGTGCCACATCCATCCACTGATGGACAATATCATAGCCAAGCAGCTTTTTATTCGGTGCCGCGTTGACAAAGGTACACACGAAATCCTGAAATGCCTTGATGCACACCATGATAAACACATTAAACTGCATGCCAATGAGCAGGGCCAGAATGCTCAAAGCCTTCTTCACCAGCTCCAGTTTTAAGAAAATGTCACTGCGTCCTACCGCGTTGATGGCCTGCAGATTCGTGATATGAATCGGCCAGAAGCAGTAGGAAACACACATAATGCGAAGAAATGGCACGCAGATCAGCCATTTTTCTCCAAGCAGGGCCAGCACCAGCGTATCCGCCACCGCAAACAGCCCCATAAGCATCGGGATCACCGCAAAGGAGCTTAAGCGGATGGCCCGGCGCACCATCTCCCGCACCTTGTCCCTGTCATCCTGACAGGCAGAAAAGGCCGGAAGCAGTACTGCCTGAATGGCTGCGCCCAGGTTGGTGGCGATCAGTTTTGGAAACTGCTCTCCGCGGTTGTAGCTGCCCAACAACTCTTCATTATATATCTTTCCGATCAAAAGTCCATACAGATTGTTAAATACCGTATCCAGCAGGGAAGCACAAAGAAGCTTCCAGCCAAAGGCGAACATGGTCTGAATCCGGTCAAAACCAAAGCACAGCCCCGGCTTCCAGGAAACCGTGAGAAACAGTACGACCATCAAACTGATGTAGTAGCTGATCTGCTGCCCCACCATGGCCCACACGCCCAGGCCCCGGTACGCCATGAAAATGCTGATGACACCGGAGATTGCCGAAGCCGCCAGCGTGGAGAAAAACAGCCCGCGAAACTCCATGCTCCTGGACACATAAGCCGTCTGCACCGAGATGACTGCCCCCGGGAACAGCACAATGCCAAGCACCCGCACAATGGGCTTTAACACCGGAATGGCATAAAACTCCGCAATGACCGGTGCCACCAGATACAGCAGTGCGTAAAATACAACCGATGCCGCAAGTTCAAAATAGCAGACCGATGAGAAATCCACCTCGTCAGCCTGCTTTTTCTGCACCAGAGCCGTGGAAAAGCCGCTCTGGACAAATACATTTGCAATGGTGATAAAAATCATGATGATCCCCACCACGCCGTACTCCGCCGGAGTTAACAGCCTGGCTAAAAGGATCGCGATCACAAACTGGATGCCCTGGGCACCTCCGTTTTCCAGAAGCTTCCAGAACAGTCCGCTCGCCACCTTGTTTTTCATTCCTGTTTCACTCATAAACAATCTCTTTCAAATCCCGTTCTGTGTTTCTTTGCAGATTTCTGTTCACAGTCATTCACTGCCGCCAGACCTGCTTGTTCTGTCGTTCCAGCCAGAGCGCTTATCCCCTGTGAAACTGCTTCTGCAGCCAGCCATACAACTTCGGTGCCGAAGTCTCAAACCGGATAAAAAACCGGGTTCTTGCATTCAGTTCCCGGTAGAATTCCCGGTTTTCCTTATTTAATACCGTTTCGTAATGTTTCGTATTTACCTGGGTTAAAAATTTAAGCCGATGAATGGCATGCTCCACCGTATTGTGAAACCGGCCGCCGCTAAAGGTATCAAACCCACGGTACATAACCGTCATAGCCTCTGCGTAATCCTGCTGTTTTTTCTCATAGTCTCCCTGCTTCATAAGCGTAGTCCAGGAAGCCGCGCCCCCAAGCCTGTATACACACATGGGCTCATCCATATACCAGGCCCAGCCCCGGTTCGCGGAAAGGAGCTGCAGCGGAATATCCGCGATGGGGGCATTGTTATAAAAATCCGGCAAATCTGCCACCATCTCCCGGTAAAACATCAGGGATGCCGTCGGGTAACCAGATGTCTTGTCAATAATCTCCTCCGGGGAGACCATGCGGCTGCCCTTGTAGGGACGCATGGCATGCTCGGTCAAAGCCTTTCCCTGTATCTCAACCTTTGCGCTGTGAAAGCAAAGAGAACAGCCTGGATTCGCTTCCAGATAATCCACCTGCTTCTGTAGCTTCCGATCATCCGTCCAGTAATCATCTCCCTCGCACATGGCGATATACTTTCCTCTGGCCCGCGGGAAATTGAAGGTGCCGCTGACATTGGTGAGACCCTTCGAATACTGGTTTTCGGTCTGCAAAATCGGAAAGATCAGGTCCGGATAACGGTCTGCGTACTCCCGGATGATGTCCGCCGTTCCATCGTTGGAGGCATCATCGTGAATCAGAACCTCATAGGCAAAATCCGTCTTCTGGTTTACAAAGCCCTCCAGTGCATCCCGGATATAAGATGCCTGATTATATGTGATGCAGCAGATGCTGACCATAATGCTGGAATTTTTGTATTCTGTTTCTGATACTCGTTCCTGCATTCCATCTTCCATTTCCATTTTTCCCTTCTGCTCCATCATGTTTCCTTTTCTTCCCATTTCTATGACAATTCTATTACGAAATTATTTACAATCTCTTTTATTTTACATGATTGCCAATAAATTGTAAATCAGATATGGTTTTTTTACCTTATTTATGATAGATTAGCATTGATTGATTATATTTATTATTTTCAGGAGGTTTTATAACCATGCGTAAACATACAAAAGCAGGACTTGTACTGCTAATGGCCGGCATGATGATGGCCGGATCTGTAACAAGCGCTTTTGCGGATACAGAGGCCACAGCAGCAACAAGCGGCGTTATTGACACTACAAAAAAGAACGCTGAGACAGGCGGCCCGGGAAGCACCGCAGCTTCCACAGAAAACACCCTGGATGGCCACACCTATTCCACGGAAGCCCCGGGTTCCAACACATCCCAGACTCAGGCATCCACTTCCGCACCGGAAACCAGCGCCTCTGCTGAGAGTTCCCAGGATGCCACCAGCGGTCAGGACAACGCGCTGACCCAGGATCAGGCAAACCAGCTGGAATCTGAACAGGCCGCTGCCGAGGCAGAAGCCGAGGCCAACCATACCGGCCCACTCTCCGTTCCGTTACGCCAGCCGCGTCTGACCACTGCGATCCTATCCAATGACAGCAAGAACTGGTCCGGCGCATACTTAAACGACCAGCAGATTTCCTCCGAGGCCGGCGGTTTTACCGCGATCTGTACCTATCTGGAGAACATTTTCGGTGATGTGCGCTATCGCACCTATAACTCCACCACTGGCTGGACCGGCTGGGCTGTAGGCGGCCAGCAGACTTCCTTCGATGGCAATTCCTGGTATCCGGTTGAAGCGATCCAGTACCGCTTCGCAGGCCCGGTTAACGACCAGTACGACATTTACTACTGCGCACAGTTAAGCGATGGCACCGAGACCGGCTGGGGCAAAAACGGCGAGACCGTCGGCACGATGAACACCGGCCTCCATTTAACCGGTTTCCGCCTTGCATTCTTCGCAAAGAATACCGCATCCGGCTTAAACGCTTCCAATGCACTGGTATCTGCCCACGCAGACGGCATCCAGTATGTAGACGGCCAGATGCGCTACATCCACGGCAACGGTGATAGCTACACCGGCTGGGGCTGGATTGGCAATGACCGTTACTACTTTAAGGATTCCGTTCCGGTAACCGGCTGGCAGTACATTGACGGCCTGAAATACTACTTCGGAGAAGACGGCAGGATGTGGAGTGATGTGGAATCCCTGCTTGGCAGTGACGGCCCGTACCTCATCAAGATCAACAAAGAATTAAACTGCATGACCATCTACGCACAGGATGGCGGCAACGGCTATATCATCCCGGTAAAGTCCTTCCTGACCTCCGTCGGTGATGACACCCCGGTTGGTACCTTCAAGACTCCGGAGAAATACCGCTGGAGACTGATGATCCATGATGTTTACACCCAGTACGCAACCCGCCTTGGCGCAGGACTTCCGATCCTGATCCACTCCATTATCTACGATGCGGCAAATCCGATGACCGTATGGGCCAGCACCTACAACAACATGGGGATCGCCCGTTCCGCAGGCTGCATCCGCCTGGTAAGCGGCGATGCCAAATGGGTTTACGATCACTGCGCCCTGGGAACCACCGTTCAGGTTTACAACTCTTCCGTTGCAGGACCGTTCGAACGCCCAACCATCGCATATGAGATCCCGTTTGAGCAGACCTGGGATCCGACTGACCCGAACGTAACGCAGGATATGATCAATGCAGAAACCGCACGTATCCTTGCCAAGTTCCAGAATCAGTAAATAACTTAAAACAAAAGAAGCCCGGAACGGCCGCTTCGCGGCTGGTGTTCCGGGCTTCTTTTATAAGGAGTCTTTATGAATGATAAGAAACATTCCTGTCTCTATGCCAGCTTCCTGTTCTGGCTTTTGATATCGATATGCGCTTCCGCACTTCTGATCTGGTGTGCCAGAAAAGCCTACGGATCCATCAATCCGAAGCAGATCCTGTTTCTGGAAACACTGGTGGTTCTTGCGTTTTTCCTGCATGTAAAGCGTCCATTTTCCCTGGCAGACACCCTTGGCTTTACAAACAGCAATCCGTCCTACGATATCCGTTATGACTATATCCGTCTCTTTGCGGTATTCTGTGTCATCCTGCTCCACTGCCTTGGTATTGCCATGCCGGAGCTATCCATGGAGATCACTGACGAAACCCGGGCGTTACTGCAGGAAATCCCACCGCTGCTTCTGAAACCGGCTGCCGTCCTGCACACCTGCCTCTATCTGGGAAACACCTGCTTTCTCATGCTGACCGGTGCCCTGCTGTTCGGAAGAGGCACAAAAGGAGGCATTGCTTCCTTCTATGAACGGCGTTTCTCCAAGGTGGTGCTGACCTCAGTCATTTACTTTTTCTTTTACATGTGGCAGAACGGACGGCTGAATCCGGTATGTGCTGACACGCTCAGAGAAGCCTTCCACCGCATCCTGTCCGGCTCCATCCAGGATGATTGCCCTTTTTTGTGGCTGGTCTACATGACCCTCTCCATCTATGTGGCCGTGCCATTTCTCCAGTATATGTTTGAAGCAATGCCTTACCGGGCGCTGACCAGTCTCTCTGCCGTCGTTCTTGTGTGTATGTTCCTGAAAACCTACACCCTTATGACCACCGACCTGCTGCCCTTCTTCGCCCAGTGGATCGGCATTGCCATGATCGGCTACTGGGTATCCCGCCCCGAGACCCGGAAATACGACCGGTGGATCTGGATCCTCGCAGCCCTGTCCTTCCTGAAGGTAGTGCTGTCCGTAAACCCTTATGTATACTGGCAGAGTTATGTCAACTATTATGTGCACATGGCACCACTTTCCATCTTCATGGCCTGCGGCATCTTCGCCCTGGCTCTGCACAAAAAACCGGAGCAGACACACCGTTTCAGCCCGCTCATCACCATGCTCGGCAAACACAGCTTCACCATCCTGCTCCTGCACTGGTGGGTGCTCTACCACCTCGCCATCTACACCCTGAACCTCGACATCACCTGGCGGCATCCCCTGACCTTTACCGGAACCATCCTTTTCGTAATCGCCACCTCCCTGGTCTGCGGATTCCTCATCGACCAGACCGTGGTATACGCAATCCGCACCCTCTTCGAAGCCACAGTAAAACAAGCCAAACGAATCGCAAAATAACAATATTGAGACGGAACTAATAAAGAGTCCGGGCGTACGGGGAATTGAATTCTTACATTTTCACATATCCGTTGTTTGCTTGCTTTCGCTGACACGAGTTCGCCTGTGTCGGATTAGCATCCGCCACATTCGGACACGTGTGCTCAAGATGCAAACACCTGGATATGCGGAAAATTCCAGAATCCAATTCCCCGCACGCCCTGCTTTATTGGCTGCGCTACGAAAAGAATAGTGGCTGCAGGCATGTATTGGTCTTGTTAGGATAATAAAGGCTATGACCGGAAGGATACTGACCAGGGCGGCAGTTATGTGCCGGCAGAGCCTCTTCGAATTGCTTGATTAGCCCATACCTGGAGAAAACGGACACGTCAAGGTCGCGTAAGCGCTTGTTATAACCTTGATGTGTCCGTTTTTTTCAGGTATCCTATGGCAAGCAAACGTAAGAGGTTTAAACCAATACATTGCGCTTGCGTGGTTTTTTATCTCTAGCGGAGCCAATGAAGCAGGAAGTGAATGAGACCGCTTTCCGGTATTTTCCACATATCTGGTTGTTTGCCTCTTGAACACACGTGTCCGAATGCAGCGGATGTAGTCCGATGCAGGCGAACACGTGTTGTGAGAGCAAGCAAACAACGGATATGTGAAAATATAGGAAAGCGGTCTCTTTCACTTCCGGACCTTTTATTGAATCCGTCTCAATATTTTTATTCCCGCATCAGCAGGAATGCCTGGTACAGATTTAGCGTTCCATATCCCCACTGCCGGTTGGGATAGCGGAACGCTTCTTTTCGTTCTGCCCCGCGGATAAGGATGGATTTTACGGAAATGCTGGTGAGGGTTGTGTCATTTCCCTGGGTGAATCCCCAGGAGAAGAGACAGGCCACGGCTCCGGCGGTGATGGCGGTGGCCACGGAGGAACCGGTCTGCCGGGATAGGCGGGAAGTGCCAGGCGGAATCCCTGGTCCCTGCACCTCCACGCCGGGAGCGGCGAAATCCGGCTTGATCTGTCCGGTGGCGGTGAAGCCGCGGCTGCTGTGGATGTAAAGGCTTCCGGTAACGTGGTTGTATGTGCTGACGGTTAAGAGCAGCGGCGCGTTGCCGGGATCGGTGATGGTGATGTCCGGGTCCGGCCGGAGAAATCCGGTGTCCTCTGTGAGAAATCCCTGCATGGGGAGCCAGATATGAAACTGCCCGGCGACAAACAGCGTGGGATAGACCCGGATATGCCAGATGCCGGGGGCCGGGCCGGTAAAACGCAGAAAAGCTAAAAAACGTCCGGAGGAGGATTCGGTAATCTGATAACTGATCAAAATGCGGGTAGCGTCAAGCTGGAAGGAAATCGTGGTTTCCTGGCCTACCGTCATGGGAATCCGCTCAATGACTTCTCCGGAGGGAGAGACAAAGCCTACCGTGTAAAGTTCTGAAACATCAGCCCACAACTCCATGGAAAAACCGGAGGTGGAATCCGCTACGCGCAGCTCCACATCCTCATATTCCTGATCAGGAGAAAGATTTCCAAAATAGTGATGCCGGAATCCGGTCTCGTTTCCGGCACCGGTGACACAGGCAAAACCGCGGGTGCCGCTTAAGGCCTGCAGCTGCATGGCCAGGGGAGAGATTCCGCTGTGGCTTCCCTGACTGGTGCCGACGCCAAGGCAGAGCACCAGCGGCATCTGGTACTGCCCGGCTACGCCTAAAAGAAAAGCTGCGGCAGCCATGATGTCATTTTCCTGATAAGCGTCTGCATCTGGCGGAACGGCAAAAAACTCCCGCAGATATTGCTTGGCCGGCTTTAACCGTACCACTGCCAGTGCGGCGTCCGGGGCGGCACCGGAAAACGTGGTGGGACTCTGAATCTGACGGCCTGCGGCAACTCCGGCCAGAAAGGTTCCGTGCCCGCTGGTATCAGTGGAGGGCACAAGCTCCAGCGGCTGTTCGGAGGCCAGGGCGCGGTTTAAGTCTTCCTGGCTGTAGACGGTGCCGTAAAACGGCTGGAATCCGGCCACAGCTTCCGGGGTATTTTCACTTTCAATAGTCTGATCCCAGAGCCGCAGGATCCGGCTGGTGCCGTCCGGGTTTTGAAACAGCGGGTTTGTATAATCAATCCCGGTGTCAATCATCCCGATGAGGATGCCCTGGCCGGTGCTCATGAGATTTGGCTGGGAAAAGACCGGAAGGATTCCGGTGGCTTCCAGGGCCGTGGTATCCTGTAGTCCGTAAAGTTTTGGAATGGCGGAGTAGGTGTGCTGCGTAAAACTTAAAGGGAGGACGCCGGAAAGGGGCGCGTGGACAATGGCGTATTCCTGACTCACCAGATTGACACACCGGGTCTGGGCCAGCTCGTAGAGGGAATCTACAGCCCGCGGGGAATACCGGACGATGAAATCGGCAATCTCTTCCGAGGCAGGGGAAACATTGCAGGGGATCATGAAAACTCCCGGAACTTTTTTCTGATAATATATGAAGGAACATCAGAACAGGTGTAAGTGTGATGGTACTGAACAGTTACGAACAGGTTACAGTTTGACGGCGTTCCGTTTTGATAGTACAATAAGAATAGCTGCGCAGTAATTTGCCACCTGCGCAATTGAGAGAATATCTGGAAATCAGGAGGAATGTGTCTATGCTTTATACAGGAATCATCGCGGCGCTGTCATCACTGGACCTTGGCATCAAATGGCTGATTGACCGGGAAAAACCGGAGAATTTCCCGAAGCCGCTGCCGCATACAAAAGGAAAAATCCTGCTGTACCGGAATCACAACGCCGGTTTTCCCTTCGGCTTTCTGGAGCAGCATGCAGAGCTTGTGCGGATGCTGCCGCTGGCGGTGATCTCAGGACTGGCCGGTTTTCTGGCTGCGATCCTTCCGCAGAAAGGAAAAACCGTACAGAAATTCGGCATTGCTGTTATTCTTGGCGGCGCGGTCAGCAATCTTTATGACCGCATGATCCGACACTATGTGGTGGACTATTTCAGCATTCAGTGTGGAAAACTGAAGAAGGTAGTCTTCAATCTTGGGGATATCTTTGTATTTCTTGGCTCCGGCATCCTGTTCGGAGCGGAGTTCATAAAGGAAATCCGGGGTATGCTGCCGGAAAAAACTCCTGTTGACAGCAGTCGTGAAACCATGTAAAATCGAATGAAAATATAAAAGGAGCGAAATATTTCTATGTTAGATTCTGGAGACAGTACGGGCATACAACTGGCGGCGGTTTTGATCCTGCTGATGCTGTCAGCGTTTTTCTCCTCGGCGGAGACTGCCCTGACTACGGTAAACAAGATGCGGGTGCGTACTCTGGCAGAGAGCGGTGACAAGCGTGCAGCCATGGTGGCGGCCGTCATCGAAGATCCGGCCAAGATGCTCAGCACCATTCTGATTGGCAACAACATTGTGAATCTGTCAGCCTCTTCCCTGATGACAACCCTGACCCTGCGTGTGTTCGGCAATGCGGCGGTTGGTGTGGCCACCGGCGTGCTGACGCTGTTGATCCTGGTATTCGGTGAGATCACGCCAAAGACTATGTCCACGCTGTATGCGGAGAAAATCTCTTTTGCTTATGCAGGTGCCATCCATGTGCTGATGGTGGTTCTGACTCCGGTAATCTTCATTGTCAATAAGCTGTCCATGGGAGTTCTCTTCCTTTTGCGTGTAGACCCCAACAAAAAGCAGGATCCCATAACAGAGGATGAGCTCCGGACGATCGTGGAAGTAAGCCATGAGGAAGGCGTTATTGAGAGCGAAGAAAAGAAGATGATCAACAACGTATTCGATTTCGGGGATGCTGTGGCCAAGGATGTTATGGTGCCGCGTATCGATATGGTCATGGTAGATGTAAACGCAACCTTCGACGAGCTCATGGAGCTGTTCCAGAATGAACGCTTTACCCGTATCCCGGTTTACGAGGAAAATACGGACAATGTCATCGGCATTGTGAATATGAAGGATTTTATTCTGTTTGATCATGAAAAAGAAAAGAATTTTTCCATCCGTGATTATCTGCGCCAGCCACTCTATACCTACGAATACAAGAAGACGGCCGAGCTGATGCTGGGGATGCGCAAAACCTACAACAATATTGTCATTGTACTGGATGAGTACGGTGCCACCGCCGGTCTTATTACTCTGGAGGATATGCTGGAGGAGATTGTCGGTGAGATCCGCGATGAGTACGATCAGGATGAGGAGGATGACGTAAAGGAAGTTGCGCCGGATGAATATCTGGTGAATGGTTCAGCCAAACTGGACGATCTGAATGACCGCTTGGGCCTGGAACTGGAATCTGAGGATTATGATTCCATTGGCGGCCTGGTGATCGGCCTGCTGGACCATCTGCCGGAGGAAGGCGAGGAAGTTGATTACGAGAATCTTCATTTAAAAGTAGAAGAGATGGATAAAAACCGGATCGGAAAAATCCGCATTCAGATTCATCATCCGGAAGAGTCGGAGGATGGAGAGAAGGAAAAAGACGGAGAACACGAATAAAACAGTAAAAAAGAAGAGGATGCAGCAAACTGGTCCCGGAACATACCGGGTTCAGCTTTGCTGCATCCCTTTCTTTTTCATCAGCTTAAAATTCCTCCTGCCATGCCTCCTGCCGCGCAGCAGGCCAGTACCGGAAGTATCCGGGAAAGCTCTGGTACCTGCCCGTGGCGCAGCAGAAGGGATGCCGTAAAGAGCGCCAGAAAATACAGAACTCCGGTGAGAAGCCCCCAGAAAAAACGCCGGGTACGCAGCGCTTTGCCGCAGAGCAGCCCGCCCGCGAAGCAGGAGATGGCATAGAGGGCATAGACCGCGGGTGCAATCTGCGACTCCTTCAGTTTCAGCCTGTATAAAACAAAGGTCAGGATGAATAAAAGCAGGGCAGATAAAAGATAGGACGCAACAAGCGAGATCAGAACAGCTTTCGGGCGGGATGGCAGCATAAAACTTCTCCTTTAGGGAATACTCTGATTGCTTTATTCTATTCCGGGCTGTCCGAAAATATGTGTGGGGAAAATGAATGGAACAAATGGTTACTGTACACGGGTAGGCATTTTCTGAACTGAAAATGCCGTATGATATCGTGG
>OMGF01001722.1_pt1 | contig 12217 bp, 10 predicted proteins | sample 1645861 | NCBI WGS metagenome assembly OMGF01 (sample SAMN05578586, study PRJEB25193) | human gut metagenome | biome: Human Microbiome; feature: human-associated habitat; material: feces | host: Homo sapiens | place: USA:Birmingham
GTGAGCATACCATATCCTTTAATTCGCCCGGATGTTTTCCTGTCTCAAGGACCATCTTCGCGCTTCCTAAAACGGCCTGGGCAACCATCTTGTAAGCGGCCTGGCGCGGGAGTCCGTTCTTTACGCAGCCGTCAGCCAGCGCCTCGATAAACATGTATACATAGGCCGGGGAGCAGCCGCTGGCGCTTCCAACAACATCCATCAGCTTCTCATCCACTTTCTCCATCTTTCCGAAGGAAGTAAAGAATCCGTCGATGACATCCTTTTCCTCATCGGTAAACAGCGCCTCATCGTAGCTCACCCCGGACATTCCCTCGCCGACCATAGCCGGTGTATTCGGCATGGAGCGGACGATTCTCGCACTGTCTCCGAGACCTGCCTGAAGATCCGCGATCGCATATCCAGCCGCGATGGAGATCACAACCTGATCTTTCCTGATCTTTCCGTTTAATTCCTTAAAAACTGTCGGAAGTACCTGCGGTTTTACCGCAAGAACCAGATATTTTACCTGCTCAGCGCATTCTGTTGCTGTGGAAACATGGGCAACACCTGCCTCCTCCGTAATTTTCTGCATCTTCGTCTCATGGGCGCTTGTAAAAAGCAGCTCTTCCGGCTTATATGTCTTTAAAAGTCCCCGCATGATAGCGGTTCCCATGTTTCCCATTCCGATAAAACCAATCTTTGCCATATCAATATTACCTCCTGTTTTATATTCTCTGTTATCTCTCATCTGCAGCAGACTAATCTTTGCTCATATTGCAAAAGCTTCGGCAGCACAGAGACTTCTAAATTTCCTGTTAAAAAAACCGCTGCCATACAGATTCTCTCTGCACAGCAACGGCTTTCATTTTTATTTCGCGTAATCGGTAACTCTGGACTCGCGGATCACGTTGACTTTGATCTGTCCCGGATACTCCAGGCTCTCTTCGATCTTCTTGGATATATCTCTTGCGAGAAGAACCATATCGTCATCGCTGATCTGCTCCGGTACTACCATAATGCGCACTTCGCGTCCCGCCTGGATCGCAAAGGACTTGTCTACTCCCTTGAAGGAGTTTGTGATATCCTCAAGCTGCTTTAAGCGGTTCGTGTATGTCTCCAACGTTTCTCTTCTTGCACCCGGTCTTGCAGCGGAGATCGTATCTGCTGCCTGAACGATGCAGGAAATAAGGTTCGTCGGCTCAGCATCGCCATGGTGGGATTCCACAGCATTGATAACGATCGGGGACTCTTTGTATTTCTTACAGAGTTCCGATCCGAGCTGTACATGGGAACCTTCCATCTCATGGTCAACGGATTTTCCAATGTCATGTAATAAGCCGGCACGCTTTGCCATTCTGACGTCAACACCAATTTCGGCTGCCAGTAAACCGGATAACTGTGCGACCTCGATGGAATGCTTCAATGCATTCTGACCATAGCTGGTTCTGAATTTCATCTTGCCGAGGAGCTTGACGAGCTCCGGATGGATATTGTGAATGCCGACCTCAAGGATTGCGGCTTCACCTTCCTCGCGCATCATGTTTTCAACTTCCTTCTGCGCTTTCTCCACCATCTCTTCGATTCTCGCCGGATGGATACGTCCATCCACGATCAGTCTTTCAAGAGCAATTCTTGCAACTTCACGTCTTACCGGATCAAAACCGGATAATACGACAGCTTCCGGTGTATCATCGATAATGAGTTCCACACCTGTCATTGTCTCGAGAGTACGGATATTACGTCCCTCACGTCCAATGATGCGGCCCTTCATCTCATCGCTCGGGAGCTGAACGACAGAAACTGTAGTCTCAGCCACATGGTCAGCTGCACATCTCTGGATGGCGGTAACCACATATTCTTTGGCTTTCTTGTCAGCTTCTTCCTTTGCTTTGGCTTCTAATTCCTTGATGAGCTTTGCGGTGTCGTGTTTTACATCTTCCTCTACGGATTTCAGAAGATATTCCTTCGCCTGCTCGCTGGTAAGTCCGGAGATCTTCTCCAGTTCTTCCTGCTCCTTAGCAAATAATTCCTCGACCTCGGAAGAACGCTTTCTTAAAGTCTCTTCCTTCGCGGCAAGACTGGATTCTTTTCTCTCCATTGCCTCAGATTTTTTGTCGAGGTTTTCCTCTTTGCTCAGTACGCGGCGCTCATAACGCTGGATCTCGGCTCTCCGTTCTCTGGTTTCCTTTTCAAGCTCATTTTTCGCTTTTAAATTCTCTTCCTTCGCTTCCAGGAGAGCTTCTTTCTTCTTCGTCTCGGCGACCTTCAATGCTTCATCTATTATTTCTCTGGATTTTTCCTCTGCGCTACCGATCTTGCTTTCATAACTGTTCTTGCGGTAAGCGACAGCCACGACCCAGGTAATAGGAGCCACAATAATTGCTGTTATAATAACGCTGATTATTGGTGACACAGGAGCACCTCCTTTATTTAGTTTTCATTGTACTAATTACAACACTTCAATTTTAAACTGTTTTATGCATTATGTCAAGTATAATGCCCTCATTCCGGGTACTTCTGTGCATCCCCACGAAGCCTGTCATATCCTGTCCTTTGGGGCCGGAAACAGCCCTATTCCCACTGCTTCATCGCACTGTTGATCGCGTCGTAGGAAAAACCTTTTCGCGCCAGAAATGCGTAGATCTTCTGGCGTTTCGCGGGATCCGGTTCTTCCGGGTCGTAATTTTTCTTTCTCAAAAGTCCAAGGATCTGGGCAGACTCGTCCACCTCCATATCCTCAAAGACCATCTCCACCAGATCGTCGCTGACGCCTTTCTGGCGGAGGTCAAATTTCATCTGGCGGATGCTCTTTTTGTGGTCGTTTTTCTCCACATACCGCCTTGCGTAATCCTCATCGTCCAGATACCGGTAGTGTTTCAGAAAAAGAACCGCATCTTCAACAGAGGCTGGCGAAAACCCCTGTTCCGCCAGCTTCTTGCGCATTTCATTTTCTGTTTTTCCGGAAAACTGAAGATAGTAGAGACCTTTGTTCCGCGCCTCCCGGAACTCCTCCGGAACCGCATCTCCATCCGCACCGGCATACATTTTCTGCTCCCGGTGCTCTTCCTGCTGCCATTCTTTCATCTATGCTTTCCTGTCAGAACTGCCTTCCCGTCTCAAGCTTCTTTCTAAAGTTCCGTACCCGCCAGACAGTTCTCTTTTTCATCATTATTTTTATTACTCGTCAGCTTCCTCAGCCTCATTAACCGCCGATGCCGCAGCTGCCTCACCCGGGGCAACATGCTGCGCTTCCAGTCCGTGAAGCTCTCTCACCTGGTTCTCGATCTCCTCGCAGATCAGCGGATTCTGCGCAAGGTAGGTCTTCGCGTTCTCGCGTCCCTGACCGATCTTCGCTCCCTTATACGCGTACCAGGAACCGCTCTTCTCGACGATATTTGCGTCAGCAGCCAAATCCAGGACATCGCCCTCTCGGGAAATTCCTTTTCCGAACATAATATCAAACTCTGCCTCTTTAAATGGCGGAGCGATCTTATTCTTTACAACTTTTACGCGGACGTGGTTTCCGATCACCTCGCCGCTCTGCTTTAAGGACTCGGTTCTTCTTACGTCAAGACGAACGGAAGAGTAGAACTTAAGGGCGCGTCCACCAGTGGTCGTCTCCGGGTTTCCGAACATAACGCCGACCTTCTCACGGAGCTGGTTGATAAAGATCACGATACAGTTTGTCTTGCTGATGATGGCGGTCAGTTTTCTTAAGGCCTGGGACATCAGGCGGGCCTGTAAGCCGACATGGGAGTCACCCATATCACCGTCGATCTCCGCCTTCGGAACAAGTGCTGCTACAGAGTCCACGATCACAATATCAACGGCACCGGAACGCACCATCGTCTCTGTGATTTCTAAGGCCTGCTCGCCGTTATCCGGCTGGGAGATATAGAGATTGTCGATATCAACTCCGATATTCTTCGCGTATACCGGATCGAGAGCGTGCTCAGCGTCAATAAATCCGGCGATCCCGCCGCGCTTCTGGACTTCCGCTACCATGTGGAGAGCGACCGTTGTCTTACCACTGGACTCCGGTCCGTAGATCTCAACGACACGTCCTTTCGGAAGGCCGCCAAGTCCGAGGGCGATATCAAGGCTTAAGGAACCCGTCGGAACCGTCTCGATATTCATATTCGCACCGGAATCACCGAGCTTCATAACGGAACCTTTTCCGTAAGCTTTCTCGATCTGTGTGAGAGCCGCGTCAAGGGCTTTTAATTTATCATCTTTATTCATATTCTTCCTCCAAGATCCGGCCCCGCAGTCTTTTCCGCGCCCCCGGATATCCAATGATCACTGATTTTCCAATCCGCATATTTCTTCACATACTTCACGTCCACGAAATCGGAACGCCGTATGCGAACAAGTGTTCTGTACCTGTTAATCATAATATAATCCATGTAAAAAGTCAACTGTTTCTTATTATTCCGACCGCTTTTGATCAAATCTCAGTTACTGTTCACGCCTTGCGCAAACAGTAACTGATTTTGCCGATGCTTCGCATTCCGAATCGGCAAAATCCACTGCCACCACTGTACTGTACGGAATTTTCAGTTCAGAAAATTTCTACCCATGTACAGTAACAAATCGCAGCCGTTTTTTATTCACCGCCATACTTCGTCTCCTCTCCGGCAGATCTCCCGTATTTTGATACCGGATTTTTCCTGCTGTCCTCTGCTGCAAGATATCGTTCTGCCTGTTTTGCTTAACTGTTTTCCTTAACTTCTTTGCAGCTGTACACCACCTTCACAGCTGCACGTTTTCTTATATTCTCACTGAGATCCGCAGCGATCCGCCGCCGGGACGATGCTTTTACGCATCATGAACCATCTGCCGTCCGGAACAGACTTCCCGGAACGATTTCAGATATCCGTACTATATCGAATTTCCCTGATGGTGTCAATCGGCATTCTCCACAAATTCAACCTCACAATTTTTAACTCAATGGCAGTGATCCCGGATGTGTCCGGTACATTCTGGCATCTCGCGCGGTCATCTGCGGCAAACAGCCTCTTCGCGCGAGTGCACATAAAAAGCGGCAGCCCATGCCCACAATACATGTTCTGCCGCCATTTTATCCTATTATATATGTGATATTTCCCGGGCACATGACCGGATCCTATCTCTCCTTCGAAGCCCGCGCTACCAGTCCGCTGAGCGCCAGAAGCGCCAGAACATTCGGAATGACCATAAGCCCGTTGAAGAAGTCCGCTAAGGACCATACAAGCTCCAGCTTCAGGCAGGAACCGATCACGATGCAGACAACAACGATCAGGGAGTAGAGCTTTGATGCCTTCTCGCCGAATAAATACTTCACATTCACAAGTCCGAAGAAATGCCAGCTTAAGATCGTGGAGAACGCGAAGAAGAACAGGCAGACTGCAACGAAGATGATCCCCGCGCTGCCGAATCCCTTCATGAATGCCGCCTGAGTGAGCGCGGTGCCGTCCTTTCCTGTGCTCATAACGCCTGTTGTGAGGACGGAGAATACCGTCAGGTTCAGGACGATAAATGTGTCGATGAACACGCTGACCATTGCACAGAGCCCCTGATGATGTGGGGATTCCGCCTTCGCTCTCGCATGGGCATGCGGGGTGGATCCCATACCTGCCTCGTTTGAGAAGAGGCCGCGGGCAACACCATAGCGGATCGCCTCACGCACCGTGATTCCGGCGCCTGCGCCGAGAACTGCTTCCGGTGCAAACGCGCCCTCAATAATGGAAAGGAACGCTGCCGGAAGAGACGTGATATTCATGCAGATCAGAACCAGGCTGCCGACGATATAAACACCGGCCATGATCGGAACGATCTTCTCAACTACCGTTGCCAGACTCTTTGTTCCTCCAAGGAAGATCACCGCTGCGATCACTGCGACAACAATGCCGACAATCACCGGTGAAAGTTCCACATGGAATACCTGAAATGCTTCCACAAACGCTGCCCCGATGGAATTGGACTGAACCATATTTCCCATAAAGCCCAGAGCAAGAATAATAAATACCGCAAACAGAGTGGAAAGCGCCTTTCCGAATGTGCCCTTGAACGCCGCCTTGATGTAGTAGACAGGACCTCCTGTCACCTCACCGTTTACCTCTGTCTTATATGTCTGTGCCAGAACTGCCTCTCCGTAGATCGTCGCCATTCCGAGGAATGCACTGATCCACATCCAGAAGATCGCGCCCGGGCCTCCGCCGATGAGGGCTGTCGCCGCTCCGGCAAGGTTTCCTGTACCTACCTGAGCCGCGATGGCTGTCGCGATGGACTGGAACGGAGTCATCTCACCCTTTTCGTGCTTTTCACCGTTCATGCTGAAATGCCCGAATACCTGACGGACGCCCTCCCCGAACTTTCTGACCTGGATAAATCTCAGGCGGATCGTATAGTAAAGTCCGGTTCCGCATAAGAGAACGAGCAGGAGAAAGCTCCACAGAAAATCATTTCCCTTTGTTACAAGCTGCATCAGTGTGTCCATTTTCATTATCCTCCTCTTTCATCATCATAGCCGCCAGCCTTTTCTTTAAATTTCCGGCTGTCCGGCAGCATGGAATATCCCCTCTGAATTTCCATGCAATAAAATAAGAGCTGATATTGATCAGCTCTCCAAAGAGTAGAACATTTGCATACAACGGGTTTTGTCCCATTGTGGTTATTTGTATGCCCTGTCCTTTTGCCTGAGAGATCGACCGGTACCATGGACATGAACCGGTCTTACACCTTCGGCGCTCCATACGGAGACTCTCCAGAGTGTCCAGACGGACGTTTGTCCGCCTGGACTGCACTTATGTGTTACATACTATCACAGTTTTCCTTCTGTATCAACGTGTTTTTGAAGTAAAGCGGCAAATTTTGTAATTTTTGTAAATATTGTCACATATGACCTGTAGATCATCTGTCTTTTGCTTCAATCTGACGAACCATTTTCTGACCGCTCCGCATGAGCCTCCTGACGCTGTTTTGCAGTTTCAAGCTCATGCTGCTTTAACGCCTCCGAGAACTCTACGCGGATCTCCGTTCCCTTGCCCTGCTCACTCTCAAGGGTCAATTTTGCCCCGTGCTGGGCAACGATGTGCTTTACGATCGCAAGTCCCAGACCCGTTCCTCCCGTCGCCTTCGAGCGGCTCTTATCCACACGGTAGAATCGCTCGAATACCCGCTCCTGATGTTCTGCAGAGATACCGATTCCGGTGTCCTTCACGGAAAGAAACGTATGCCCGTTCTCAATGCCGGTCGTCACCGTCACGGTTCCGTCCTTTTTGTTGTACCGGATCGCGTTGTCGCAAAGATTATAGATCAATTCCTCCATCAGCTGCTTATCCGCGAAAACCGGCGCTTCTCCGCCCTGAACCCGGATCGTCACGTTCTGTTTCTGGGCATTCATCTGGAGCATGTCTACACATTCTCTCGCCAGCGGAAACAGATCCAGATCTCTATATTCCACATCTTTCTTTCCGCCGTCAAGCTGGGAAAGCTGGATGATATCGTTGATCAGGGTCAGAAGTCTCGCCGCATTTTTATGGATCTCCGACGCAAACCGTTCCGTATTCTCCCCGGACATTCCGTGTTCGATCAGTTCCGCATAGCCGGAGATCGCCGTGAGCGGGGTCTTAAGTTCATGGGACACGTTCGCCGTAAATTCCTGCCGGACCTGGGAGCTCTTTAAGATATCCTCATGCTGCTGCCGGATCTTATTCATAAACGGTACCAACTCCTTGTAGGCCGCCTGTGTCCCCGGCTCCGAAAGATTTTCCGCCATCTGCTCGATCGGCGCCACAAGGTTCTTCGTAAAATAATTTGCCATCATGATACAGAAGAAAAAGAGAAGGACAAATACTCCGACTACCGTCATCATCATGTTCTGGGTCAGAGCAAAAATATTGTCGCCCTCCCTCGCAATCCTCAAGATCCGTCCGTTGTCCATCCGGATCGCATAGTAGAACAGATTTTTATCCAGCGTTGTGGACCGGCGGGTTCCGCTTCCTTCTCCGGACTTCGCCGCCATGAAGATCTCCGGCCGGTCTTCATGGTTATCCATCACAGAAAAATCCGCGTTGCTGTCAAAAATAACGCTCCCGTTGGCATTTACCACCGTGATGCGCAGCGTATCCGGGTTCAGGTCGTAGGCGTCCGGGTGCAGATCGGAAATATTGTCGAAGATATGCAGGTTTTTCATGACGAGGGCATCAGCCTTCAGATCCCCGATGACCTGTTTCCGGTAGACCCCGTAAAAAACAAATAAGGCACACAGCAGTGTCAGTAAAATTGCAAACACTGCCGTGGCCAGAAGTTCCATATGGATTTTCCGTTTCATTCGATCATATACCCCACATTTCTCACAGTGCGGATCATGGAACCCGCTTCACCGAGTTTCTGTCTGAGCGTCCGGATATGCATATCCAGAGTTCTCGACTCACCTTCGAAGTCGATTCCCCATACCCGCTCTAAAATGATCTCTCGCGTCACTACGATCCCCGCATTGTGGAGCAGGAGCTTTAAGAGCTCATATTCCTTAAATGTCAGGCTACACGGAACATCCTTCACGTATACCATATGTTTCTCATCATCCAGAAAGATATCCCCCAAGGTCAGGAATTTATCTTCCTCCATCGTCCTTCTGAGCACCGCCTTTACTCTGGCGATCAGCTCCATGACACCAAAAGGCTTTGTCAGATAATCATCCGCTCCGACATCAAGTCCCTTTACCTTATCGATCTCGGTACTCTTTGCCGTCACCATGATGATCGGAAGCTTTTTCGTCTCCGGACGGCGGCGGAGCTTTGCAACGATCTCCAATCCGTCCTCGTCTGGCAGCATAATGTCCAAAAGGGCAAGGTCCGGCTGCTTCTCTTCCAGCTTTTTATAAAAATCGCGGGCACATTCAAATCCTTCCACCTGATATCCGCTGTTCTTTAACGCGAACATCTCAATCTCCAGAATATTTTTATCATCTTCTACCGCATAGATCAGAGCCATGGTCCTTTCCTCCTGTCTCACTTTCTGTATTACTGTTCAGCACTAAAAACATTCTACTACATATTTTCCTATACCGGAAGCATATATTTGTCGCGGTACTGCTCTACCATCGCCGCGAAATGCGGATCTCCGTCACGCTTCAGGTTGTCAAGGTAACCGTGGGTATCGAAACCGTCACGGTCGATCTCAATGACGCTGACTGCGATGTTGGAGCAATGGTCGGAAACACGCTCCAGATTCATGGAAATATCGGAAAGCACAAATCCCTGCTCGATCGTACATTTTCCCTTCTGGAGTCTTCGGATATGGTTTGCCTTTACGACGGTATTGATATCGTCGATGACCTCCTCAAGGGGCTCCACTCTGGCTGCCTCATCCGTATTGTTCGTCTCAAAGGCATCGATGGACAGGTTCAGGATCTCCTTTACCGCGTCGAAGAATATGCCAAGTTCCTTCTCTGCCTTGCTGGAGAACTGCATTTCCTTTTCCTTCATCTCTTTTGCGGAATCTTTCAGGTTCATGCCGTGATCGGAAATACGCTCAAAATCTCCGATACAGTGTAAGAGCAGGGATACGGTATGGCTGTCTGACTTGGAAAGATTCTTTCCGCCAAGCTTTACCATGTAAGTTCCAAGCTCATCCTCATAGCGGTCCACAAGGTTTTCCAGGGTCTCCACACGGGCTGCCTTTTCGTCATCATAGCCGTGAAGCAGATCCACCGCCGTGAAGAAGCATTCCCGTGCAAGCTTCGCCATCTGGATCGTCGTCTGACGGCACTGCTCAACCGCAAAAGCCGGCGTGTCGAGGAAACGCTGGTCGAGAAGGCGGAACGCATCTTTTTCCTGATTCTGAGCCGGAGCTTCCTTCTTCTCTTCCGGGATCGTGAGGCATGCAAGCTTTACAAGACTGTTGCCGAACGGAAGAAGCATGATCGTTGCCGCAATATTAAAGCTGCTGTGGATCACGGCAATTCCCATAGCGCTTGCCGCTGTGTCCAGGAAGGAAAAATGAACGACCGCATTGATCGTATAAAAGACGATCATAAAAATAACAGTACCGATAATATTAAAGTAAAGATGGACCAGTGCCGCGCGCTTTGCGTTCTTTGAGGCACCGATACCGGAGAGCATCGCTGTCACACAGGTTCCGATATTCTGTCCCATGATGATCGGGAGCGCAGTACTGAAATTTACCGCCCCTGTGGCGCATAACGCCTGAAGAATACCGACGGACGCAGAGGAGCTCTGGATGATCGCTGTGAGGACAGCGCCTGCGATCATTCCGAGGACCGGGTTTGAGAACATTGTCAGGATTCCGGTAAATTCCGGGACATTTGCCAGCGGTTTGACGGCACCGCTCATTGTCTCCATTCCGGTCATTAAAATCGCGAAACCGACCATGATGGTTCCGGCATCTTTTTTCTTCTCCTTCTTGGAGAACATGATAAAACAGACGCCGATGAGCGCCAGAACCGGTGAAAATGATGTCGGTTTTAACAGCTGTACAAAGAAATTTCCACTCTCGATTCCGGTAAGGCTTAAGAGCCAGGACGTCACCGTCGTTCCGATGTTCGCGCCCATGATGATGCCGACCGCCTGGGTCAGCTTCATGATACCGGAGTTTACGAAACCTACGACCATGACGGTGGTTGCGGATGACGACTGGATGATCGCCGTAACTCCCGCTCCTAAAAGGACCGCCTTGATCGGATTTGATGTCAGTTTTTCAAGAATTCTTTCCAGTCTTCCACCGGAAAGCTTTTCGAGACCTTTTCCCATAGTCTCCATTCCGTAAAGGAACAGCGCGAGCCCGCCAAGCATCGTCAATACACCAAAAAAATCCATAAATTTCCCCTCTTCAAATTCATTAACATTTTGTTTATCTCTTTCTTACCATGTATCAGAATATCAGGGGAATGTAAAATGCTTTGTAGGCAGTATGTAAAATCTGTGTAAAATATCAAAGTCCAGAATGGCCTTAAATTTCTTTTAGAATTTGTTCTGTTTTATACTGGAGTCGATTGATGGAATATCTTAGATATGTTAGAATTTTGTGGAAAAAATACTGTAAATGCAAAAAAATAACCGCCCCGATCTATGAAATCGAACGGTTATTTTTTTGATACCTATGGACCAGCCGTCTATCGGTGGCACTCTTGGTTTTTAATATAGCATACTTTATAAGGGATTTTAATATACTGCAGTTTATTATAATTTCTACTTACTCACCAGTTTCTCCACATCCAGCAGCCCCCACCCCTGCTGATTTCTCGGAAGCCCGATATCCGTGCAGCTTTCCCGAAGCTTCAGCTTCACATCCTTATTCGTCATATCCGGGTACCGTTCCAGAAGGAGCGCTGTGGCACCGGAGACGATGGGAGTGCTCATGGAGGTGCCGCTTTTGATGGTGTATTTATCCGCCCGGCCAGCACAGCTGACGACGCTGCAGCCCGGAGCAACGAGGTCCGGCTTGCAGATGCAGGCGGCGGTGGGACCCCGGCCGGAGTAGTCCACCATCCGGTTTCCACCCACCAGGACCTCCCTGTCATCGTCCGAACAGCCCACCGTGATCACCTTTCTGCTGATCCCCGGAGTCGTGATGCTCATGGTCCGGGGGCCATTGTTTCCCGCCGCCACCACCACCACAAGCCCGGCGTCCCATGCCCGGTTCACGCCTTTCACCAGGGCGGAATTTTCGCTCATCCCCCGCTTCGAGCAGGCACCTACCGATATATTTAAGATCCGGATCCCCAGCTTCTCCTTCCTCTCCAAAATCCAGGAGATTCCCGCCAGGACATCCGAAGAATATCCATTTCCTTTCCGGTCCAGGACCTTCACCATGACGAGGTCACAGCCCGGCGCGATCCCGCTGTACCGCCCGCCGGACATGCGTCCGCTGCCGCCGATGATCCCGCAGATATGGGTCCCATGCCCACAGTCATCGTAGGCGAAGGTCTTCCCATTCACCATGTCTGCGAACCCGGTGACCCGGCTGTCGAAATCCCGGTGAAGAAAGATCCCGGTATCCAAAACCGCCACGCCGATGCCTTTTCCAGTGAGTCCCAGGCGGTAAGCCGCGCCGCAGCGGATCTGATCTTTAATATGGTTCACATGTAAGATTCCTCTATTCTATTCCTCTTACTTACAGGATATTCATAAACACTTCGTCTTGCGCTGCTGCCCAAAATATACATCTGTGCATATCCCCACCCACAATTTGCAGTATTTCCGACACTTTTCCACATTCTTCGAAAACAGCT
>OMGF01001730.1_pt1 | contig 12164 bp, 5 predicted proteins | sample 1645861 | NCBI WGS metagenome assembly OMGF01 (sample SAMN05578586, study PRJEB25193) | human gut metagenome | biome: Human Microbiome; feature: human-associated habitat; material: feces | host: Homo sapiens | place: USA:Birmingham
AAATTCAGAAGGAGGAAATCCAAATGAGAAACCTCAAGCGGACTCTCAGCCTGGTAATGGCCATGGCCCTGATTGTGGGCATGATGGTCGTCTCCGCCAGCGCTGTGAGCAGTGATTTCAACGACTCTGCTGAAATCACCAACACTGAGGCGGTTGATGTGATGACCGCCATCGGTGTGTTCGAGGGCACCGACAAGGGCGCCTTCAACCCCACCGGCATCCTGACCCGTGAGCAGGCCGCCAAGATCGTGGCTGTCATGCTCCTGGGCGAGGAGGACGCCAATAAGCTGAGCACTAACTCCACCACCTTCAAGGACGTGGCCGCCAACCGCTGGTCCGCGGGCTACATCGGCTACTGCGTGCAGCAGGGTATCCTGGCGGGCACCGGCAACGGCAACTTCGACCCCGAGGGCGAGCTGACCGGCCTGGCCTTTGCGAAGATGATGCTGGTGGCCCTGGGCTATGACGCGAAGGTTGCCAACTATGTGGGCAACGACTGGGCTATCAACGTGGCCGCCGACGCGGTGAACGCGGGCATCGCCCCCAAGGGCATCGTGCTGGCCGACGCCATGACCCGTGAGCAGGCCGCCCAGATGGCGTTCCAGACCCTGACCGCCGACACTGTGTACTACACCAACAAGGGCACCACTGTCATCGGCTCCGACGGCATGCAGGTTATCGTGGGTGCTTCCGCCCCCGTGAAGGTCGCCAACAGCACGACCGATGATTACCGCACCGTGAAGGGCGACAAGGACGAGGTGCAGCAGTTCTGCGAGAAGTACTTCTCTGACCTGACCCTGAACAGCAATAACCACGACGATTTCGGCCGTCCCTCCGACCAGTGGAAGAACGGCACCAAGGAGATCGGCACCTATGCTTCCACCGCCGATGCCTCTTACTCCGAGAAGGTCAGCTCCAAGACCCTGTACTCCGACCTGGGCCTGGATAAGACCACTACTGTGGATGTGACCGAGGACGGCAAGGCCAATGGCACCTTCACCATTGAGAAGGGCAACAGCGACGACGAGCTCGGCGGCAACGGCGTTCTGGTCGAGGCTTTTGTGGACAACGATGACAACGTGACCCTGGTGGTCATCAACACCTACGTGGGTGAGATCTCCAAGGTTACAGCCGCGAAGGACGGCGATGACCGCTATGTCACCGTGGACGGCAAGAAGTTTGAGACTGAGTCCTTCGAGAAGGACGACGTGGTTCTCTACACCATGGCTGATGGTGAGATCCAGACCATGACCCTGGCCGAGGTGGTTGAGGGCGTCGAGGTCACCAAGACCACCGGCGATTCCAGCTTCGTGGCTGACGGCGAGACCTACAAGTACAGCGCGAAGATGTCCAATAAGGGTGATGTCAAGGTCGACAGCGTGCTGGACCTGTACCTGGATTCCTATGGCTATGTCATTAAGGTCGACGTATCCAAGGCCTCCAGCGACTACGCCTACGTCGTGAACACCGGTGCCGATGAGGGCCGCTATGACGACGAGAGCTCCTACTATGCCAAGCTTCTGCTGGCCGACGGCACCGTGGTCGAGGCCGAGGTCGATGAGGACTGTCTGAGCGGCAGTAACTTTAGTGCAAAGGAAACCGCTCTGAAAAACATGCGGGGCTACATCGTAGAGTACAGCAAGAACTCCAAGGACATCTACACCATCAAGGGCGTCAGCACTTCTGCTCTGGCCGAGAACAAGAAGGTCGAGATCAACAAGGGCGAGTCCGCCATGACTCTGGACACTGAGACTGTCTACGCCAACAGCAAGACCGTCTTCCTGGTGCAGACCGGCACCGGCAGCAAGGCCACCTATAAGTCCTACACCGGCTATGCCAATGTTCCCGACCTGAAGGACAACAGCGGCAACTTTGTTTACTACTGCAAGAGCGGTAGCACTGTGGCTACCATGGTCTTCATCTCCGATGTGTCCGGAAGCTCTGACGACATCGTGTATGTCCTCAGCTCCAAGGCCGGCACCAAGGTGAAGGACAGCGACAACACCTACTACGAGTACAAGGCTGTTGTCAACGGTGAGATCACCACTGTCAAGATGGATGAGGAGCTGAAGGACAGCTATCCCAGCGGCAATGTCCTGAAGACCGATATTCTGCTGAACGTTATCGCCTATGCGGATGCTGAGAACGAGATTCTGGACGCCTCCGCCTGTGAGGAGTACAGCAAGGTCACTACCGATGATACCTATCAGCTTCCCGGCGTGGAGGTCAAGGCTGAGGCCGAGGATGGTATCATCGACCTGGGCGGCAAGAGCTACGCTGTTTCCGACGATGTCGAGGTCTATGCCGTCACCAAGGGCAAGAAGATCGAGACTGGCTCTCTGAGTGATGTGGAGAAGGGCATGACGGTTACCGCCATCGTGAAGAACGGCGAGATCGTCACCATCTTCTACGGCTCCACCACCTCCTCCGGCAGCGACAAGGCTGAGATTTCCGGCAGCGGTGTAAATACTGCTACCGTTGTTAACGCCTCTGATCTGAGCAGCGAAGCCAATGGTGCCTATGTTCTGACCAAGATGCCTGAGGATAAGAAGGATGACATCGGCGGTGAAATCACCGACAACATGTTCTTCACCTTCCGCATTACTGACAAGAATGCTCAGGATGTTGCTCTGTCCATCAAGAACAGCAAGGGTAATCTGATGTACAAGGAAGATGCCAAAGGTGTGACCACTGGTTTCCATTACTTCTATGTGCAGGTCATTGGTGAAGGCATCAATAATTCCTCCAAGGGCTATGAGATGAGCGATAAGGCGCTTGTCGATGGCACTTATACTTGGACGATTGTCAATACGACCACCGGCGATGAGCTGATTGGCGGGACCTTCACTATCCGCTGAGTTCTGATCACCAAACCCCAAGAAGCAAGGAGGCCCCGGGTATTTCCCGGGGCCTCCTTGCTTTCTTGATAAAGCGCCGCGTAATAATAGGTGGTTCCAGCCTCATTGAGCTGCTGGTAGTCGTGATTGTAAAGTCCTCCCCCCAGCTTCCAGCTCAGGCCGTCTTGAGTCCACTCCACCTCAAGCAGCTCTCCATCGCTGGTGCTGAAATTAACCGCCTGCGTGTTCCCCCTCAGAAAGACAGCGTGGCGTGAACCGCAGCTTACCCAAAGCGCCTTGGCTGGAATCCCCAGTGTAAGTACGGTAGGCTCGGACGGGCCGCAAGTTCCCGTACCCACATAAGAGCCGAACAGAAGGCTGCAATCTCCCCGTCCGGCGAGGCCCGCGTCAATTTTCTGAAAATCCTCGTTGAAGTCTCTCCGTAAAAAGCTGTCCTCCGGTTCCCACTGGTGCAGGTGATAGTGCGCTGTATAGTTTGCCATCTATATTACCCCCTCCGCAGGCAAGGCCATCCCCGCGTCCGGTAGACAGCCGGACGCGGGGGTCCTTTCCCGCAGGGGCCGCGTTTTCCAGTACAGCAAAGGCGCTGCCCGGCCCCCCTGCGGGAGGAATGAAAATGGCAGCTTATACCGAACACTATCACCTGCACCAGTGGGAGCCGGAGGACAATTTCCTGCGTACGGATTTCAACGAGGATTTCCGTGTGCTGGATAAAGCACTGGCCTTAAAGCCTGAGATTCTAAGTGGAAGCTATACAGGGGATGACGCCCGAAGCCGGGATATTTCGCTGGGGGTATCGCCCCGGGCAGTCTTTGTGGTAAGGCAGGACGGCGCAATGCAGTCCGACATGTATACCTATGGCGGCCTGGCGCTGCAAGGAGCGCCGGTCACCATGCGGGACGGAAACCTGGTGGAGATCACCAGCAGCGGAATACGGGTGGCCCGCGGCGACCTGATAGAGGGCAGATTCTACGCGGACGCAAACCAATCCGGAATGAGCTACCACTATATAGCTTTCCACTAACAAAAAGAGCCGCCCCCAATCGGGGGCGGCTCTTACCTTTTAACAAGTGAAAAGTAATGCTTTGTTCTGCTTTACTGCTTCACCCAGCCCATGCCAGTAGCACCACTACCATCGGTGTAAACCGTACCCCAGACATAGGTGGAATTGTTCTGCAACGCTGCCTTGGTACCCTGGGCAGAGGCGCTCCCAGCGGCGCTGTAGAAGTTTTTGTCAGCTCCGACACCGGTGCCGGTAGGAGCAGTGCCTCCAATGGTAATCTTAACCCCCTCCTTTGCACCAACAACGGAGCCGTTCAGCACAAAGGTGTTGGAATCGGAGAAGCTGTAATTATCACCAATGGTCACCACGCCGGAGGTAGTGTAAGAAACGCCAGAAGCAGTCTTGGCAATCGTCACATCGGAGTCACAGGAAACAATTCCGCCCTTACCCAGCACGCTGCCGTCGGAGAGCACAACCGCACCGCCAGCCTTCAGCGTAATCTCCAGCTTACCGTCCGTAATCTGAGTAGCGTTCACCTTCAGAGTAGCGCCACTCTCAACCGTTACAGTGAGCTTGTTGGTATCGTTAGTACCAGTAAGGGTCAGAGTCTTGTCAGCAGGCACATTTACGCTCTCAGCCTTGGAAATCTTGCTGGCATCCAGGCGGACATCAGTATACTTATTCCAAGTGTCCTTCAGGTTGGAAGGGTCCGTCACAGTGATGACGCTGTCAACCGCGGGGATGTTGCCGTAGGTGTCAACCACCAGCAGCTTCACCTCGTCGCCGGCGCCCATCACATAGTAGGCGTTGGCCTGGTAAACACCGGACTTATCAGTCTCGATGGCGATGGTGGGCACCGCGCCCGCAACGCCGGCCTTGTCATCGCTGTTGATGCCGATGATAACGGTATCTTTGGTGATATCAGCGTCGACATTGCTGCCCTTGTCGCTCAGAGAAGCGTCGGTGAAGCGGATATCGCCGTTCTTCTCGTTGTAGGCAATGATGGCGGTACGCAGCAGGTTGTCGACCTCGGTGACAGTGTAGCTGCCGTCCTTGTTCTCCTCGTAGGTGAAGATGTCGCCCTTGGACAGGGAAACCTTCTCGTCGGTCATGATGTCCTTGTGCTCGGTGGCGCCATCCCAGAAGGTGAAGGAAGACACGGTCTCGCCGTCCTTGTTCTTGGTGGTGGACACGGCGCTGGTCACATAGCCGTAGTTGCTGGTGATGGAGTTGACCTTTTGGTTCAGAGTCGCGTAGGCCAGAACCACGCTGTTGTAGCCGGTGGAGTTGTCCTTGTTGGCATAGGCGTTCTTGATCGCCTTCACGGAATCCTTGTCGTACTTGGCAAAGTCGGCGCCGGTCATGGTGGAATACTTATTGTTGTTGTCCATCACAAAGATCACGGCATCGTCCGCGATGCTCTCGCCGCCAATCTTGCCCTTGCCGGACTTGTTCTCATAGGTATTCGCCAGAATGAGGTCAAAGCCGGCCTTATCTTTGTCGGAAGTCTCAGCCTTGGTCAGGACATACTCGCCCTTCTTGACCTCGTAGGTCACCAGATCGCCAATACCGGCGCGGCCGGATTTTCCATCATACGCGACATCAGTGGTAACCACCTTGGTGGTGCCGTCGGCAAAGAGCAGCTTGGCCTGCTCGCCGTTGATATCCTTGGCGGTGTTCACGATCAGAGCGTAATCCTTCAGCTCGTGGCTGGCGGTGACAACCTCGGACTTCACGATGTAGCCGTTGAGCACAGCAGCCTTCACGGTGCTGTCCAGAGCCAGATCCTTGTCGGGAGTGGTGGTAACATAGTTGTACCAGGTACCGTCAATGCGGACGGAGTTGCTCTTGGTGGCCTCGATCTTGCCCTTGACCGTCTCAGCCAGGACATAAGTATCGGTGTCATCCACGGTGTTGGCGGCGTCGCTCTTGATGACATAGTCGTTCTTGGCCATGTCGTCGTAAGCGTTCACGTCCTCAAACTTAACATTGGTGTTAACATCGGTGTTGAAGGACTTCTCGCCCACGTAGGTCACCTTGGCGGCGGTGAAGGGGACGTAAACAACGGTGTCGATCTTGCCGTTGTCGTCGTTGTCGTAAGCCTTCACAGCGGCGGCCTTGTTGCCGCCCACATTCAGGCCGTCAATCAGCTTACCGGTGTAGAGAGCGGTGGTGGTCACATTGCTGTCCACCTTGTAGGTGGTGCCGTCAATCTTGACCTCATTATTGCTGAGAGTACCAACCTTACCAGCAGTGCTCTCCACGATCAGGGAGCTGTCGGTGGAGGCATAGACGCCGTACACATTCTCGCGGTCCTTATACAGAACCTCGACCTTCTGGCCGATCAGGTTGCTGTAGTCACCCTCGACCTTGGTGTACTGGCCCTTGGTGGTGATGCCGTTCATGTACAGGGTGTAAGTGCCCTTGCTGTCCTTCTCCACGTCGGTCAGCACAGCGTCGCCGTCGGTGATCAGGGACAGGTACTTGTGGCCCATGGTCTCGTCGGCGTACTTGGTCACGGTGTTCTCGCCGTAAACATTCTGGGTCTTCTGCTCCAGGGTGTACTTGCCAGTATCAAGAGGAGTGGTGCCACCGTTCGCCTCCTTCAGAGTGTCGATAGCATCCTGACGGCTGTTGTAGACGGAGCCGTCCAGAGCCTTGATGGCATCGTTAACAGAGCTGTCCTTGATCTTGACAACCCACACGCGCTCGGTGCCGGTCACGACGGACTCGGTGCCGGTGTAGCTGTACTGGCTGGTGGTGTAGTTGCCAGCGGCGTTCAGCTCAACCATGTTGGCGTCCAGAGCATTGTAGATCATCTGGGCGGCATTGTCACGGGTCAGCAGGGTGTTGGCGTTCAGATTGGCCAGTTTCTTGTAAAGACCGTTCTGGTTGGCCAGCACGTTGGTGTTGATGGCCCAGTCGTTGCCCACCAGGCCGGACTTCTCGGCGCTGTAGCCCAGCACGCCCAGCAGCATCTTGGCGGCCTCGGTGGCGCTCACGGTGCCGGTAGGATCAAACTTGTTGTTGCCGCGGCCAGCGATGATGCCGTTGGCGGCGCAGTACTCAATGTAGGACTCTGCCCAGGTACCCTTGATGTCGGTAAAGGTGGGGGTGTCCTTGACGCCCAGCACGGGATCCACACCGCCGTTGATGGCGACGCAGAGCATCTTGGCCATCTCGGCACGGGTCACGTTGCCGGTGGGGTCAAAGTAGCTGCCGTCTTCCTTACCATTGATGATGCCCAGGGCAGTCATGGTAGAAACGGCGTCCTTGTTTACGATCTCATCCGCATCGGTGAAATCGCTCGCGTTCACCGCGCTGGCGCCAACACTCATCATGCCCACGAGCATGACGGAGGCCAGAGCCAGGCTGAGAGTCCGCTTGAGGTTTCTCATGTTTGGAATTCCTCCTTCTAAATTTTGAGCTTTCGGGGCATCCTACTCACGACTGCGCGTTTCAGTCAAGTATAACGCCCCTTACAAAGGAGAAATAGGTACAAATATCTGCTCGTTTTCACCTAAAAAACTCGGTGACGGCATGGAAAGGTTTGCTTGGTAGGCATTTGGTAGACAATCCTGACAGGGAAAAAGGGCTGAGGCCCTGAAACCAGAAGGGTTTCAGGGCCTCAGGTGGTAGACATTTGGTAGACGGAATCTCCAAACACGGCTGTAGACTGTCCGGGTTTGGGCGTGCGGCGGATAGTGGGGTGTCCCTACATGGGGAGGAGATGTAAAAAATATGGCAAATTATACGGAACACTATCAACTGCACCAATGGGAGCCGTCCGACAGCTTTTTGCGGACGGACTTCAATCAGGACTTTGCCAGGATCGACACAGGCATGCGGGCCGCCAAGGCCCAGGCGGAGCGGCTGGAACGGGAGAAGGCCGAGATCAGCACAGGAGCCTATACCGGCGACAATGCCGCCAGCCGCACGATTCACCTGGGATTCCGGCCCAGGGCGGTTCTGGTGGAGATGGCGCTTGGCAACCGCTATGGAAGCAACGGCGGCGAAAGCATCAGCGGCGGCCTGGCGGTAGACGGCTGGCCAGTGTTCTATCAGGACATCAACGGACCATGCACGCCCGCCATCCAGATCCAGGCCAGCGGCTTCGCCGTTACCCAGGACAGCCGGAACCGCTCCTATATGAACTACAGCGGCACCAAATACCATTATTTCGCGGTGAAATAGAACATCCCCCCGGGCATAAGCCCGGGGGGATGTTTATACAGTTGACGTTCTTGGTTACGGCGCAGCAAATGTGATAGTGGCGCCGGTGGCGGGCATAGCAAGTGTAGCGGTGGCTTTATTGGTACCATTGGCGGCGGTGCTGCCGGGAATCTGAGTTCCGCCGTTTTTGATAACATTAGTATCGGTGTTGGCGTTGGACTCCAAGAAGATGCTTACGCCAGTAGCCACATAGGACCCGCTGGGTGTAATCTCAGTGGCTTGGTTGTCCATACCGTCGTAGGCCTTGACATCGGTAATTGTAAGAACCGCGGCGGGAATCAGGTACAGGTCACCGTGCACAGAGGTGAGAGCAACGGTGTTGTTGGTAGCGGTGGCATTCGCAGTCAGAGCCCAGTGGGTATCCGCACTATTCGCCCAAATGACGCCGGTGCCGTTACCAGCATCGACCGTGATGTGCAGGGTCTTACTGGTGGGGACATAGGCAGAGTCGTTCTTGCCGACCAGAAGAGCGCCGCTGCTATTGGTATCCTTCACGGTCACGCCGTCACCAGCGTGGACCATAACCACCTCTGCGGTCTTGTCCAGGGTGACGTCGGAACCGGGCATCGCAAAACTCAGCTCATTGGCGGAGGTGATCTTGACGGGGGCAGCGATACCGGGGATGGCCCAATAAGAGCCCACAACGAAGTCGGTGGAGATGATCTTCACGGTGTCGCCCGCGCTGATGCCGGTGTACCACTTGTCGGTGCCAACCGTAATCTCGTTACCGGCCTTGAAGTTGACCAGCAGGGAAGCAGCGTTAAACTTGTTGGCGTCGGGCAGCTTCAGAGTCAGGCTGCCAGCCGCAGGGGCGGCGGCCACGGTCACTTTCACCACATCGTCAGCAGTGGTGGCAACCTTGCCGGTCTCAGTGTAAGTAGCCACGACCTTGAAGTAGTGATCGCCAGCGGTGAGGACGCTAGCCTTCACATTCAGGACACTGGTGACACCAGAGGAGCTGACCGTGTAGTTGGCATCGTTCTTCAGGGAGACAGGCTTGCTCCCGGCCGCGTCATCACACTTGAACCACTCGTAGGTGAGGGCGCCGGTGCCGCCGGCGGGCTTGGTCACGGTCGCGGTGGCCAGCTTGGTGCTGTTGGTATTCACACCAGTCTCAGCGGCCGTAGTGACACTGATCTGACCGGCGTACACGCCGTCCAGGGTGCTCAGGATGTAGGCGGCGCGGACAATGTTCTTGTCGCTGTCGATGACCATGACAACCTCGCGGCCCACGTTCTCGGAGAAGGAGCCGACAGGAGCCTTCTCATAGCTGTTGTCCACGTCCTCCACGTTCCAGATGTTGTTCTCGTAGGTGAAGGTGCCGTCGCCGTAAGTACCGTTAACCAGGTTGGTCATGGTCTTGTTGGTGTAGAGGGCCACGGTGCCGGTGCGCAACTGACGGGCATAGCCGCGGACGATCTCCAGGTTGCTGGCCTGGTTGCCATCGCTGGAGAAGTTGGGCTTGGTCAGGTCGGAAACACCGTTGCCGTCAGTGGTGTAGGCATAGGGAATGCTGAAATCGTTGGAGGTGTTGAAGATACTGTTGTAGTCGCTGCGGGTGATCTTCAGGGTGGTCACAGTGCCATCCATCAGAACCACGTTCAGGGTGGCATACTTGCTGTCCACGCTGCTGCGGCTCAGAACGAAGGCATAGTCCTTCTCCACGGCCACGCCCTTGGCGTCAAACAGCACGGTGGAGGCCAGGGTGGACTTGCTGTCCAGGAAGCGGGCGGAAACAGTCTTGCTGTTATCCACATGAGCCATCTTATTGTAGCCGACAGCCACGCCGTAGGTGATATCGCTGGGAGTGCTGTTGTCATAATAGAAGGCCACAGTGTTCTTGTCTACGGTGATCTGGCTGTTGTTGCTGTTGTAGCGGATACGGGCGGCGCCGGTCTCATAGGCGCTGCTCATGGTCCCCTGCTTCACGTCGGCGGGGTTGAAGACGCTGGTCACCACGGAAACCTCGTCGTTGCTGCCCACGATGGACTTAATGGTCAGCACATTGTCATCGTTCAGGGAGTAGGCGATGACATAGCCAGTAGCGCGGCCGTCCTTGTAGTCGGCGTCGTTGATACCAGCAGTACCAGTCGCATCAATGTCCTTGTTGACAAAGGCGCCGGTATTACCAGTCTCAACAGGAGTCTTCCAGGGGGCGGTAGCGGAGTTGTCGGAGTCGGAGGTGCCCAGGAAGCCCTTCAGCTCCTGAATGCCCTGATTTTTGCTGTATTTCTCAGTATGGCTGTTAGTGGTGAGAACGTCAGCAACCTGCTCGCCCACGTTCTTGGCGGAGGCGGAGAAGTTCAGGGTGTAGACGCCCTCGGTGCCGTCGGCCAGCAGGACCTTGATCTTGCCGGAGGCATCGGAGGCAAAGGCGCCGGGCTCATAGCCGGAGTCCAGAACCAGGGCGTAGTCGTACAGGCCCTGCTCGGAGGGACGGTAGGCAATGACGTTGCCGTTGCTGTCCAGGATAAAGTCGTAGTCGGAGTCGAACTCCACGCCGCCGTTGTCGCACTTGAGCACGTCGAACTCATAGGTGTTGTCAGCGGTGTCAGCCTTGTACTGGATGTAGGAGGGGTGGTACTCAGTGCCGCCCACGGTGATGGTCTGCTCCTTCTCCTTGTTGGCAGCATAGGACTCCATCTGGCCGGTGATCACCTGGGGCTCGGAGACATAGTAGCGGCCGCCGTAGGAGACGGTCAGAACCAGGTCGCCCTCAGCCAGGTCGGCCTCGGTCACGATGTCCTCGTTGTCAATGGCCTTGTTGGAGTTGAAGGTGTTCAGAGTGGTGGTCTCCTTGGAGGCGCTCTTGGCGATGACCTGGGACAGGGTCTCCTGGAGGTACAGCACGTACTCAACCTCGCCGTCGTTATCGTTGTCGATGGCGGTCAGCTCCACGCCGTAGCCGTTGGTCTTGCCCTTCACGCTGTTGAAGCGGTCGCCGGACTCGAAGCCCATGGCCTTGGTGGCGGCAGCCTCGTCCTTCATTACGCCGTAGTTGACGTAGTAGGCGGTATCGCCGTCCACGCTCAGGCCGGTACCCTTCAGGAAGTCCTTCATGGTGTCCTGGGTGTCGGCGGTGGTCTTGACCACGTTGTTGTTGCCGTTCACGTACACGCCCAGAACCTCGGAGTTGGCCAGAACGGTGGTCTTGCGCACATACATGGTCACAGTCTGACCCAGCATGTCGACGGGAGTGGACACGTTGAAGATAACAGGGTTCTTCTCCGTCTCATACTCGCCCACAACGGTGTTGCTGGTGGTGGACTTGTAGACCTTTACGTGATCCATCTTGGTCTTGCCGGCGGCCAGGGCGTCCTCGCTGTCGGTATCCTCCAGCTGGGCCCACTCGTTGCCGGTGACCACGCCCTCCACCTTGTACACGCCGTACTTAGTGGACAGCAGGGTACGGTGATCCCCAAAGGCAATTGCGTAGCCGTTCTCGTACTTCTGGATCATTTCGATGTCCAGAGCGTTGTAGATCAGCAGCGCCGCGTTGTCGCGGGTCAGAGGATCAGAGGTAGCTACACTCAGGTTGTCAAAGATGCCCAGGGTAGAGGCCAGAGAGGCGGTCTTGATGGCCCAGTCGTTGCCGGTCAGGCCCTCGAGCTGCGCGTCGTAGCCGGCGGCCACTAGCAGCATCTTGGCGGCCTCGTTGCCGGTAACGGTAGCGGCGGGGTCAAACTTGCCGTTGCCGCGGCCGGCGATGATGCCCAGGCTGTAGCAGTAGTTGATGTAGCTCTCAGCCCAGTGGCCCTTCACGTCGGTCAGGCCGGTGTTCATCCCGACATACAGGCCGTCCACATCGGCGCCCTGATTCAGGACGGTGGCGATCATCTTCGCCATCTCGGCACGGGTCACGTTGCCGGTGGGGTCAAAGTAAGACCCGTCTTCCTTGCCGTTGATCACGCCCAGAGTAGTGAGCATGGAAACGGCATCCTTGTTGACGACTTTGTCCTTGTCGGAAAAGTCGTCGAGGCCCGTAGCGCTGGCGGAGACAACCATCATGCCGATGAGCATGATCGCCGCCAGAGCCAGGCTGAGAGCCCGCTTGAGGTTTCTCATTTGGA
>OMGF01001737.1_pt1 | contig 12114 bp, 9 predicted proteins | sample 1645861 | NCBI WGS metagenome assembly OMGF01 (sample SAMN05578586, study PRJEB25193) | human gut metagenome | biome: Human Microbiome; feature: human-associated habitat; material: feces | host: Homo sapiens | place: USA:Birmingham
GAGTTCAGACGTGTGCTCTTCCGATCTTCCTGCTGCAAAATGGTACGGCTATACCACGCAACCAGTTTGCAGAGTTGGGTACGGTCGCTTGATGTTTTGTTGCGCGCATTTCTGCCCAAAATACGTATTTCACTCAAAATACGTTCTATTTGATCCATGGCGGGCTGCGGTATTCTTTCACCGGTGGGATAAGCGGCATTGAAGACCAGACATCCAAAGGAACCTGGCAGCTTATACAGCGGGAAGGCATCCGCGTGTTTTCTGAAAAAGCGCCAGACCTTCGTCTTTTCCCATCTCCAACGCCTGCCAAGGAACTCCAAGGTCAAAACCGCACCGTACTGCCCAAATTGGACTGACGGCGCCATATGAGAGAACACATTGCTCGGCTCCTGCCATACCGTGTGACACCAAAGGTCCAGCCATGCGTCTGACTCATCAAATGAATAGCATTGCTCTACAAGGCGCTGTGTGACGTTTCTGGGCAGGCATAGGAAACCATACCCCTCTGTCACGTAAACGGCCTCACGACCCGTACAGGGCTCTCCAGAGCACCTTACAACCCAATCTGTGATCTTGTATGTAAGTTTCTTCGATTTTGGATCCAGTGTGTACCCAATATAGGAAAGATCTGCGAGACGGTCCATCATCTCCAAAGCCTGCTGCCGCCGCTTCATCCCCATGATGCTTTTAAGGCCTACAATACCGCCAGCCCAGGTTCCAACCGTCACTTCGTTGATATAGCCGCAGTAGGTTGCCTTCCCACTTCGGAAGGCGGCCCTGGAAGCCAGGCGAGCCCATATGCCCATGATGCCCTTTCCGGGCGGTAGTTGATTACGGGGGAGTTTGATCCACTGATATTTGAGCAAGCATTTCATCGCACCGGCCTCCTTCCTGTCTAAATTGAAAAAAGCCTCGCTCCGTGCTATACTTTAGTCACGAAAGCGAGGCTTGATATGGATGATTTATGCGTGTGATAATTGCCATTATCTCTTTTCTGAAACAAATGTGGTGGCCTGTCCTGATTGCGGGAAGACTATGGTCCGTCCAGCAACACCGGCAGAACAAGAAGATTTCGAAAACCGCTCAAACGAGAATCTATGGATGGACGAAACATAGGCGCAGTTTTAATATCCGCGATGTCGCTCATGTTGAATACTTATACGCAATTCCTAAAAAAATGCCCATGACTCAATCGTCATGGGCATTTCTCATGTGGCATTCTCTTCAATTAGTTTGGGGGTAAATTCTGGGGGTAAAACCGCCCCCTCTTTTCAGTCAATGGGGGTAAAACGGGGGTAAAACCGGCCTTCCTTGTGTTGAAAAAGCCCGCAACCCCTTGCGCTGCAAGGGTTTCTCAATCGAGGGGCTTCATCGTGGGGAAGAGAATGACTTCCCGAATGGTGTCGGAGTTGGTCAGCAGCATGACGCAGCGGTCGATGCCGATTCCAAGGCCGCCGGTGGGGGGCAGGCCGTACTCCAGGGCGTTGATATAGTCCTCGTCCATCATGCCAGCCTCGCTGTCGCCCTTGGCCCGCAGCTCCACCTGCTTCTGGAACCGCTGCTTCTGGTCGATAGGGTCATTCAGCTCGGAGAAGGCGTTGCCCATCTCGCTGCGGCAGATGAACAGCTCGAACCGCTCCGTCAGCCGGGGATCCTGCGGGGAACGCTTGGCCAGAGGGCTCACATCCACTGGGTGCATAGTGATGAAGGTGGGCTGTACCAGCTTCTCCTCCACCTTCTGATCGAAGGTCTCATACAGGGCATTGCCCCAGGTGGGGTCCGCCGTCTCCGGCAGCTCCACGCCGATGGCCTTGGCAGCGGCCACCGCCTCCTCATCAGATGAGATAGCCATGAAGTCGATGCCGGTGTACTGTTTCACGGCCTCATGCATGGTCAGCCGGGGCCAGCCGGGGGTCAGGTCGATCTGCTCGCCCTGCCACTCCACCTGATAGGTGCCCAGGATCTTCTGGGCGGCAGAGGACAGCAGGTCCTCAAACAGATCCATCATGCCGTTGAAGTCCGTGTAGGCCTGATACAGCTCCACAGTGGTAAACTCCGGGTTGTGCTTGGGGTCCATACCCTCGTTGCGGAAGATGCGGCCGATCTCATACACCCGGTCCAGGCCGCCCACAATCAGCCGCTTCAGGGGCAGCTCTGTGGCGATACGCATATACATATCGATGTCCAGAGTGTTGTGGTGGGTGATGAAGGGCCGGGCAGTGGCGCCGCCGGAAATGGTGTTCAGCACCGGCGTCTCTACCTCCATATAGCCCCGTTCATCCAGGAAGTCCCGGACGTGCTTGATGAACTTGGACCGGATGACGAAGTTTCGCTTCACCTCCGGGTTCACGATCAAATCCACATACCGCTGGCGGTACCGGAGCTCCAGATCTGTCAGGCCGTGGAACTTCTCCGGCAGGGGCAGCAGCGCCTTGCTCAACAGCGTGATGTTCTTGGCCCGGACACTCATCTCGCCCCGCTGGGTGCGGAACACCTCACCCTCGACGCCCACGATGTCACCGATGTCGAACTTCTTGAACTTCTTATAGACCGCCTCATCCATCTCGTCCTGGCGGGCGTACAGCTGGATGCGGCCGTCCCGGTCCTGCAGGTCACAGAAGCTGACCTTGCCCATGCCCCGCTTGCTCATCAGGCGGCCGGCCACCTTCACGGCCCTGCCCTCCATCTGGTCAAAGTGCTCCTTGATCTGTGCAGAGGTGGCGTCCCAGTCGAACCGGGTCTGCTGGAAGGGATCCTCGCCTGCGGCCTGAAGGGCCGCCAGCTTCTCCCGCCGGACGCGGCGCTGCTCACTCAGCTCCTGCTCCGGCTGCTGGGTTGTCTTCTGTTCAGACATGTCCGCTCTCCTTTACCGCTCGATCTTCTGCACCGTGTAGACGATGGCGCCGCTGGGGGCCTCCACCGTAACGGTGTCCCCCTCCTTGGCTCCGACCAGGGCCTTGCCGAAGGGAGACTCCTCGGAAATGATGCCGTTCATGGGGTCGGACTCCTGAGAGCCCACGATGCGGTAGGCGGGCATGGTGTTGCCGTTCTTGTCCGCCACCGTCACCTTGCAGCCGATGGTCACCACGTTGGTGGGGGCGTTGCTCTCGTCCACGATCACCACGTGCTGCAGGATCTCCTCCAGCTCTGCGATGCGGGAATACAGCTTGCCCTGCTCGTTCTTTGCCTCGTCGTACTCGCTGTTCTCGCTCAAATCGCCGAAGCCCCGGGCCACCTTGATCTGCTCCGCCACCTCGTCAGACCGGGTGGTCTTCAAATAGTTCAGCTCTTCCTGCAGTTCCTGGGCGCGGGCCGCGCTCATCTTGTACTCTCTTTCCATGTGGACCGTATCTCTCCTATCCTTTGGCAGGGCGGCCGATGCGGCCGCCCCTGCACATAATGATGCTATATTATCATAGAGTAGTATTATAGTGTGTGGATTTGAGAATGTCAAGCGATGCCGCCTGCGGTTTTGCAAAATTCTCTGCGGTGTCAGCTCTCCGCCGTGCCCACGGTGATCTGCCCCGGCCGCAGGACGCCGCTCTCCACCAGTACGGCCAGCAGCTGAGGGCGGCAGAGGCCCGGGGGCATCTGGCCCTCCAGCACCGGCGGCAGCAGCAGCGGCGGCAGAGGCGCCGCCTCATCATACAGCCGCAGCACTGCCGGGTCCCGCCGTCGCAGGTCCGTCCGGGCCGCGAACAGCACCAGCACATCCGCCTCTTCCATCTGCTGCCGGGTGGGGGACAGCAGCAGGGAAACGCCGTACTCCCGCCGCAGCTGATTGGCCAGGGTGTCGCCGCCGTAGGGCACATCCAGCAGCACGTAACGGTTTCCCAGCGCCAGCTCCGTCACGGTCCGCACCAGCTCGCCGGAGAGCTGGTCTCCCGCCACCGCCAGCCGTGCGCTGCCGCCGGAGAGGTTCCGCCCTGCCATGACCGCCCGTGCCAGATCCGCCGCCAGCGCCCGCCGCAGAGGCAGCGTGGACACCGGCGCCACACCGACCTTCTCCAGCTGTTCCCCATAGGCAAACGCCTCCGGCACCACCAGACGGGTGACACCGGCCTTCCGCAGCCGCTTGGCGGCCGTCAGCACCCGCCGCCGCACCAGGGCCTCCGGTGTCCGGGGGCCCCTGGCCACCGACGCCCAGGCCACCCGCAGGTGGAGCAGGGCCCGCGTCTCCAGAACCACGCTCTTTTGCCGGACGCCGCCCGCAGGGGGCGTCCAAGTCATCATACCGATCATAAAATCACTCCCGCCCCATCCTACGGGGCGGGAGCGGTGTTTATGCACTTTTTGAAAGGGTATAGCCGGTGAGATATCCCATCTTGGGCTCTGCGCCGTCGTTCAGTGGATTCACCCGGACGCCGTTCTCCGTCACCTCAAAGTGCAGGTGCGGTCCGGTGGAGTTGCCGGTGGAGCCGGTGATGCCGATCACGTCTCCCTGGTTCACATACTGGCCCACAGACACCTTCCGGCTGGACATGTGGGCATACAGTGTGGTATTGCCGCTGCCGTGGGAGATGACCACATAGTTGCCGTAGGAGCTGCTGTACTGGGACACGATGACCGTGCCGGACTTGGCTGCGTAGATGGAGCTGGTGTAACCCACCCGGCCGATGTCCGTACCCTTGTGGTTGGTGGAGCCGATACCGCCGGGAGAGTTCCGTCCGCCCATGGTGGAGGTGATGTACCGGCTGTTCACCGGCCAGATGTAGCCGCCTGGATTGGACTCTGTGGACTGGCCGTTGGCGGCCTGCTGGGCCACCAGCTGGTCGCTGAGGCGCTGGGCCTCCGCCCACAGGGCGTCCTGCTCCGCCTCCAGATCTGCCAGTGCGGCCTCCGTCTCGTTCTCGTTGGCGGACAGCTGCTGGATGACGGCGTTGGCCTGGCTGCGCTGGGTGTTCAGCTCATTCTCCTTGCTGACCAGCTCCGCCTTGGCAGCCTCGGTCTCAGCCTTGCTGCTCTCCAGCGTGGCCTTCTTCTCCTCGATCTCCGCCTGAAGGGCCTTGAGGTCGTCGATGACGCCCTGGTCGTACTTCATGATCTCGTTGATGGCGTCCAGCCGGCCCAACAGGTCGGTAAAGCTGCTGGCCCGGAACAGCACCGCCCAGTAGCTGACCTCGTCCTGCTTCTCCATCTCTCGGACCCGGCTGCAGAACAGCTCGTACTGGGCCGCCTCTTTTTCCTCAGCCTCTACCAGCTCCGCCTCCGTCTGGGTGATGAGGGCGGCATACCGGTCGATCTGGGCCTGCGTATTGGCGATCTGTGCCTCCGTATTGGCGATCTGCTGGTCCAGCAGCTCTTTCCGGGCCACAGCCTGGCTCTTGTCGTCCGCCAGGGCATCCAGCTTGGCCTGGAGCTCCTTTTTCTCCGCGTCCAGGCCGTTGGCCTCATCCTTCAATTCATTCACGTCCGCCCAGGTGACGGCCGCCGCCGGAGCCAGATTGGCGCCGGTGATAGCCAAGGCCAGCGCCGCTACGAACACGGCGCGGAAGATGCGGTGGAATCGCCTGCCAGCTTTCTTCATGCCCGTCACCTCACACCTGCAAAAATTTCCGGATAGCGGAGAGGCTGCCTCCCACGCCGATCACAATGCCCGCTAGAGCGAACACCGCCGCCACTGGCGCCCAGAGCTCCGAGAAGGGCATCACCTGGATCAGCTGCAGCGTGTCGTTGCTATCCACACCCCGGGCCACTGCCGCATACAGCGCCCACTGGAGGAAGAAGGCGATCACCGCGCCCAGCAGGCCCAGCATGAAGCCCTCATACACAAAGGGCCAGCGGATGAAGCCGTTGGTGGCGCCCACCATCCGCATGATGGCGATCTCCTCCCGCCGGTCAAAGGTGGTGAGCTTGATGGTGTTGGAGATGATGAACACCGACACTACGAACAAGATGGCGATCAGTGCCACGCATACCACCGTGGCTACGTTCCGCACAGTGACAAAACCACCGGCGATCTCCTCGTAGTGGCTGACATCGGAGATGCCGGTGAGGGCCTGCACCGCCTCCACGGTCTCGCTCTGCGCCTCCAGATCCACCAGCTTGATGGCGTAGCGGTCCTCCAGAATCTCCGGGTCCAGGTCCTGGAACAGCTCCTCATCCGGGTACTGGGCCTTGAAGTCCTCCATGGCCTCATCCCTGGAAATGAAGGTGACGGAGGCCACATTGGGAATGGCCTCCAGCCGGGACTTGAGGGCCCGGGCCTGGGTCTCGGTGTAGCTGTCATCCACATAGGCCAGGATCTCATTCTCCTGTTCCAGGGTGGTCAGCAGCTCATTGGCGTTTACCGCCACCAGGGTAAAGGTACCCATAATCAGCAGGCAGGCCACCGTGATGCCGATGGCGGCAAAGGACATGAAGCCGTGGCTGAACATATTGCTCAGTCCCTCGTGGAAAAAATAGCTGAAATCGTGACGTTTAGCCATGGATATGCCCCCCCACATAGCCGCCCACGCTGTCGTTGACGACATGGCCGGAATCGATGGTGACCACCCGCTTGCCGAAGCGGTCCACCAGGTCCTTCTCGTGGGTCACCACCACCACGGTGGTGCCCAGCTCGTTGATCTTCACCAGCAGGCTCATCAGCTCCAGGGACCGCTCCGGGTCCAGGTTTCCGGTGGGCTCGTCGGCGATGATGGTGTTGGGGTTGTTCACCAGGGCCCGGGCAATGGCTACCCGCTGCTGCTCGCCGCCGGAGAGCTCCGTGGGATAGCTGTCCGCCTTTTTCCCCAGGCCCACCAGCTCCAGCACATAGGGGATGCGCTTGCGGATCTCCTTGGGGCTGGCGCCCACTGCCCGCATGACAAAGGCCAGGTTGTCATAGACAGTCTTCTTCTCGATCAGCCGGAAATCCTGAAAAATCACTCCCAGAGTGCGGCGCATCAGGGGGATCTGCTTTTCTGAGATGTTGCTGACGGAAAAACCGTTGATCATAATGCGTCCGGCGCAGGGTTCCACCTCGCCGGTCAGCAGCTTGATGATGGTGGACTTGCCGGACCCCGAAGGGCCCACCAGAAACACGAATTCCCCGTCCTCGATCGTCAGGGTAATGCCCTTGATGGCCCGGGTGCCGTTGTCGTACTCCATCTCCACGTCTTTTAATCGAATCATGTCTGTACCTCGTGTTCCCTATTTTATACACGCCGGGCGCGGCCGAAAGGTTCCCCGCCAGTCGACATAATGTAAGAGCTTTTTTCATTATATCTGGTTTTCCGCCGCAATGCAACCGCCTTTTTCAAATCTTCCGATTCCGTTTTCCTCCCCGGCGGTCCGTCTCCGCCGGGCGCGAAAAACCCCGGCCGGAATTCCGGCCGGGGCGCTTGTGTGATCCATCCAGGCTCAGGAGTCGATGCCCCGGGAGGTCAGATATTTCTTGACCATCAGAGCCACCTTGAAGGTAATGGCGTCGTCGAACTCCCGCAGGTCCAGGCCCGTCAGCTTCTTGATCTTCTCCAGCCGGTACACCAGAGTGTTCCGGTGGACGAACAGCTTCCGGGCGGTCTCGGACACGTTCAGGTTGTTCTCAAAGAACTTGTGGATGGTGAAGAGCGTCTCCTTGTCCAGTGCGTCGATGGGGTTCTTTTTGAACACCTCCTGGAGGAACATCTCGCACAGGGTGGTGGGCAGCTGATAGATCAACCGGCCGATGCCCAAATTCTCATAGTTGATGACGTACTTCTCCGTGTCAAAGACCTTGCCCACCTCAATGGCGATCTGTGCCTCCTTATAGCTCTTGGCCAAGTCCCGCAGGTGGGTGGCCACGGTGCCGATGCCCACCACCACCGTGGGCTCCCCGCCGGCGCGGAGGGCCTCCTCAATAGAGGAGGCGATCTTGTTCAGCTCCTTGATGCCGGAGCCCTCCGGCATCTGGCGGATGAGGACCACGTCGCCCTCGCCGATGCTGAGGACGAAATCGTTTTGCCGGTCCGGGAACAGGGACTGGATCACGTCCGTGGGGACAGACTCCCCCTTCTTCAGGGTGCGGACCACGAATACGCCCCGGGGCACGTCCGCTGTGACCCGCAGCTCCTTGGCCCGCACATAGATATCCCCCAGCATGATGTTATCGGAGATGATGTCCTTGATGAAGGACCCCCGGTCATGTTTCTCCTCGTAGTAGGATTTGGCTGCATTCAGCGCCACCGTGGCCATGGCGCAAACGGTCTTGCTGATCTCGTTGTCGCCAAAGGCGAAGGCTGCATAGTCAAACTGGGTTCCCCAGCCGTTCAGGGCCTTGAATGTCTTTCCCTCCGACGTGACGATGGCGCCGCCGGCAGCATTGATGGCAGGCACATGCTCCGCCCACCGCTGGCCGATCATCGCCAGTTCGCTGCAGGCGATGACGATGCCCTCACCGTCAATGACGCCAACCGTCCGGTCCGTATTTTCCTTCAGCTGCAGCACCACATTTTGAAAAATTCTTCCAGACATGGTCGTCCTCCTCCTCTAAAATCACACGTGGGGGCGTTGTGCAAATTGTCAATGGATATATTATATCGTTGAATTTGTCAAAATGCAAGATATATTTTCTTTTTTCAACAAAAAAACGGCTTCTTTTTTGGGCAAGATTTGAATTTTCTGATGTGGCCGTTAGAAATTTCGCAGGCTCTCTACCTCATCCTCCGTCAAATATCGGTATGTGCCGGGTTCCAGGGCCGGATCTAGTGGCAAATTGCCCATGCGGACCCGCTTCAGATAGAGGACCGGCTTTCCCCGAGCCGCCAGCATCCGCTTCACCTGATGGAACTTCCCCTCCCGCAGGGTGACCAGCCCCTCGCTGCCCTCCGGCCCGGCGGAGAGGATCTCCAGCCCCGCCGGCAGGCATTCCAGGCCGCCTCCCAGGGTCATGCCTGCCGCAAACGCCCTGCAGTCCTCCTCCGTCAGACAGCCGGCAGTGCGGGCATAGTAGACCTTGTCCACATGATGCTTGGGAGAGAGGATGTCGTGGGCCAGTCCTCCTTCGTTGGTCAGCAGCAGCAATCCCTCCGTATCCTTGTCCAGCCGCCCCACCGGAAACAGTCCCCGCCGCCGGAGCTCCGGCGGCAGCAAGTCCAGCACTGTGGCCCCCCGGCCGTCCTCCGTGGCGGAGAGGACCCCCGCAGGCTTATGAAGCATGATCCAGGTGTAGCGGCGGCAGTGCAGCACGGTCCCGTCCACCATAATCTCCACTGCCTCCGGCACCACCTTGTCCTCCGGAGACCGGGCAGGCACACCGTTCACCAGCACCCGGCCCTGGCGGACCAGGAGCCTCACTTCCCGCCGGGAGTATGTCCCCTCCCCGGCGATGATCTTGTCCAGACGCGCTTTCTCCATGCCGGCCTCCTCCTTGCTGACCTCTGCCTCTTTTTACCGCTTCTCTTCCCCCGGGACGAACACGGCAGACTCTCTTCCGACGGCTTGTTCTGCTTCATCTTATCATAAATCCGGAAAAAAATGAATAGGAAGATGCAGGAGGGATCGATATGCTGATTTGGACCGCGCGGGTTTCCAAGAAGACAAAGGCCGTTGTGGCTGTGATCCTGGCCGGCATCCTGGCGGCCGCCGTCCTGCTGCTGGTGGGCCGCTCCGGTGGCGGTCAGGACGCGGCAGCTTGGCAGCTGACCGGCAATGCCGACCGCATCGCCTATCTGGAGTCCATGGGCTGGCAGGTGGAGGAGGAACCGGTGGAGACGCTGCAGTTTCTGCTGCCGGAGAAACTGGAGGAGCCCTACCTCACCTACAACGAGCTGCAGGATTCCCAGGGCTTCGACCTTTCTGCGTGCTGCGGCAAGCAAGTGGCCCGGTACACCTACACCGTCACCAACTATCCCGGACGGCCGGAGGGTGTCCAGGCCAACCTCTACGTCTGCGAGGGGCAGCCGGTGGCCGGGGATATCCTCTGCGCCGGGGCAGACGGATTCCAGGACACACTGGTCTATCCGGAGCAGGACTGAGCCCGTTCGGAATGGCCTGCGGGCAAAAAAAGAACTGCCGCATTGCGGCAGTTCTTTTTCTTGGCTGAAAAATCAGGCCTCGGTGATCTCGGTAACAGCGCCGGAACCCACAGTGCGGCCACCCTCACGGATAGCGAAACGCAGGCCCTTCTCAATGGCGATGGGGGTAATCAGCTCCACGCTCATCTCGACGTTATCGCCGGGCATGCACATCTCAGTGCCCTCGGGCAGGGTGATGACGCCGGTCACGTCGGTGGTGCGGAAGTAGAACTGAGGACGATAGTTGTTGAAGAAGGGGGTGTGACGGCCGCCCTCGTCCTTGGTCAGGACGTAAACCTGGCCCTTGAACTTGGTGTGGGGATGAATGGAACCGGGCTTCGCCAGAACCTGGCCGCGCTCGATGCCGTTGCGGTCCACGCCACGCAGCAGGGCGCCGATGTTGTCGCCGGCCTCAGCGTAGTCCAGCAGCTTGTGGAACATCTCGATGCCGGTGACGACGGTCTTCTTCTTCTCGTCGGTCAGGCCAACGATCTCGACTTCCTCGTTCATCTTGATGGTACCGCGCTCCACACGGCCGGTAGCGACGGTGCCGCGGCCAGTGATGGTGAACACGTCCTCGACGGGCATCAGGAAGGGCTGATCCGCCTTACGGTCAGGAGTGGGGATATAGCTGTCGACGGCATCCATCAGCTCCTTGATGCAGGCATACTCGGGAGCGGCGGGATCGCTGGACTCGGAAATCAGAGCGTTCAGAGCGGAACCCTTGATGATGGGGATGTCGTCGCCGGGGAACTCATACTTGGAGAGCAGCTCACGGACCTCCATCTCCACCAGCTCCAGCAGCTCGGGGTCGTCGACCTGATCGCACTTGTTCAGGAACACGACGATGGCGGGCACGCCCACCTGACGGGCCAGCAGGATGTGCTCACGAGTCTGAGCCATGGGGCCGTCGGAAGCGGCGATAACCAGGATAGCACCGTCCATCTGGGCAGCGCCGGTAATCATGTTCTTGATATAGTCGGCGTGGCCCGGGCAGTCCACGTGGGCATAGTGACGCTTCTCGGTCTCATACTCCACGTGAGCGGTGTTGATGGTAATGCCGCGCTCCTTCTCCTCGGGGGCCTTGTCGATGGAGTCATAAGCCTCGAACTGAGCCTTGCCCTGCAGAGACAGCCACTTGGTAATGGCGGCAGTCAGCGTGGTCTTGCCATGGTCGACGTGACCAATGGTGCCGATGTTAACATGGGGCTTGGTTCTTTCAAATTTCTGCTTAGCCATTTGAAAATCCTCCTGTCAATTTTCAAAATCTGTTGGGTGCAATGCGGTTTTTCTCAGCATTGCTTATTTTACCGTATAATGGAGGGAAAATCAATCCCTTTTTCCTTACGCCTGGGGCTTATTGCGGGTCTCCACGATCTTATCCCGGATATTCTTCGGGATCTCCACGTAGTGGCTGGGCTCCATGGTGTACTGGCCGCGGCCCTGGGTGCGGGAGCGCAGATCGGTGGCATAGCCGAACATCTCGGCCAGGGGCACGTAGGCGTCGATCTGCTGGGCGCCGGGACGGGCCTCCAGCTGGATGATCTGGCCGCGGCGGCTGTTCAGGTCGCCGATGACATCGCCCATATACTCATCGGGCACGATGACACTGACCTTCATGATGGGCTCCAGCAGCGTGGGATCGGCCTTGCGGCAGGCCTCCTTGAAGGCCATGGAGCCAGCGATCTTGAACGCCATTTCAGAGGAGTCCACCTCATGATAGGAGCCGTCGTACAGGGTGACCTTCACATCCACCACGGGGAAGCCGGCCACCACGCCGGCGTTCATGGCGCCCTGGATACCGGCGTCGACAGCCGGGATATACTCCTTGGGAACGGCGCCGCCCACGATGGCGTTGACAAACTCGTAGCCCTTGCCGGACTCGTTGGGCTCCACGTGGATCTTGACATGGCCGTACTGGCCCTTGCCGCCGGACTGACGGGCATACTTGGTGTCCTGGTCCACGGCCTTCTTGATGGTCTCCTTGTAGGCGACCTGAGGTGCGCCCACGTTGGCCTCCACCTTGAACTCGCGCAGCAGGCGGTCCACGATGATCTCCAGGTGCAGCTCGCCCATGCCGGCGATGATGGTCTGGCCGGTCTCCTCATCCGTGTAGGTCTTGAAGGTGGGATCCTCCTCG
>OMGF01001756.1_pt1 | contig 11983 bp, 9 predicted proteins | sample 1645861 | NCBI WGS metagenome assembly OMGF01 (sample SAMN05578586, study PRJEB25193) | human gut metagenome | biome: Human Microbiome; feature: human-associated habitat; material: feces | host: Homo sapiens | place: USA:Birmingham
GAAACTGTCACCAGATACTTTATAATTATCTGCCAGCTTTGTGACGTAATGAACCAAACCGTCACTACCTGTTTCTGCAACAGTTTTTGTTGTCCACGTTCTTGTCGGAGCAGCAGGGAGATTATTTTTGTTGTAGTAACCAGCGTAGAAATTCCATGTAAACTCCGCACCCTCTAAAGAAGCGTTACCCTGTGCAGTGGATTTCCCAGTTTCCATGTCAATCTTGAAAAGCTCAATCAAGGTTTCTATAACCTTTGGGGTATCACTCACTTTTAAAGTAGAAGTTTCACCAGTCTTGACCGTCAGTGGATAAACGGTATCATCAACTTTATATCCAGCAGGAGCAGACAGCTCTTTGATGTAGACCGTACCAGCTCTTACCTCCACAGTTTCGGTGTTCCCGTTAGAATTTGTCGTAAGGGTGGCAAGCTGTTTCGTGCAGCCTTTATCAGAATAGACACCATAAGTCGCACCAGCGATAGAGTAAAGCTCATTGCCGCTGGTAATGTCGGTATTGGAGGACGTTTTTTGAAGTGTCGCATTACCGACCGCCAGTTTCGCCCAGAACTGACCTAATTCCTGTCCTTGTCCAGAATAAATATATCCTCCGCAGTCATAGCGTCCTTTGTTTTCTTTTACAAAAGCCTTTGCTCCAGCATATACCTCATTCTGTACCGCTTTGGAAATTTCATCATTAAGAAGTTCGTACATTATCGCAGTTCCAGCCTAAGTGGACACTTAAACGCTGCCAGACAACACATTGTTCTAATAAGTAGACTTGTTTATAATTCAATCCTTTATGACTGTCGGCATATAGCTTGACGTATTCCAAAGAAAGGGCAACGTCAGTTATCTGATCGGCACGCATACGGGTGCTTGCATCAGCTCGTGTTTTGTATCCATTTTGGAAGTTTGTGTTAATATCCACACAGTAGGCAGTTTCACCCTCAACTTTCATCATGCCCTCATTGAATGTAGAACCAATCGAACCGTCATTCATTACTTTTTCAATGATACCGACACGCTCTGCACTTTCCGTCCAGTATTGCTTGCTTTCTGCATGAACGGGTGTAGTCGGTAAAGCAGTAACGACAGTCGCAAGAGCTAAAAAGCCCGTACACAATCGTTTCCATGTCTTTTTCATAGTTTAATGCTCCTTTCATTTTTGGTAATAAAATAGCCGTCCAATAAGAACGGCTGGAAATAGAAAAGGAACGTCATTTTAGGCGTTCCATAGTCTATAAAATATTCAATTTTTTTACTGATGTGTTACTCATCAAAATCTCAAATCAAGGTTATTTGACACCAATTTTGACACCAAATTTTTGTATATTGACGATTTTTGATGAAATGTGATAAATTCATAAAACCCGTAAAAAGCCTGTAAATAAGCACTTTACGGCACTCTATGAACTAAGACAAAAGCTACGCTGTAATAACAATAGGTGAGTGCTAATTTTTTTGTGAAGAATTTGTGAACCTGTGAATTTGTGAAATCTTCATTGTACACTTTTCCAATTTGTGTTACACTCCCATTCCAAGCTAATACAACGCCCCATGGAGGATCAGTCCACGGGGCATTCTGAAATGTTTGATGTTAACGCTATCATTTTCCCTTGAGATATCGTTTTAATAAGAACGTACAGAAATATGGAAATGTATAAATCCCGTCTTCTATTCCAATATTACTGTCTGCAAGTTTTATTCCCCAGTGAATATCTCTATAAGAATCACCGGATATCAATTGCCTCAATGACTTAGACCGGTTCCTGTTCGCCTTCACTTCTACCGGAACCAACTCATCCTTTGTTCTTACAAAAAAATCTTCTTCCAAGGTAGCATTTTCTTTTTTATAGTAATATAGTCCAAGCCCCTGTTTCACAAACGCCTCTGCTACAAAATTTTCATATAAAGCACCTTTGTATACTCCAAGATTTTTATTCGCCCGAAGGTCTTCTTGTGCTTCCTCATCTAATGAAGCAATCAGCAATCCTGTATCTGGATAATAGATTTTGAATTTTGAGTCATCATAGTTTCCCTTTAATGGAAGCTCCGGATACTGCAGACAATAGCATACAGAAATCACACCTGCATCTTCGAGCCAGGTTATACATCCCATATATTCTCGACTTCTGGCTTTTTTGTCTATTTTACTTAATTGAAATTTTTTATTTTCTTTTGCAAGCTGTACAGGTACGTTCCGATAGACGCTTACAATTTTAGTCTGATCCAGACCTTCAGCGTATTTTCTGATATCCTCTTCATAATCCATCTGGATCTGTCTCTGGATTTCCAGAGTATCTGTAAAAAGATTCCTTTCAATATATACTTTTACTACTGCAGGCATACCGCCAAGTACACAATATTCCAAAAACAATTTTTTATAGACTGATAATTCGGTTTCTGAAAATGGAGTTCCTGTCTGCATATGTTTCAGGATATCTTCAATGTGCTTCTCTGAGTATCCTTTCGCCCACAGAAATTCTTCAAAATCCATCGAAAACATTTCATAATCTGTTTTATATCCCACACTGTTACTATGAATTTTTCTGTAATTGATTCCAAGCAAAGAACCACTGCATATGACATCAAATCTTCCATCTATCCTGAATGACTTCAGAGCAGTTGCAATATCCGGAAACTCCTGTAATTCATCAAAAATAATCACAGTGTCACCTGCTATAAATCTTTTTGATGTATCTATCATAGAAATATTTTTTATAATATCTTCAACAGCATATCCGTCACTTAATATTGTTTTATATTTAGGTTCCAGAACAAAATTAATACTCACAATATTACTGTAATTTTGTTCTGCAAAATGATTAATAGATTCCGTTTTTCCAATCTGCCTTGCACCTTTTATAATTAACGGAAGTCTTTCTTCATTTTTTTTCCACTCCAGCAGGTACTCATCTATCTTTCTTTTTAAATACATAGAACCGCCTCCTTTCTTCAAAACTATCACGTTTTATGAGCATTTGTCAATCTATTCTTCACGTTTTATGAGTTTTTATTCATAATATTTTCACGTTTTATGTTAAAAATCAAATTACTTTTCTTGACTACATTTATTCTTATTTCTGTACGTTAAGTCCCCATCCACTGCTTATTGCTTTTCGCAATCACGTAGAGTGCTTATTTGATTCAATAAAAAAATAAATGCAGCCCCTATATCTCTTTTTTCCTGCTTACAGATATAGAGGCTGCATTTGCCTTTACATTTATTTGTATGTAGCGTTGCAAAATCGCCATTATAGAATCGACTGTCCTTATACTTATAAAATACTGTATAAAGTTGCAACATAGTAATATTTAAAAATAAGTTGTAATTTTCCGATACTCTGCCGGTGTCATATTCATCTGGCCAGTAAAAACCCGGGTAAAATATTGTAGATTGGGATATCCTACCTGCTCTGCTATCTGAGTAATCTTTAAATTAGAAGAACGTAACAATTTTTTTGCCTCCTCCAAGCGCAGTTCTGCAAGAATTTCAGAAAATTTTCTTCCGGTAGCCTGTTTGATAAAACGACTGATATACGAGGGATTTCTGTTTACATGTTCTGAAACATTTGTCAGACCGATTGGTTGTGAAAAATTATCATTCAGATATTTATAAATTTGCTGGATTAGCTGATTCTGATCATTATTATGCATACTTTGAATATTATCTGCAATATACTCCAGCCAATATTTCATATAGTCTGCTTTTGTCTTTCTTTCCGATTGTACATGAATCTGTTGCTCAAATGATTCCGTAATCTTATTTTTGCTTTCCTTATCCAATGGAATTCCTGAAAGAAATAAAAATATATTGGCACCTATCAACTCCATGATATTGTTAAAATATTTTTCTGTCTCTTTCTCTGTCTCATCGATAATCTTCTGCATCTGTTCGAATATTTTTTTCTTATTACCGGATCGAAGATATCTGATCAGTTCTGTAATTGCTTCTGTAACATCGAAAAAGTCATTTTCCTTATATTCCATCGGTAAATCCTGATATGAAAGCAGCTGCGTACATCCCGTATCTTTTCCGTATTCCAGACATTTCAACACTTCCTTTTTCATCTGTTGAATATCAGACAGATTTTCAGAATAATGGCTGACAGCTATCATACAATCCAGTGGCTGCAACTGGGCCAGTTCTCTTCTGATCAGCTCTAATTTACTGCAGAATTTCCACAGTGTCTTTTCTTCTGTTGGCCAGATCATATAAAAGATACCACCATGTTCCAGTGCCAGTATCTCTTTAAATTTTTTCAGAAAAAATTCATGGATTATATAACTGTAATAGCTCTCTTCTTCCAAAGGCATACGATTCCTGTCATATGTAACAGCCACCACTCTATATCCGTTTATTGCAATCCGCAGCTTCTGCTTTTGCAGTTCCATCTGTTTTTCTGAAAAAATTACAGGTTGAAAAAAGAGTTTTTCCACAAATTGTTGTCTGATCAGCTCCTGATTTTTAACAAAATAATCCTGGAAAATCTGATACATTTCCGTATGTTTTTGTTCTGCATGAAATGCACTAATCGCTCGATTTAAGCACTTGATTGCTTCCTGTTCATCTACGGGCTTTAAAAGATAGTCAAAAACTTTATACTCTATTCCATATCTGGCATATTCAAACTCTGCATATCCAGTCAGAAAAACAATTTTTGCTCCATAATCCATTTGATCGATCTGCTTTGCCAGATCGATTCCAGTGATGCCCGGCATACGAATATCTGTCAAAATAACCCCAGGTTTTTCCTGTTCAATATAATCCAATGCCGTCTGTGCATCTGTAAAAGCACAAACCGTATGCATACCCCGTAGTCCCGTTTCCATGATCCTTTTTAATTTGTCTGATATCAATGGTTCATCATCTATAATTACCACTTTCATATCCTTTTTCCCCCTTTGTTTTGGGAATACAGATGGTTACTGCTGTCCCAGATGGCTTTACATGTTCCACAGTCAAACCATATTCTTTTCCATACAGTAGCAAAAGTCTTTGCTGAATGTTAAAGATACCAATGTGTTCCTTCTCTTTCAGTATTCCATTTTCTCTTATTTCTTCCAGCTGTCTGATAATAGTTTCCGGCATCCCATTTCCATTATCTTTTACAGTAATATAAATTGCATCTTCCGTTTCCTTCCCGGTTACTGCTATCATTCCTGTTTCTTTCAATTCTGAAACCCCATGGACAATTGCATTTTCCAAAAGCGGCTGTATCATCAGCTTCGGAATGTAATATTCATATAATTGTTCCGGTATTTCTACCAGACAGATAATATGTTCCTGAAAGCGCATTTTCTGAATATACAAATATTGATTTACATACTTTAATTCTTCTTCAATCTTTAAAAACTGTGCCCCTTTAATAGACATTCTCATAATGCTTCCAAGAGATGTTACCGTCTTTTTAACTTCCGTAGTCTTACCCATATCAGCAAGACTATTAATACAGTCTAATGTATTATATAGAAAGTGTGGGTTAATCTGAGCCTGAAGAGATTCAATCTGGGCATCTTTCATTAACAACTGCTGTTTATATACCTGCTGAATCAGCAAGTCAATTCTTTCCAACATCGCATTATAAACATTTGCCAGTTCTCTAAATTCATCATTGGAATCAACCTCAACATACGCATTGGAATTTATCTCTGTAGTCTGACGTAATTTTACAATAAATTTCTGAATCTGTTCTGCAATTTTAGCCGCCGTTATGAATAATGCAATTGCAATAATTGAAATTGCAGCCAAAATCATCACCATCTCTTTGAAAAAAATTTTATATACACTCTTAAAAAGCAGATTTTTATCCAAAATTCCTACAAGACTACACCCATCATATTGAAGATTATATCTGATAATTTTATAATTTCCGGATGGTTCTTTCAAAATAGTTTTACATTTATCATTAGATAAATTTGAACCATTAACCAGAATATTATTTTCTGAATCCAATATGAGAATAGCGTTCACATCTCTATCCTCTCCTGTCTGTATGATTTTTTCCATACCCGTTTTGTCAATATCCATCATCAGAAATCCGATTTTTTCATCACTTTTTTCTATTTGGGGAACGTAGATATTTCTTGCAAAAGTAATCATATTTTTCCTCACGGGATTTATACGAAGCACCGGCTTTCCATGCTTTTCTTCTGCTGCTTCTTTCAGTATTTCTGCAAAATCATTTGTCTGTTCTATTGTATTATAATAAATTGCATTATTAATATATAATTCGTTAAACTTATTATAAATACACACATTCATTAACGCATCCTGATTATTTGTAATAAGAGATCCTATCTGATAAGAAATCATATCAGTCAGTTTTTCCTGCTCTTCAACACTTAATACACTTTGACGAGTATTTAAATATTCCTGCACTTCATCTGTATAATATAAAAATTTTATGGTAGCCTGATTATAATTATCTAATAATGTATTAACCAGCTTCTTTTTTTCCATAAAATTTTGTTCTGTCTGATCATATACCATCTGCTTCATCTGATCAAACATAATAACTGTAGTACTATAAAAAATTAAAAAATATCCTAAAACAACAAATGGGAGACAGGAAATAAGTAATTTATTTCGAATCGTTAATTTTCCATAAAACTTATATAATCGTCCTTTTTTTTCCTTCATCTCTTTTTAGTACCTCTCTTACAAACAGGAATCCCCGGTATAGCGCATATATCATGCGTCTATACCGGAGATTGATTCAGCAGATTCTATCTTCTGTATATAACACAGAAGCTAAAGCTTTTTGGTAAAAATACACTTCGCTCTTTGTCATACCACACTCTTCTTTTTCTCCAAGCAAATGCTTTTCTAATATTTCCTGAATACAGGCAATCTGGTCATCTATATAGATGCTTCCGATTGGTCGAAGATAATGACCCGGAAAAATAAGTTCATATGAATTTCTTAATTGAGCTAATTTTTTCAATGATTCCAGATATGTACTCATTGTATCAGAAAACGTATCAAACATCAATACTGGCGTACTTACAACAGTATCTCCGGAAAATAGTAATCTGTATTTTCTGTCTAATAAACAAATTCCATCTTTAGTATGTCCTGGTGTATCCAAAACCTCCAAATCTCTATTTCCAAGATGGAAAACAAATCCTTCTTCTATTCCTTTCATCTCAAAGTCACCTATAATTGATGCATCAAATTCCAGGCTTGCTTCATAATTGTATTCTGGACGGGCTTCCTGTGAACGGAAAAATTCCTTACGTGACTGCAGATTATTCTGTTCCTGAATAACCGGAATTGCTTTTTTATGTGCATAAACCATTGAAAAGCACCCATTTCCACCCACATGGTCATAATGATGATGCGTATTTACTACATCATAAGGCAGATGAGTCATTGTTTCTACTACTGACCGTATATTTCCTATTCCAATGCCAGTATCAATCAATAAGGCTCTTTCCGTTCCAATAATCAAATACATAATATCTATGCCAAACTCATCAATTGCCCATACATCCCTTGATACCTGCTGAAGTGTAAAACCGTTTATCTTTTTTATGTTCATATTATCTTCATAAAATGTGCTCATCTTTACTTCTCCTGTCTTTTTTATTTTACTGCACCCGCTGTTAAACCGCTTGTAATATGTTTCTGTCCTACAATATAAATAATTATAATTGGTATCATACTTACAACCAATCCTGCAATCAAAAGGTTCCATTGAGCATTAGTAGAAGATTTAAACATATATAAATTGACTGTAATTGTACGAAGGTTCACATCGCTGATCATAATACTTGGAAGTAACAGATCATTCCATGTCCAAAGGAAAAACAAAATGCCAATTGTCACTGTTGTGGATTTTACCAGTGGCAAAATAATCTGCACCATTGTTCTGAAAGGTCCCGCACCGTCAATTGCAGCAGCCTCTTCCAACTCTCTTGGCACACTCTTCAGAAAACCAACATATGTCATAACACCAAATGATGTATAAAACCCACTATAAAATATAATCAGTCCTAAATGCGTATTAGTCAGTCCCAGTTTTGTAGATAACATAGAAATTGCAATCATAACTGCATGAAATGGAATAATCTGTCCTACTACAAACAATGTATATAATTTGTCACCTGTCTTTTGAGGAAGATGTGAAATTCCATATGCACTCATAAAAGACACGGCACTGGCAACTATGACAGTACATACCGTCACAAACAGCGTATTGCGAAATACTGTCCAAAAGTTCATAATCCGCATTGCTTCAGAAAAATTTTCCAGATATAAACTTTTTGGAAATGAGATAAACGAGGTTAAAATATCATTATTCGGTTTAAACGCATTCATGATAATAAGAAAAACCGGAAGTATAAAGATAATTCCAAGGCACAGCCACAAAATACTTTTAAAAACTACTGTTTTATTCATTCCTTCTTTTTCCACTTTACATCTGTACCTCCCTTTTTCTAGTAATCTTAAGCTGAATCAATGCAATAATACCTACCAGTAAAAACAGTATTATAGATTTTGCAGAGCCATATCCCATTTTAAACGAACCAAATGCATCATTATATATATTCAGTGCAATTGTCTGTGTACTATTTGCCGGACCTCCACTAGTCAGTGATAACGGAATGTCAAATGCTTTGAAAGCTCCTGCAATTGATACAAAGAGATTAATTGTAATTGTCGGCATTAACAATGGCAATTGGATATAAATAATTTTCTTAATTCCTGTACATCCATCCAGAACAGCTGCTTCCAACACATCTTTTTGTATTGTCTGCAATCCTGTAATGTATAACATCATAAGAAAACCGGTAGACTGCCATGTTGTTACTAAAATAACTGTAAAAGCCGCAGTACCTGCATTTCCAAACCAGCTGATATTAGCCAATGCATCTATGTGCAAAATTTTGGCCAGATTTGGAATGGCTCCTGTAAAAATAAAAGACCATACAAAAGAAACCATTACACCACTGATAATATTAGGAATAAAAAATAAAGAACGTATTACGCCTTTACACCGTACATTTGAATCTAAAAAATATGCTATTACAAAGCCTATTAAGTTTGACATTAAAATTGATATTACCGCCAAAATTAAAGTAAATACCACAGAATGAATAAATGTCTCGTCTCCAAGAAGCTTAGTGTAATTTCCCAGACCGACAAAATCTTTATTTCCTTTTATCAAATTCCAATTATAAAAAGACGCCGGAAGTGTTCCTAAAAGTAATGGACCTGCAAGTGCAAGAACGTATAATAACATCGACGGAATCGTAAGACCAAAATAAAACCATTTATTTTTTTTACAACAATCCAACATAAAATTATCTTCCTTTCTGATAACAAAAGCTTCTGCAACATTTCTGCAGAAGCTTCTGTTACCACTTATACCTTTCCCGATTTTACTTTACTCAAGAAGCTCTGAAAATTTCGAATCTAACTGATCTAAAGTAGTATCCATATCCGTTGTTCCGGCAAAATATCCCTGAATTACCGGCCCGATCATATCACCAGCGCCGGACACAAGCTGTGAGTATACCCATGGTCTTGTCTGGTTATTTGACATATAGTTCTTATAATCTTTGAAATACTGATATTCTGTTGACATTGTAAAATCCATTGCAGGTGGTGCTGCGCCCATCGAATCAGCACTATAATGCATCCATCCATTTTCATCTGTGTTATCACTCAGATAATTCAAAACCTCACGCACTGCATCCAGATGTGGAGTATTCTGATTTACTGCAATACAAATTCCTACATCTACATCAAGTTTTGCATCTTCCTCATTTTCTGTAAGTGGTACTCCAAACAGACCAACCTGTAAATCCGGATTAATACTTTGTGCATTCAGAAGAGAAAATTCTCCTGTCACAATCATAGCTGCTTCACCTGATGCAAATGCATTAAAGCCTGATGTGGAATCTGCATCCATATAATTTCCACCGGAATTTTCTTTCATCATATCCATAAACTCAAATTCAAGTGAAGAATTATCATTCCTGAAACTTCCTTTTCCTGCATTCATATCTGCAACCCATGACTCATAATCTCCAACTGCTGCTCCCTGCAGACAGCTAAATAAATGATTCAATGTCCATGTCTCTTTATAGGTGGCTGCAAATGGTGTAATACCACTTGCCTGAAGTTTTTCACATACTTCTTTCATTTGTGAGAATGTTTTCGGTACTTCTGTAATTCCAGCCTTTTCAAATAACTCCTGATTATAATAAACTCCCAGCATTTCCAGATTCATTGGATACGCATAAATTTTTCCATCATAGCTGCATGCATCTTTTACAGAATCATAAATCTTTGTTGTAAATCCTTCCTCGCTCAAATCCACAATTCTGTCTGTTGCTGCAAACTGCTGCACCTGTGTATATGGATTCAGGAAAAACATATCCGGAAGATCATTAGATGCCACCTTTGCTCCAAGATATTGACTATAATCTCCTGATTGCATTTCAACTACAAAAATAATTTTATCCTGGCGCTTATTAAATTCATCTGCACCTTTCTGAAAATTATCTGCTGCTCCAGAAGACCACACCGCTAATTTAACGGTTTCTTTTTCGTCTGAATCCGCTTTTACAACTGTTGCTCCACTAATCATGACTGTCCCCATAGCGACTGTCATCATCAGGCTAATCATCTTTTTCCTCATAAAAACTCCTTTCTTTTACCTGCTTTGTCCTTTTGTTATTTTAGAAGTACTTCTTTTGTTAACAATATAATAACAACCCCTGCTTTCTTTTTCCATACGTCAAATTATGACAAAACATATACATTTTTTTACCTTTCCAAACAGAAAAAGACGCAAGCCATATTTTTATGTCTCACGCCTTTCTGCAAAAAGAAAAAGACGCAAGTCATATTTTTATGACTCACGCCTATCTTGCATTTCATTATTAAATTGAAAACCTTTATTCTTCTTTCCTCTGTTCCAATAGCTCTCTTGCATTTGCAATAGCAAGTGATAACTTCTGTTCTAAAAGTTCTTTTGGAGGCATTTTAGTCATATACTGTCCCACGTGGATGTTTCCATGATCCAATTGCATTAATTCTATGGTTTCCTGCGATTTTTCTGCACATAATATAAGAGCAACCGGACTTTCTTCACCTTCTACTCTTTCATTTTTTTCCAACCATCGCAAATACAGTTCGACTTGTCCTTTATCTTGCGGTTCAAATTCTCCAAGCTTTAACTCAACAAGAACCAGCCTTTTCAAACCTCTGTGATAAAACAATAAATCCATATAGTAGTCTTTACCATCCAGCACAAAATGCTTCTGCCTTGCCAAAAACGCAAAATCCGATCCCATTTCCAAAATAAATTTTTCTAATTCCGCAAGAATGGCATTTTCCAAATCTTTTTCACTATAAGTATCACGTAAACCAAGAAAATCAAGCATGTATGGATCTCTGTAAAAAAGATCCAGACTCATTTTTCCATCATCCCGTAATTCGGCAATCTCATTTTTTATTGTTTCTTCTGGTTTCTTCGATATTGCAGTGCGTTCATAAAGCATAGATTTTTTTCTTTCACGCAATGTCCTCACTGACCAGTTCTCTTGCATACACATTGCAGCATAAAAGTCTCTCTTTAACTCGTCATTTATTGGCAAAATCTCTACAAAATGTGACCAGGTCAATTGTTGCGACAATGTCGCAACTTTTTCGAAGTCAGGAAATTCCTGATAAAATTTAATCATTCTCGAAATTGATGTTTTATCAAATCCAGAACCATACTCCTGTTCCAAACGTTTACTGACTTCTGCAACAACTTTTTTTCCATACTCAGGCTTATTATCTCCGGTGAACTCCGCACTAAGTCTTTTTCCAATTCCCCAGTTAAGTGAGATAATGGCATCGTTCACAACTTTCTTTACATCCGTTTTCTTTTCTCTGATCAATGCATTTATTTCATCGTAAATGTTATCACACTAAAACCTCAAAATTTACGTTAATAGAAACCTCGCTAAATTAGGTTTCAAA
>OMGF01001763.1_pt1 | contig 11941 bp, 6 predicted proteins | sample 1645861 | NCBI WGS metagenome assembly OMGF01 (sample SAMN05578586, study PRJEB25193) | human gut metagenome | biome: Human Microbiome; feature: human-associated habitat; material: feces | host: Homo sapiens | place: USA:Birmingham
TGTAGGGAAAGAGTGTAGATCTCGGTGGTCGCCGTATCATTAAAAAAAAAAAAAGCCTGTACAGGGACCGGCCAGACCAGCCCAAATCTTTGCGCTTAGGGTTCCTCTTTTTGTTAAATGGAAATATTTTCTAAATATTTTTGATTTCAAAGGAGAAGTGCCAGAAAGTCTCATAACAGGCGTTTAAAACTTGAGAAATCCGCCGAACATGTTCTTGCGCGGACAAAAGTCGTTGACGCAAAGACGCGCCCAGTATTACAATGTGGTCGATACAAACACGGACGGAGGCCGCGGCGCGGTCATCCGCCAAGTCTGGTTTTTGGAGGGATTCACCATGAGCATTCAGAACGAGTATCTAAGCGGCCTGATGGAGCGCGTGGTCCGGCGGAATCCGGCAGAGCCGGAATTTCACCAGGCGGTCCAGGAGGTTCTGACCTCCCTGGTCCCGGTGGTGGAGGCGAAGCCGGAGTATATCAAAGAGGGCGTCATGGACTGCCTGGTAGAGCCGGAGCGGATCATCAAGTTCCGGGTGCCCTGGGAGGATGACCAGGGCAACATCCACGTGAACCGGGGCTTCCGGGTGCAGTTCAACAGCGCCATCGGCCCCTACAAAGGCGGCTTACGGTTCCACCCCTCCGTGTACGAGGGCATCATCAAGTTTCTGGGCTTTGAGCAGATCTTCAAGAACAGCCTGACCGGCCTGCCCATCGGCGGCGGCAAGGGCGGCAGCGACTTCGACCCCAAGGGCAAGTCCGACGCGGAGGTCATGCGCTTCTGCCAGAGCTTCATGACCGAGCTCTTCAAGTATATCGGGCCGGACACCGACGTGCCCGCCGGCGATATCGGCGTGGGTGCCCGGGAGATCGGTTATCTCTTCGGCCAGTACAAGCGGCTGCGCAACGAGTTCACCGGCGTCCTCACTGGCAAGGGCCTCAGCTACGGCGGCTCTCTGGCCCGAACCGAGGCCACCGGCTATGGTCTGTGCTACTTTGCCGACAATATGCTCAAGGACGCGGGCCGCAGCTTTGAGGGCGCCAAGGTAGCCATCTCCGGCTCCGGCAATGTGGCCATCTACGCCTGCGAAAAGGCCACGGCCCTGGGCGCCAAGGTGGTCACCATGTCCGACTCCAACGGCTTTGTCCACGACCCCAACGGCATCGACCTGGCGCTGGTGAAGCAGCTGAAGGAGGTGGAGCGCAAGCGCATCCGGGAGTATGTGACCGTCCGCCCGGAAGCGGAGTACCACGAGGGCTGCTCCGGCGTGTGGCAGGTGCCCTGTGACATCGCCCTGCCTTGCGCCACCCAGAACGAGCTGGATCTGTCCGCTGCCAAAGCCCTGATCCAGAACGGCTGCTTCGCCGTGGCCGAGGGTGCCAACATGCCCTGCACTCCCGACGCGGTGGAAGCCCTGCAGGCTGCCGGTCTCCTCTTTGCCCCCGCCAAGGCCGCCAACGCCGGCGGCGTGGCCACCTCCGCCCTGGAGATGAGCCAGAATTCCATGCGCATGTCCTGGTCCTTCGAGGAGGTGGACAGCCATCTGAAGGACATTATGACCAACCTTTATCACAACGCCGCGGGCGCCGCCGCCCAGTACGGCAAGCCCGGCGACCTGGTGGCCGGCGCCAACATCGCCGGCTTCCTGAAAGTGGCTGACGCCATGCTGGCCTACGGTTTGGTCTAAGGAGGGCATCTGCATGAGCGACTATGTTTCCCGCGTGTCCGCCGACCTCCAGCAGCGGTACGCCGGCCAGCCGGAGTATCTCCAGGCCGTTCTCACCTGGCTGGAGATGATTGCCCCGGCCCTGGAGGACAATCCCATCTATGAGCGGGTGGACCTGCTGACCCGAATGGTGGAGCCGGATCGAATGCTGACCTTCACTGTGCCCTGGATGGACGATCAGGGCATGGCCCACACCAACCACGGCTACCGGGTGCAGTTCAACAGCGCCATCGGCCCCTACAAGGGTGGGTTGCGGTTCCATCCCTCCGTCAACCCCTCTATCGTGAAGTTCCTGGGCTTTGAGCAGACCTACAAAAACGCCCTGACGGGGCTGCCTATCGGCGGCGCCGCCGGCGGCGCGGATTTTGATCCCCGGGGCAAGAGCAGCCGGGAGATCATGCGCTTCTGCCAGAGCTTCATGACAGCCCTGTACCGTCTGATCGGCGCAGACACCGACATCCCCGCCGGTGACATCGGTGTGGGCTCCCGGGAGATCGGCTATCTCTATGGCCAGTACAAGCGGCTCACCGGAAAGGCGGAGAGCAGCGCTCTTACTGGCAAGGGCCTGACCTACGGCGGCAGCGTCATCCGCCAGGAGGCCGCCGGCTTCGGCACTGTTTACTTCTTGGCCCGGATGCTGGAACACCAGGGCGAGACCCTGGAGGGCAAGCGCCTGGCCGTCTCCGGCTTCGGCAACATGTCCTGGGGCGTGTGCCGCAAGAGCGCGGAGCTGGGCGGCAAGGTGGTCACCCTCTCCGGGCCGGACGGCTATGTCTACGATCCCGACGGCGTCTGCACCCAGGAGAAGTTCGATTTCATGCTGTCCATGCGCGCCGGCGGCGCCGACAAGGTGGAGCCTTACGCCGACCGCTTCGGCGTGGAGTTCTTCCCCGGCAAAAGGCCCTGGGAAGTGCCGGTGGACATCGTGATCCCCTGCGCCACCCAGAATGAGCTGGACGTGGAGGATGCCGTGATGATTGTGGCCAACAACGTCCGCTACTATGTGGAGGCGGCCAATATGCCCGCCACCGCCGAGGCCCTGCGCCTCCTGCGGCTGAGTCCCAAGATCCTCACCGCAGGCTCCAAGGCCTCCGGATCCGGCGGCGTGGTGGTTTCCGCCCTGGAGATGGTCCAGAACAGCCTGCGGTACAGCTGGACCCGCCAGGAGGTGGACAGCCGCCTGAAGCAGATCATGGGCGGCATCTATGATGCCTCCGCCGCGGCGGCGGAGGAGTACGGCCTGGGATACGACCTGACTGCCGGTAATGACATCGCCGCTTTCAAGAAGATCTCCACGGCCATGATCGCCCAGGGACTGTGATTCTCCCCCTCTTCAAAACACACAAAGCGGCCGCCCTTCCGGGCGGCCGCTTTGTCCCATAAATTTCCTTTGTAGTGGGACCGGCGGTCCGGCAGATGCCGGGCCGCCGGTTTTGTTTCCCGTCCCACAGCGTCCAGAACAGCCCGCTGATCCGGCCGTTCTCGTCCCCATTGATCCGCTCCGCGGCCGGTACTTTCGGCAGTCCCGGTATGGCCCCTCACGGGACAGGTCCCGCGGGGACTCCGCATTTAATCCAGTTGGGCAGGCCCAGCCCGTCCAGCTCAAGGTTTTGCCTCCGGCAAAACGCTTGGACGCCGCTCCCGCGGCGGTATGACCATGCCTCAGAACAGCCCGCTGATCCGGCCGTTCTCATCCACATCGATCCGCTCCGCGGCCGGTACTTTCGGCAATCCCGGCATGGTCATGATATCTCCCGTCAGGGCCACCAGAAAGCCTGCCCCAGCGGACACTTTCAGGTTCCGGACCGTCACAGTGAAGCCCCGGGGCGCTCCCAGCAGGGAGGGGTCGTCGGAAAAGCTGTACTGGGTCTTGGCCATGCAGATGGGCAGTTCCCCGAACCCCAGCTCTGTCAGCCGCCGGGCCTGCTTCTGGGCGGCAGGCGTCAGTACCACGCCGTCCGCATGGTAAATCCGCCGGCAGATAGTCTCCAGCTTCTCTTCGATGGACCCCCCCAGCGCATAGCTGTACCGGAAGTCGGATGGCTGCTCACACAGCCGGACTACCTCCTCTGCCAAAGCAGTTCCGCCGGCGCCGCCCTTGGCCCACACCTCGCTGAGGGCCACGCTCACCCCCAGCTCCCGGCATTTCTCCTCTACCAGCTTCAGCTCCGCCGCCGTGTCCGTGGGGAACGCATTGATGGCCACCACGCAGGGCAGGCCAAATACGTTTTTGATATTGTCCACATGCTGGAGCAGGTTGGGCAGTCCCCGCTCCAGGGCCGCTAGATCCTCTCTGCCCAGCTCCGCTCTGGCTGCGCCGCCGTGGTGCTTCAATGCCCGGACCGTGGCCACGACCACCACCGCGTCGGGCTTCAGCCCCGCCATGCGGCACTTGATGTCCAGAAACTTCTCCGCCCCCAGATCCGCGCCGAAGCCCGCTTCCGTGATGGCATAGTCCCCCAGCTTCAGAGCCATCCGGGTGGCGGTGACGGAGTTGCAGCCGTGGGCGATGTTGGCAAAGGGTCCGCCGTGGATCAGGGCCGGAGTATGCTCCAGCGTCTGAACCAGATTGGGCTTCAGAGCGTCCTTCAGCAGGGCCGCCATGGCGCCGGCCGCCTTCAGGTCGGCAGCAGTCACCGGGGCGTCATCATAGGTGTAGCCCACCACGATCCGCCCCAGACGGGCTTTCAGATCCGGGATGTCCGATGCCAGACACAGCACGGCCATGACCTCGCTGGCCACGGTGATATCAAATCCGTCCTCCCGGGGCACACCCTGCATCCGGCCCCCCAGGCCATCCACGATGCTGCGCAGCTGCCGGTCGTTCATATCCACACACCGCCGCCACGTAATCCGCTTGACGTCGATCCCCAGGGCGTTACCCTGCTGGATGTGGTTGTCCAACATCGCCGCCAGCAGGTTGTTGGCCGCGCCGATGGCGTGAAAGTCCCCGGTGAAGTGGAGATTGATGTCCTCCATAGGCACCACCTGGGCATAGCCGCCGCCGGCGGCGCCGCCCTTGATGCCGAACACCGGCCCCAGGGAGGGCTCCCGCAGGGCCACCACGGCATTTCTGCCGATCCGCCGCAGCCCGTCCGCCAGCCCTACCGTAGTGGTGGTCTTGCCTTCCCCGGCAGGGGTGGGGGTGATAGCGGTCACCAGAACCAGCTTACCGTCCGGCCGATTTGTCTCCTTCAGAAAGCGGTTGTCGATCTTGGCTTTGTATCTGCCGTATTGCTCTATATACGCCCCATCCATCCCGCAGGCGTCCGCAATATCCGTGATGGGAAGGGGCTTCGCCTCCTGGGCGATCTCGATATCGCTTTTGATGGTCATGGCTGCCTCCTGTTTTCCGGGCTGTCCGTGTCCAGACACCCTGCTGTTTCATGTTCGATTATACCGGCTCCCCCGGGTAAAAGCAACAGTTCTCTCCAAATCCCCTTATTTTCCAACCTTTTACAGGTAAAACACCGGCGGCACCTGCTGCATAGCGGTCTCTGCGTCCATGTCCTTTGTTATCTGTAAATGTGATAGCCGGTTGCATAAGATCCGTTCTAGCAGTTTCTCCTCCGCAGATGCTATAATATTGTACAGAGAAGAAGGCGCTTATATCTTAAAAACTGTGCATTCAGACGAACAGAGGTGTATGAAAAGAGGAAAGAGCACATAAGGAGGTACGTATATGGAAACTCTGGAGAAAAAAGGCAAAGGTTCCGCGTTGCTCCCGTTCCTGCTATTTATTGTCATCTATCTAGGTGCTGGCCTGTACTTCCAGGCACAGGGTGTAGAGATGGCCTTCTACCAGTTCCCCTCTGTCACAGCCATGTTCATTGCCCTGCTGCTGGCCTTCTGCCAGGGCAAGGGCACCATCGATCAGAAATTCACAGTCTTCGCCAAGGGCGCCGCCAACGAGAACGTCCTGACCATGCTGATGATCTACATCCTGGCCGGCGCCTTCTCCACCGTGGCCAGTGCCATGGGCGGCGTGGACGCCACCGTGAATCTGGGTCTCAGCGTCATTCCCGTGCACTTCCTGGCCGCCGGCGTGTTCGTGATCTCCGCGTTCATGGGCACCGCCACCGGCACCTCCATGGGCACCATCAGCGCCATTGTTCCTATCGCTGTGGGCGTGGCGGAAAAGGGCGGGTTGAGCCTTCCCCTGTTTCTGGGCGCCTGCGTGGGCGGCGCCATGTTCGGCGACAACCTCTCTATGATCTCCGACACCACCATTGCCGCCACCCGCACCCAGGGCTGCCAGCTCCGGGACAAGTTCCGGGTGAACTTCCTCATTGCCCTGCCGGCGGCTATCATCACCATCATCGTGCTGCTGGTCGTAGGCCGGCCTGAGACCGTGACGGAAATGGGAAATCTGTCTTTCAACGTCATCAAGGTCATTCCCTACCTCGCCGTGCTGGTACTGGCGCTGATCGGCATGAATGTGTTCCTGGTGCTGACCATCGGCATCTTCGCCGCCGGCATCATCGGCCTGGCCCTTGGCGATCTGGATATCCCACTCTTTGCCCAAAGCATCTGGAACGGTTTCACCGGCATGAACGAGGTCTTCTTCCTGTCCCTGTTCTGCGGCGGCATGTCTGAGATGATCGCCCACAACGGCGGCATCACTTGGCTGATCGAAAAGCTGGGCCGCATGATGAAGGGCAACAAGTCCGCCCAGGTGGGTGTCGCGGCTCTGGTGTCCCTGGCAGACTGTGCCACTGCCAACAATACGGTGGCCATCATTGTCAGCGGCCCCATGGCCAAAAACATGAGCCGTATCCACAAAGTGGATCCCCGCCGCACCGCCTCTCTGCTGGACGTGTTCTCCTGCATGCTTCAGGGCATGATCCCCTGGGGCGCCCAGCTGCTGACTGCCGCCAGCCTCACCACGATATACGGCGTGACCATGAACCCCATAGACATCCTGCCCTATATGTGGTACTGCTGGATTCTGGCCGCCGTGGGCATCCTCTCCATTTTCATTCCCTTCGCCGACGGCATCTGCCGCAAGGACCCCTGGAACTGGGAGTACGATGTGGCGGAGTCCGGCGTGGCTGCCAAGAAGGCTTCTCTGGAGCTGGAGCGGCAGGAGTCCGCGCAGACGCCCATCTGACCTGCGTGTCTCTTGCTAAAAAAAGACCGGGCGCCCTGAGGCGCCCGGTCTTTTTCTCCTCTGTCAGGTCCCCTCCTGAAGCCGCCTGGTGAAGGCGATGGAATCCGCCAGCGCCTCCTCCAGCAGGCGGACGAACTGCTCCGTCAGCGGAGAGGGCCGGCTGCTGCGGATGTGGATCCAGCCCAGGTGGACCGAGGTCTTCCCCAGCAGCGGGATCGTGACTACGCTTCCGTCCGCCAGCCCCTCCGACAGCAGGCCGCTGCCGGAGGTGAACGCATCGGTGGACGCCAGCACGTACATCGCCGTGGCCCGGTTGTTCACGCTGATGCACTTTGCCGGCTTTTTCAGAGAGACCATGGGGTACTCCTCGAAAAAGTCCGACGCCACGCCTTGGTCGTGCTCAAACGCCACATACGGATATCCGTCCAGTTCCTCCTCCGTTACGCTGGAGCGGCCAGCCAGCGGATGCCCCCCGCGAACATAGATACAGGGGCAGACGGCGGCCAGTTCGTGGAATTCCAGCTCCCGGGCGTCCAGCAGCCGGCAGATAATCTTCTCCGTCAGATCCGTCAGGCAGATGACGCCCACGTCCGCCCGGTGGTCATAGACGTCGTCAATCACACCGTCCATCCCTGTCTCCCGGAGGCCAAATCGGAAGCGGTTTTCACCGGCGATTCGGAGCAGCCTCAAAAACGCGTCCACTGCAAAGGGATACCGCTGGCAGGAAACGGAAAAGCGCACCGGAGCCGCGGCGTTGCGTGCCTCACCATACAGGCTCTCGATCCCGCGCTTCTGCTCCAGCAGGGAGACGGCGTAGCTGAGAAACTCCTTGCCCTCCGGCGTGAACTCCACGCCCCGGTTGCTGCGGGCCAGCACCCGAATGCCCAGTTCGTTCTCAAGCTCCCGCACCGCCGTGGAAATCCCCGACTGGGACAGGAACAGCTTCTGGGCCGCCTTGTTGATGGAGCCGCATTTGGAGATCTCCACGATGTACTCAAGCTGCTGAAACGTCATAGAAAGCCTCCTCTTCCCCTTTCGATCTCACTTTTCTATTATAGGCATTTTGAGCTGGTTGTCAAATCGTTATCAAAAAAACTGTCAACACATCCCGCAAAACGCATATTAACAGCTTTGCGCCCTTTGTGCTATTCTATAAGTAGAACCAAACAAAAGATATCAGTTATTTGAGAAGTTTTCTGTTTAATATCACCTGCGTTTTTCGATGGATGCACAGATTTTCCCCCTCTCTTCTCTCTATCCCCGCAGCCGCGTCAGAGTCTCTCTGATAGCGAAAATTTGAATACCAGTCAATTTTGCCCCTGCGGAGCGTCTCCGGAGGGGCCGGTGAAGAAAGGAAGATCGACTGTATGAACACGGAGAAAAAGTTCGGTTTTGCCACGCGTCAGATCCACGCCGGCCACATGGAAAACGCGGCGGGCTCCTTGTGCGCCCCCATCTATCAGACCTCCACCTTCGCATTCTCCACCGTCCAGCAGGGCGGCGCCCGGTTCGCCGGCGAGGAGGGCGGATATATCTACACCCGTCTGGGCAACCCCACTCTGGGCGCTGTTGAGGAGAAGCTGGCCTCCCTGGAGGGCGGCGAGGCCGCCATGGCCGCGGCCTCCGGCATGGGCGCCATCTCCTCCGCCCTGTGGACCTCTGTGGTGGCCGGGGACGAGATCGTGGCAGATGAGACGCTGTACGGCTGTACATACGCGCTGCTGAACCATGGCATGACCAAGTTCGGCGTGAAGGTCACCCTGACGGACCTGTCCGACATTGAGAACCTGAAGAAGAACCTCACCGACAAGACCCGGGTGGTGTACTTCGAGACCCCCTGCAACCCCACGCTGAAGCTGCTGGACATCGAGCTGATCGCCAAGACGGCCCATGCCTTCAACCCCGACATCCGGGTGATCGTGGACAACACCTTCTGCACACCGTACCTGCAGCGTCCTCTGGAGCTGGGCGCGGACGTGGTGGTTCACAGCGCCACCAAGTACCTCAACGGCCACGGCGACGTGATCGCAGGCATCGTGGTGGGCAAGGCGGACTTCATCTCCCAGTGCCGGATGTTCGGCCTGAAGGATATGACCGGCGCCGCCCTGAGTCCCTTTGATGCGTTCCTGATGGCCCGGGGCCTGAAGACCCTGGACATCCGCATGGAGCGCCACTGCGCCAACGCCCAGAAGGTGGCGGCGTTCTTCACCAGCCATCCCGCGGTGGCCAAGGTCTATTATCCCGGCCTGGACACCTTCCCCGGTCACGAGATCGCGGCCAAGCAGATGAAGCTGCCCGGCGGCATGATCTCCATCGAGCTGAAGGCCGACCGCGCCGCTGTTGCCGCCGCGCTGAACAAGCTGCAGCTGTGCACCATCGCCGTGTCTCTGGGCGATGCGGAAACTCTGGTGGAGCATCCCGCCACCATGACCCACTCCACCTATTCTGCCGAAGAGCTGGCAGCCGCCGGCATCTCCGAGGGCTTGGTCCGCATCAGTGTGGGTCTGGAGGATCCCGAGGATATCATCGACGATTTCAAGACGGTTTTGGATACGCTGTAATTGATCCCGCTGCGGGGCCGCTCCTCCTCTCCTACATTGGGAGCAGCCCCGCTTTCCCGCGGATCCGCGTACCTCCTTTTCGCCGTCCCGGTCTTTCCCCACCCTGCCGGAGGCGGCCAAAAAGGCCCGGCGGAGAAGCCGGGCCTTTTTGTGCTTCTGTACCTGCCGCCTGTTGTGCGTCTCTCCTCCTGCGGCGGGCGGCCCTTGAGCAGGAAAAAGCGCCGTGCGCACATGCGCACGGCGCTTTTTCCTGTTTGGTTCAGAGAGGTAAGCGGGGGGAATGCTCAGTCCTCAGCCATTTTGCGATACTTGGCGTAGCGGTCCTTGGCGTCCTGGACGGTCTTCTCGTACAGGCGCTGGGCCCGGTCCGGGAAGTTGATCTGCAGGGAGGCATAGCGGTTCTCGCCCTTCAGATAGTCCATCATCTTGCCGCTGTCGGGCGCGGGAGAATCCAGCTGGAAGGGGTTCTTCCCCTCCGCGATCCGGCGGGGATCATACCGGTACAGATGCCAGTAGCCGCACTCCACCGCCTTCTTCATCTCCTCCTGCGTGCAGCTCATGCCCGCCTTGATACCGTGCTCCAGGCAGGGGCAGTAAGCGATGACGATGGCCGGGCCGGGATAGGACTCTGCCTCCCGGATGGCCTTCAGGGTCTGGGCTTGGTCGTAGCCCATGGCCACCTGGGCCACGTAGATGTAGCCGTAGCTCATGGCGATGGCGCCCAGGTCCTTTTTCTTGACCTCCTTGCCGCCGGCGGCGAACTTGGCCACTGCCGCAGTGGGCGTCGCCTTGGAGGACTGTCCGCCGGTGTTGGAGTACACCTCCGTATCCATCACCAGCATGTTGATGTCCCGGTTCTGGGCCAGCACGTGGTCAATGCCGCCGAAGCCGATGTCGTAAGCCCAGCCGTCGCCACCGAAGGCCCACACGCTCTTCTTTGTCAGATACTCCTTGTTCTGCAGGACAAAGGCGCCCTCCTCCGTGGGCTCCGCTTTCTCCAGGGCGGCGATCAGCGCGTCGGACACCTCCCGGGTCACGGCCGGGTCCTGCCACTTGGCAAGATACTCCCCAATCTCAGATACGGCCACCCCCTTTTCCTTCAGGGCTTTCAGCCGCAGCTCCACCTCCCCATGGATGGACCCGTGGGCCCGCAGGAAGCCGTAGGCGAACTCCGCGTTGTCCTCGAACAGGGACTGCTCCCAGCAGGGTCCAAAGCCCCGGCTGTCGCAGGAGTAGGGCGTCATGGGCATGGCACCGCCGTAGGCGGAGGAGCAGCCGGAGGCGTTGGCCACGTACATGCGGCTGCCGAACAGCTGGGTCACCAGCTTGATGTAGGTGGTCTCCGCGCAGCCCGCGCAGGCGGCGGAGAACTGGAAGTAGGGCTTGGCGAACTGGGCCGTCTTCACGCTCTTGTCGCTGATAATGTCCTTCTTGAGCAGCTTCTCGTTCATCGCGTAGTTGTCGAAGTTGGGCTGCTGCTCCCTCTGGGTCTCGAAGGGCACCATCTCCAGCGCCCCCTTGGCCGGGCAGGCGGTCAGGCACACGCCGCAGCCCAGGCAGTCGTAGGGAGAGACCTGCATCCGGAAGGAATAGGCAGGGGCGTCCTTGCCCAGGCCCTTGGCGGGCACGGTGACGAAGGATTCCGGCGCACCGGCCTTCTCCTCCTCCGTCAGCAGCACGGGCCGGATGGCCGCGTGGGGACACGCCATGGCACAGCGGTTGCACTGGATGCACACGTCGGGATTCCACTGGGGCACCGTGACAGCCACGCCCCGCTTGGAGTATGCGGTGGTGCCATTCTCCCAGGTGCCGTCCAGGCAGTTGTGCCTCTTGAACAGGGACACCGGCAGCTTGTCGCCGTGCTGGCGGTCCATGGGCACCACGATCTCCTTGACGAAGTCCGTGCCCTTCAGCTCCTCCGGCGCGCCGTCCTTGGCGTCCGCCCAGGCGGCGGGGACCTCCACCTTCGTCATGCCGGTCAGACCCACGTCCACAGCCCGGTTGTTCAGGTCCACGATCTCCTGGCCGCCCTTTTTGAAGTAGGAGTTGTAGTTGCCCTGCTTCATCTCCTCCACCGCCAGGTCGATGGGGATCACCTTGGTCAGCTGGAAGAAGGCCGCCTGGAGAATCGTGTTGATCCGGTTGCCCAGGCCCAGGTCCCGAGCCAGCTTCGTGGCGTCCATGATGTAGAAGTTGGCGTGCTTGTTGGCCAGGTCCCGCTTCATCTTGGCGGGCAGCCGCTCCTCCAGCTCCTCCGCGCTCCAGGGACAGTTCAGCAGGTATGTGCCGCCGTCCTTGAGGTCCGCGGTGGTGTCATATTTGTCCACATAGGTGGGCGCGTGGACGCCCACGAAGTCCGCCGCGGACACCAGATACGTGGCGTGAATGGGCTGGTCGCCGAACCGCAGGTGGCTCTGGGTCAGACCGCCGGACTTCATGGAATCGTAGGAGAAATACGCCTGGGCGTACTTGTCTGCCGCCAGGCCGATGGTGGTGATGGCGTTCTTGTTGGCGCCCACCGTGCCGTCGCCGCCCAGGCCCCAGATCTTG
>OMGF01001779.1_pt1 | contig 11755 bp, 8 predicted proteins | sample 1645861 | NCBI WGS metagenome assembly OMGF01 (sample SAMN05578586, study PRJEB25193) | human gut metagenome | biome: Human Microbiome; feature: human-associated habitat; material: feces | host: Homo sapiens | place: USA:Birmingham
GATGCAACATTCAATTTCATTGTAAGTATCATGTATTCGCAGTTATTCAATCTGCTTTGTGACAAGGCAGATGATGTATATAATGGGAGACTGCCGATTCACGTCCGGTGTTTACTGGACGAGTTTGCGAACATTGGGCAGATTCCGCAGTTTGAGAAGCTGATTGCTACCATTCGTAGCCGGGAAATATCAGCTTCTATTATTTTGCAGTCAAAGTCACAGCTAAAGGCTCTGTACCGGGACAACGCTTCCACGATTGAAGGAAACTGCGACACTACCCTGTTTCTGGGAGGAAAAGAGAAAGATACTCTGAAAGATCTGGCAGAAATCCTTGGAAAAGAAACGATTGACCTTTACAATATCTCGGATACAAGAGGTACGAGCCAGTCCTACGGTCTGAATTATCAAAAGACTGGAAAGGAGTTAATGAGTCAGGACGAGATTGCAGTCATGGATGGCAGCAAATGTATCATGCAGCTTAGAGGTGTGAGACCATTTTTCTCAGATAAGTTTGATATAACGAAGCATAAGCAATACCCGATGTTATCCGATTATGACAAAAAGAATGAATTTGACATTGAAAAATACGTTAAAAACCTTAACAAGCTGCGGTTCAAGCAGAATGATGTGGTGGACGAGGTATGCGATGTCGGAGAGATCACGGCTTAACTTCTGGTCACAATGTCCAGAAGTGACTTTACAACTAAATATTGGAACTATTGTTATGGGAGTTTTCTGAAAAATCACAAATCAGAACAGCTCCCTTTTTTATTTCATTTTTCAAGAAAAAGGAGACAAACAAATGGGCTTTTTTACAACATCAGTAACAGGACTTAAAACAGTAGTAACCGCAATCGGAGCAGGTGTCGGCGTGTGGGGAGTTATCAATCTTCTCGAAGGATATGGAAACGATAATCCCGGTGCAAAATCACAGGGCATCAAGCAGCTTATGAGTGGCGGTGGCATCATCATTGTGGCACAGACGGTAATTCCACAGCTTACCACTCTGTTTTCATAATTCATGGGTGGGATCATTGATAAGATTACTGAATTCATAAAGGAACTGTTGCAGGGGTGGGTTCTGACCAACTTTGAAACCATGTTTACCGATGTTAATGACAAGGTAGGCACGATTGCAGGGGAGGTCAGCAAAACTCCCAGCACTTGGAACTCCGGTATTTTTGACATGATAAAAACCCTGTCCGATAACGTGATGATTCCCATAGCGGGCATGATCATCAGTTTTGTACTCGTCTACGAGCTTATTTCCATGGTTATTGACAAGAATAATCTGCATGACTTCAATACGGCAATTTTTATCCGCTTTTTTATGAAAGCGTGTATTGCAGTCATGCTGTTAAGCAAGACTTTTGACATTGTCATGGCTGTCTTTGATGTGGGAAGCCACATAGTCAATTCAGCAGCGGCAACAATCAGCGGGGAAACCAGTATTGATGTTTCAAGCACGTTGCAGACGATGTTCAATGAGCAGTTCTCGGAGATGAGCATAGGCGAGCTGTTAGGACTGGGGATGGAGACCATGATCGTCAGTTTATGTATGAAAATCATGTCAGTCCTTATCACCGTCATTCTTTATGGGCGAATGATTGAAATATACCTTTATGTATCAGTAGCACCTGTTCCCTGTGCAACCGTAACCAACCGGGAATGGGGAACGATAGGAACGAATTATTTTAAGGGGCTTTGTGCCCTTGCATTTCAGGGATTTTTTATGATGGTATGCGTTGCAATCTATGCGGTGCTTGTGGCTGGTGTGGCAGTGTCCGACAACCTGCATACGGCACTCTGGTCGGTGGCAGCATATACCGTTATTTTATGCTTTTCACTCTTTAAGACTGGTTCATTATCGAAATCTATCTGGAATGCGCACTAAGGGAGGAACGATATGGCAATATCCGTGCAGGTGCCAAAGGATTTGTCCGGTATCAAGACAAAAGTGGCACTGAACTTGACAAAGAGACAGATCATTTGTTTCAGCGGTGCGGCAGTAGCCGGTATACCCTTGTATTTTTTAACCAAGGGACTGATCGGAACATCAGCCGCATCACTTCTTATGATGGGAGCAATGCTTCCGTTCTTCTTTTTTGCGATGTATGAGAAAAACGGGTTTCCGGCGGAGAAGATTTTGTATTTTATGCTCCGGCAGAAGATACTCACACCGGGCATAAGACCATACCGGTCAGAGAACTTATACAAGCAGTTGGAAGAAAAAGAAAAATTACGAAGGGAGGTTCGTTATCTTGAAGAAAAAGCAAAAGGCAGAACCGGAAAGCCGCAGAAAAAGCAGTTATAAAGGCAATAGCAGGAACAACAGTAAAAGTGGCGGTCTTACCTTTTCAGAAAAGAAGCGTCTTATACAGTTAAAGCATATTTTATCGGGAAAGAGCATTGAGAAAGAAAAGCCGACTACCGCACAAAGGACGATCACTTTTGAAAAGATGTTCCGTGACGGTATCTGTCAGGTCAGCCACCGTTATTATACAAAGATGGTGGAATTTTTTGATATAAACTATGAGCTTCTGGAAGTGGATGACCAGGCGGACATACTGGCACAGTACAGCAAGCTCATCAATTATTTTGATCCGTCTGTGAAGTTTGAACTGATGCTTTTCAACAGGCAGGTCAACGAGCAGATGCTTACGGAACAGTTTGACATTCCGTGGCAGGAGGATGATTTTAACGATATTCGTGAGGAATATACGGAAATGTTAAAGAAGCAGGCGGCAAAGGGCAACAACGGTATCATCAAATCAAAATATCTGATTTTTGGTGTAGAAAGCAACGGCTACAAGGAAGCCAAGAGCCGCCTTAACAACATTGAAAAAGATGTCATACGGAACTTAAACAACATAGGAACCCTTGCGAGGGGACTGGACGGAAAGGAAAGACTGCGCATCCTGCATGAATATTTTAATCAGGATACCATGGAACCTTTCCGTTTTTCATTTAAGGATTTGGCAGAATCCGGTAAGTCGGTCAAGGACTATATTGCACCGCCGGGATTTGATTTCCGCTATCCGAACCGCTTTAAGTCAGGGAATATGTATGGCTGTGTGTCCTATCTGGATATTATCGCACCGAAGTTTACGGACGAGCTGATCAAGCATCTTCTGGATATTGATGCTAATCTTACGATTTCCATGCATATGCAGACGGAAGATCCGGTAAAGGCAATCAAGAAGTTAAAAGCGGTTATTTCCAATATCCAGAAAATGAAGATTGAGGAACAGAAAAAGGCAGTCCGAAGCGGCTACGATATGGATATTCTTCCAACGGATATTGTGACCTATGAAAAGGATACGCTGGAATTTCTGGATGATTTGAATACGAGCAATCAGAAGATGATCAACATGACATTCCTTATTACCTGTTATGGCAGAACCAAGCGGGAACTGGAGAGCTTAATGCAGAGAGTGTCCGGTATCATTCAGCAGGCAAACTGTGACCTCAGATGTTTACAGTATTTGCAGGAACAGGGACTTGTGGCATCCGCACCGATTGGCTGTAATGAAACGGGGATAGAACGTACTCTTGCCACAAAGAGTACCGCAATCTTAGTACCATTCTGCACGCAGGAATTATTTATGCCTGCTCCGGCAATCTATTACGGGTTAAATGCACTCAGTAACAACATGATCATGGCAGACCGCAAAAGGCTCCGTACACCAAACGGAGTTATCTTAGGAACACCCGGAAGTGGTAAGAGTTTTAGTGCAAAGCGTGAGATTTTAAGTTGTTTTCTTATCACAAAGGACGACATTATTATCTGCGATCCGGAGGGCGAGTATTTTGCACTTGTAGCTGCACTTCATGGACAGGTGGTAAAACTTGCCACCAATTCCAAAGACTATCTGAACCCTATGGATATTCAGTTGAGCCATAAGGGGGATAAGGAAGCATTAAAACTGAAATCGGATTTTATCATAACATTATGTGACCTGATCGCAGGTGGCAAGGACGGTCTGGAGAACGATGAGAAAGGCATCATTGACGAATGTATCCGTCATATTTATGACAAGTATTTTGAAAATCCGGTGCCGGAAAATATGCCGATACTGGAGGATTTATACAATGCACTTTTGAAGCATAAGAATCCAAAGGCAGAACGGATTGCAAATAGCCTTGTGCTGTATGTGCATGGTTCCCAGAATTATTTCAACCACCATACTAATGTGGACAGTGGCAACCGTATCATGTGCTTTGACATCAGAGACTTGGGAAATCAGTTGAAAGAGCTGGGTATGTTAATCGTGCAGGATGCGGTGTGGAACAGGGTATCGCAGAACAGGGAGCGAAAGATTGCTACCCGTTATTACTGTGATGAGTTCCACCTTCTTCTGAAGGAGAAGCAGACAGCTATTTATTCCGTGGAAATCTGGAAGCGTTTCAGAAAATGGGGCGGTATTCCGACAGGTTTGACGCAGAACGTGGGCGATTTTCTTCGTTCTGAGGAGATTGAAGGTATTTTGGGTAACAGCGATTTTGTGTATCTGTTAAATCAGAATGCCAAAGATCAGGCAATTCTCGCTGATAAACTGGGACTTTCTGATAAGCAGCTTTCCTATGTCACCAACTCCGAGCCGGGAAGTGGTCTGATACTGTTTGACAATGTGGTTATTCCATTCGTGGATAAATACCCGACAGACACCAAGACCTACAGAATTATGAATACCAAGCCGGAGGAATCGGTGCAGAAGGAGGACGCAGTATAAAATGGCAGAAAAAAGACAGAAGAAGCAGGTGGCAAAGGCATTTGAAAAAGAGACATTTTCCAAGGATAAGGAAGTGACTGGAGCAAAACACACAGAACACAGGCAGGATAACACCTTTCCTACGGAAAATCATTTTCATGCCAATGAGAAGCCTGTGAGCAATCTGCCACGGGATGCGAACCATGGCAGTGATACAAAAAATGTAACTTCTGGTCACAATGTCCAAAAGTCGGAAACTGGAGCAGAGAGAAAAACGGGCAATAAAAAGAAATATTACCGTCAGTTGCAACAGCAACAGAACACTTCTGGTCACAATGTCCAGAAGTCAGAAGCCGATGCGGAAAAGGCATTCTTAAAGGAAAACAGTTTCATGCAGGAGGAACAGCCGGGGGATTCTGACAGCACGATGGAAAATGAGGTTCATGTCAGGGACACCTACCAACGGTCTGAGGAAAAAGGAAAATATCACAAAGGGCGTGTGCAGAGAGAACACGCACACAGAGAGCGTGCGAAGTCAGAAAATACAAAGCAGTCCGATTATGGAGATTTCCAGACAAAGGATGCCACATTTTCGCAGGGACAGGCGGAAGAATTTACCGACAAAAAAGTACAGAAGGCTTTTGATAAGTCGGAAAAGAGTCGTCAGAAGTTGCAGAAAGCAAAGGACAAGATGCCGAAAAAGCGGCAGCATGAGATGAAACGTGTCTTTGATGAACAGACCGGAAAAGCAAAGTATGTGGTGGTTCCGGTGGAAGTGGAGAAGCCATTCAAGCCTGACGGACTTGGAAAAGCTGCGGTTCACAAACTCCAGACCGAAAATAGGTATTTTGTGCATCGAAAGATTGCAGAGACAGAAAAGGATAATTCTGCTGTGGAGGGTGCACATAAGACAGAACAGCGTGCAGAAGATGTTTACCATTACATGAAATATCACCGCAAGAGCAAGGCACAGAGAAAGCGTGATCGATTAGAGCGATTGCAGAAAAAACAGGTCACAGCGGATATGAAGCTGGAGTATGAGAAATTCATCAGTGAAAATCCACATCTAAAGGGCAACAGTCCAAAGGAGCAGTTGCAAAGGCAGCTACAGAAACAGCGTATCAAGCGTGAGTATGCCAAGGCAAGGCGGGCAGGAGCAGAAGCCAAGACTGTAAAGGAAACATTTACAAAGACAACCAATGCTGCAACCGGCATTGCAAAGAAGTTACAGGAGATTGCTACAAAAAATAAAACACTGATTATCACAGTGGGTATTTTTGCTCTTCTGCTTATTATGATCATGTCGGCATTATCAAGCTGCGGTTCCATGTTTACCGGAACTGTGACAACAACGATGGCAAGCACATATCTTAGCCTTCCGGCAGAGATTGATGCAGCAGATTTATCTTTTACAGAAAAGGAAATGGAGCTGCAAAACAAGATTGACCGGATTGAAACTGATTATCCGGGATATGATGAATACGATTATAACCTTGGTGCAATCGGGCATGATCCGTACACACTGATCAGTTATCTTTCCGCAGTCCATACGGAATTTAATGCCGCAGGAATAGAGAGTGAGATTCAGGAATTATTTGATGCCATGTATTCACTCACTACCGAGGAAGTAGAGGAAACACGGACAAGGACAGTCACAAAGACCGGAACCAGAATAGTAACAAATCCGGACGGGACTACCCATACCGAGGAATATGAGTACGAGGAGGAAGAAGAATATACTGTCACAATCCTTCGTGTCACACTTACGGTCACACCGCTTGAGAGCATTGTTGCTGGACGTATGGATAGTGAACAGACGGAAATTTTTGGAGCCTATACGGAGACAAAAGGCGGCTTACAGGTCTTTGCTTCTCCGGTTGATTATTACTGGTATTACTATATCAGCAGTTATTACGGATTCCGGAAAAATCCAAACACCGGAGCAGAGGAGCTTCACAGGGGTGTGGATATAGCAGTGCCGAACGGAACCATGGTACATGCAGCACATGACGGAACGGTTATGGAAGCGGCTTACGATTCCTATTATGGGAATTATGTGGTGATTACGGACAGCAAGGGATATACCACAAAATATGCCCACATGGACAGCTTAAATGTATCCGCAGGGCAGAGTGTAAAAAAAGGTGACAATATAGGCAAAAGCGGAAATACAGGAAGCAGTACCGGAAGCCACCTTCATATCGAATGTCTGTATAACGGGGAATATTATAACCCGTTATTTTATTTTGAAGCAGGAGAACAGACTATTTATGGGGAAACACCGGGCGGCACCGGAGGAGGAACCGGCAATGTGATACCACCGGAGTCCTATGACGATGCAACGGTGCAGACGCTTATGCGGGAAGCAAACAGGTATTTGGGAATGCCATATACTTTTGGCGGCACAGCTCCGGCAAGTTTTGACTGTTCCGGATTTGTATGCTGGGTATTTACAAACAGCGGCGTACATAACCTGCCAAGAACCACCGCACAGGGCATTTATGACCAGTGTACTTCGGTATCCGCATCGGAAGCAAAGGCAGGAGATCTCATATTTTTTACAAAAACTTATAATGCAGGGCGAACCGTCACACATGTTGGTATTTATTGTGGAAACGGTACGATGGTGCATTGTGGTGATCCAATCCAGTATACCTCAATCAATACCTCTTACTGGCAGAGCCATTTTTATGGTTTTGGAAGATTAAATTAGCGAAGGGAGGAAGATCAGTTGTCAGTAGAAAGAATCAATGTACAGCTTAAAAAGGTCAGAGAACAGATAGCACAGCTACAGGCAAAGGAAAAAGACCTTGCAGAGCAGAAACAGATGGCGGAGGATGCCGAAGCCATGAAGATCATTCGTAAATATAAAATCTCATCCGAGCGATTGCAGATGCTTAATAAGCTCAGTGAGGATGAAGTCAGAAATTTATTACAGAAACGGGAACAGGAAAAGGAGGATTCGACCAATGAAAATGAAGAAGTTATCCGTTAAGGCACTAATGTCCCTGATACTGTCGGCAATACTTTTTTGTATGCCGATTGGGGCATTTTTTGCAAACAGGGCAAATACTGTGGAGGTTCATGCGGAGGATACAGCAGAGCAGAAAACAGAAAGTGCGGCAGAGGAAAGCAGTGCAGAAAGCACAGCGTCCGGTAATGATAACAAGGACAGTTCCGGTAGTGGAGAAAATCACACAGAGCAGTCCACAGAGAATACAACGGAAAATTCCACAGAAGGCACAACCGAGGAAACACAGCCTTCTGCAAAATGCACCTGCAAGGAAAAATGCAGTCAGTATGCGGTGGATGAGGATTGTGAGGTGTGTGCAAAGGATCATAAGGAATGTGCTTATATCAATCCGAGCGTAAAAATCACAATCAATACACCTTCTGGGTGGCATAACGATACCACGAAAGTAACAGTCAAGGTGGAGGATACTATTGTATCCGGCAATTTTACCATTCAGACAGTAAAGGCGAAAGTCGGACAGAATGGAAGCTGGACAGACATTACCGAGGATATGTACATAGAGATTTCCGAGAACAGCACCATTTATGTGCAGGTCACAGACCAGAAGGGCAAGACCTACGAGAAAAACCGTTATATCAAGTGTTTTGATTTTACCAAGCCTACCTTAAATGCGGCAGTCAGCGACGGTCTTTTGAGCATTCAGGCACATGATACGGATTCCGGTATCAAGGCAATCTATGTCAATGGCTATGAGTTTACAGAGCATACGAATGGAGCCTTGAATATCCGTCTGCAACAGTTCGATGCAGGGTATCAGTATTTCACGATTTCTGCCATGGATAATGCAGGAAATACCTCTGAAATCTATAAAACAGCCAATCCGTATTACACCGATCCGGAGAATAAGGACAGCAATGAAAAAGATCCGGCACAGCAGCTCCCAGTGGATGCGTCGGCAACCAAACCTAGCTCTGCAACCGCACAGGTCACAGAACATACAAAAACGGATGTGAATGGAAATACAGTTTCCCAGACAGGCAGTGGAACAAATTCAAGCAGTTCCGCAACAGCAAAGCAATCTCCAAGTACGGGAGATACTTCTAAGGATGCAGACCAGAGCAGTGACAGTCAGACTTCTGAAAAAGGCAAGGAATTTTACACAATCCAGACTGCATCAGAAAAGGTATTTTATCTTGTGATTGATCGTGATGGGGAAGATGAAAAGGTGTATTTCCTTACAGAAGTCAGTGAAAACGACCTGCTGAATACCACAACGGATAACAGCGAGACACTTCCGAAAAATTCAGCGGCATTGGAATCTGCAATCCCTACCAAAGACAGCGCATTATCAAACAATAATGCTGATACCACAGGAGAGAAAACACAGGGAGCAGAAAGTGTTGAGGACAGCACCGAAGATAGCACGGAAGATACAAGTGAGCCGAAAGAGGATACCGCAAAGGCAGATGGTTCCGGCTTTACATATATTTTAATGGGCATTGCTGCGGTAGCTGTGATCGGAGTGGTATATGTTGTGAAATCCAAGAAGAAAAAGGAAAACTTCATTGATGAGGATGAAGATGAGGACGAGCTTGACGAGGACTACGATTATGAGGACGAGGAAGAAACCGAGCAGGATTCCGACGAAGCATTCATAAATGGTGGTGATGATACAGAATCAGTAGACACAGACGAGAATGACAATGAAGATAACAACAACGAGAATGACGAAGAAGATGGGGAGGAATAGAGATGGAGCTTGTAATTGCAGAGAAGCCGAGTGTGGCACAGAGCATTGCGGCGGTTCTTGGTGCCACACAGCGTAAGGACGGATATTTGGAAGGCAATGAGTATCTGGTATCATGGTGTGTGGGACATCTGGTAGAACTGGCACAGCCGGAAAGCTATGAGGAAGCATGGAAGAAATGGAGCTATGAGAGCCTTCCGATCATTCCGCAGGAATGGCAGCATGAAGTGAAAAGTGATACAAAAGCACAGTATCAGATTTTGAAAAAGCTCATGCATGATGACAGGGTAGATGCCGTTGTATGTGCTACCGATGCCGGAAGGGAGGGAGAGTTGATTTTTCGCCTGACCTACAACATGGCAGGGTGCAGAAAACCGATGAAACGATTATGGATTTCTTCCATGGAGGAGAGTGCTATTCGTGACGGATTCCATAATCTTCGTCCAGGCAGTGATTATGATAATCTGTACAAGTCAGCACTATGCAGGCAGGAAGCAGACTGGCTTGTGGGTATCAATGGGACAAGGCTTTTTACCGTTTTATATGGCGGTAAGGCATTAAAGGTTGGCAGAGTGCAGACACCGACACTTGCTATGCTTGTGAATCGTGAAAGCAAAATCATGAATTTCAAGAAAGAAGCCTATTACATGGCACATATAATAGGAAATGGTCTGGATGCGGTATCCGAGCATATCAGTGATAAAACGGAAGCAGAAAGAATTGCAGGAGCCTGTGAAAACGGACAGGCTCTTGTCACTTCCGTGGTAAAGGAAGAAAAGTGGGTATCACCGCCGAAGCTCTATGACCTTACTACACTCCAGAGGGATGCAAACCGTCTGTTTGGTTTTACTGCCAAGCAGACATTAGAATATACGCAGAGCCTTTATGAGAAAAAGTTAGTGACTTATCCAAGAACAGACAGCCAGTATCTTTCCGATGACATGGAAGGTACTGCAAAAAATGTGATCGAAGCGATTTTCAATTCTCTGTTATTTGAGCAGAATATCATGTTCAATCCAGATATTAAAAGAATTTTGAACAGCAAGAAAGTGACGGACCACCACGCAATCATTCCTACCATGGAGATCATCAAGCAGGACTTAAAGGCAATCCCGGAGAGCGAAATGAAGATACTTTCCCTTTGTGCAAACCGTCTGCTGTGTGCGACCGGGGAGAAGCACATTTATAATTCCACAAAGGCAGTGATTACCTGCAACAATACTGTATTTAAGGTATCTGGCAAGGAAGTGTGGAAAAATGGATGGAAGGAATTTGAGGATTTCTTCAAAAATTCCTATAAAACCGCGGAGGATAAATCGGATGCAGAGGAAGAAAAGAAACTGCCGGAGCTTCATGAGGGCATGATGATTGCAGTGGAGCAGACAAAGGTTTCCGAGCATTTCACACAGCCGCCAAAACATTACACTGAAGATTCCCTTTTGTCTGCAATGGAACGAGCCGGAAACGAGGACATGACTGACGATGTGGAGCGCAAAGGACTCGGTACACCTGCCACCAGAGCGGATATCATAGAAAAACTGGTAAAAGACGGATTCGTAAAACGTGAGAAAAAGCAGATGATCCCGACAGAGGACGGAATGAAGCTGATCACGATACTTCCGGATGTAGTAAAATCTCCGAAGCTGACCGCAGACTGGGAGAATGAGCTTACTCTGGTATCCAAAGGAAAAGTTGCTGCAGAACAGTTTATGTCAGGTATTGAAGCAATGGTAAGTGACCTTGTAAAGACCTATCACAGCGTTAGTGATGAGCAAAAATTCATGTTTGGCACAGGCAAGGGTGAACAGGAAGTGCTAGGTAAATGCCCGAAATGTGGTGCTGATGTAGTCAAGGGAAAATTTGGAGCGTACTGTACTGGGAAATGTGGCATGAATGTCGGCAAAGCACTTGGGGTAACACTTTCCGATTCACAGGTCAAGAGCCTGTTTCAAGGGAAAAAGATACTTGTAAAAGGATTAAAAGGCAAGAAAGGCAGCTATGATGCTTATTTGATTCCGGAGAGCATAGAGGAGTTTTCCTATACGAAGGATGGAAAAGAAATCAAGGGATTCCAGTATAAATTTAAGATGGAATTTCCTCAAATGAATGGAAAGCAGGGGTAGGAATGTTGTGATGACTGTGGTATAGTGTGGTAAAACAAATCAGGATTTTTATCACTGAATTATAATTATATAGGGGACTAATGATGGATCAGAAAGAAGAAATGAAAAAGAATCTTTTAGAAGAACTTGATGATTATTTTATGCAGTTAGTTTATTTAAAAGATTTACTAAGCGTAGAGGAAGACATATGTGACTCTGG
>OMGF01001783.1_pt1 | contig 11720 bp, 8 predicted proteins | sample 1645861 | NCBI WGS metagenome assembly OMGF01 (sample SAMN05578586, study PRJEB25193) | human gut metagenome | biome: Human Microbiome; feature: human-associated habitat; material: feces | host: Homo sapiens | place: USA:Birmingham
GCACGGCCTGACGCTGCATGTTGGCGCCCATCAGGGCGCGGTTGGCGTCGTCGTTCTCCAGGAAGGGGATCTGGGCGGTGGCGATGGAGAACATCATCTTGGGGGAGATGTCCATATAGTCCACCTGATCCCGGTCCACGTCGATGATCTCGTTGCGGTGGCGGCAGGTGATACGGTCGTGCACCAGGCAGCCGTTCTCGTCCAGCGGCTCGGTGGCCTGGGCGATGGTGTACTGGTCCTCCACGTCGGCGGTCATATAGTCCACCTGGTCGGTGACGTGGCCGGTGGCTTTATCCACCTTGCGGTAGGGGGCCTCGATGAAGCCGTAGCGGTTGATGCGGGCATAGGAGGCCAGATAGGAGATCAGGCCGATGTTGGGACCTTCGGGAGTCTCGATGGGGCAGAGGCGGCCGTAGTGGGAGTAGTGGACGTCGCGCACGTCGAAGGAGGCGCGGTCACGGGACAGGCCGCCGGGGCCCAGGGCGGACATACGGCGCTTGTGGGTCAGCTCGGCCAGGGGGTTGGTCTGGTCCATGAACTGGCTCAGGGGGGAGGAGCCGAAGAACTCCTTAATGGCGGCGGTGACGGGGCGGATGTTGATGAGGCTCTGGGGGGTGACGATGTCCAGATCCTGGATGGTCATGCGCTCCCGGATCACCCGCTCCATGCGGGAGAAGCCGATGCGGAACTGGTTCTGGAGCAGCTCGCCCACGCAGCGCAGGCGGCGGTTGCCCAGGTGGTCGATGTCGTCGGCGGAGCCCACCCCGTGGGCCAGGCAGTTGAGGTAGTTGATGGACGCCATGATGTCGTCCACGATGATGTGCTTGGGAATGAGGTCGTCGATGCGCTCCTTCACGGCCTCCTTGAGCTCCTCGCCGGTGTAATTCTGGAGCAGCTCCTGGAGCACGGTGAAGCGTACCTTCTCACTGACGCCGCACTCCTCCGGATCAAAGTCCACGAACTTGGACATATCCACCATGTGATTGGAGAATACTTTGATCTGCACGCCGTCGAGCTCCAGTACAACCTCGTTGACGCCCTTGTCGTCCAGCTCGTGGGCCCGCTCACGGGTGAGCACCTCGCCGGGCTCGGCGATGATCTCGCCGGTCATGGGGTCGGCCACGGGGGCGGCCAGGGTCTGATTCACCAGGCGGGTCCAGATCGACAGCTTCTTGTTGAACTTGTAGCGGCCCACGGCGGACAGGTCGTAGCGCCGGGGGTCGAAGAACAGGGCGTTGAGCAGGCTCTCGGCGGAGTCCACCGTGGGGGGCTCGCCGGGGCGCAGCTTGCGGTAGATCTCCAGCAGCGCGTCCTCATAGGTTTTGCAGGCGTCCTTCTCCAGGGTGGCAACGATGCGGGGATCCTCACCGAACAGCTCGAGGATCTCGGGGTCGGTCTTGGGGCCCACCGCACGGATCAGGCAGGTGATGGGCAGCTTGCGGTTCTTGTCGATGCGCACGTAGAAGGCGTCGTTCAGGTCGGTCTCATACTCCAGCCAGGCGCCCCGGTAGGGGATGACGGTGGTGGCGTAGGTGATGCCGCCGGCCTTGTCCTCGGTGTGGGAGTAATAGATGCCGGGGGAGCGGACGATCTGGGAGACGATGACGCGCTCGGCGCCGTTGATGACGAAGGTGCCGGCCTTGGTCATCAGGGGGAAGTCGCCCATGAAGATCTCCTGCTCCTTGATCTCCTCGGTCTCCTTGTTGCGCAGGCGCACCCGCACCTTGATGGGCGCGGCGTACGTGGCGTCCCGGGCCTTGCACTCCTCCACGCTGTACTTGGGGGGCTCATCCATGGAGTAGTCGATGAAGGAGAGCTCCAGGTTGCCCGCGTAGTCGGTGATCGAGGCCACATCCTTGAAGACCTCCCGCAGTCCCGTGTCCAGGAACCACTGATAGGAGTTCTTCTGCACCTCCAGGAGGTTGGGCATGTCCAGGATTTCTTCATGGCGGGCAAAGCTCTTGCGGAGGGTCTTGCCGTAGTAGACGTCCTTGACCATCGTAGAAAAAACACCTCGTTTTCTTTGTTTGGGGAGCGTTGGGCGGCAGCGCTCTCCGGTTTCCATCGGCTGTCTTCCGTCAAACCCGACAAAGCGCGGCGGGGAAGAAGGAAGTACACGCTCGGCTGTGTGGACAAAAAAGAAACAAATCCTCTTGCGCTTTCCCGCCCCGCATGCTAAACTGTATCCAAGCTGGGAAAAAATCGGGAAAACTGGATTGGAAGATAAGAGCATTTCAGTATACCATGAAAAGGGAACAAAAGTCAATTGTTTTATCCGTCGAATCTGGAGAAATCCAGATTTTTTTATATTCTCATGAACAGAAGGGGAGAGCAGGCATGCTGGAGCGGTTTCTGGATCAGATTGGCGAGGTACTCCGCCTCTGCGAGGATACGGACGGAATTCTGGTGGTCAACCGGGAGGGGATCATCGAATACCACCGGATTCCGCTGAACAGCTACTGGTGCTCCCAGGACACGGTGGGGCGGCACATTCTGGAGCTCTATCCGGAGCTGGACGGGGAGAGCAGCACCATCCTTACCGCCCTGCGGACGGGCCGGGCCAGCTACAACGTTCTCCAGGACATCAACAACCACCGGGGGGAGCGGGTGCTGCTGGAGTCCACCACCATCCCCATCGTGGTGGACGGCCGGGTGGAGTGCGTGGTGGACTCGTCCAAGTACCACACCATTGACCAGCGGGTGATCCGTGGCGGGGAGGGCGGCGGCCTGTCCACCCTGGACCGGATGCTCACGGAAGACCCGGCCATGTTGGCCCTCAAGAGCCGCATCCGGGACGTGGCCGGGCTGGACTCGTCGGTGCTCATCTATGGTGAGACGGGAACGGGCAAGGAGCTGGTGGCCGAGTCGCTCCACAGCGAGGGCGGCCGGGCGGGACCTTTTGTCTCCCAAAACTGTGCGGCCATCCCGGCCACCCTGCTGGAGAGCCTGTTTTTTGGCACGGAAAAGGGGAGCTACACCGGCGCCCTCACCCGCAAGGGGCTGCTGGAGGAGGCGGACGGCGGCACCCTGTTCCTGGACGAGATCAACTCCATGGACCCGGCCCTCCAGGCCAAGCTGCTCAAGGTGCTGGAGGAGAAGAAAGTGCGCCGTCTGGGGGGCAGCCGGGACATCCCCTTCGACGTGCGGATCGTGGCGGCGGTAAACGAGAAGCCTCAGAAGCTCATCCGGGAGGGGCGCCTGCGGGAGGATCTGTACTACCGCCTGGGGGTGATTCGCCTGCCGCTCCCGCCCCTGCGGGAGCGGCTGTGCGACATCGGCCCGCTTGCGGACTACTTTATCGAGCACTATAACCGGAAGCTGCACCGGAGGGTGCGGGGGCTGAGCGAGCGGGCCCTCCGGCTGCTCCGGGGCTATGCGTGGCCGGGCAATGTGCGGGAGCTGAAAAACGCCATCGAGGGGGCGGTGGCCGTCGCCCGGGGGGAGCGCCTCACCGTGGAGGACATGGAGGAGATCCTGGCCGGGCGGCTGGGCGGCCTGAACCGGCCGCCGGAGCTGCCGGAGGCCCTGCGCCTGGAGGAGAGCTTTTCCCTCACCCGGGCGCTGGACTCCTACGAGCGGGAGCTGCTCAGCCGGGCTATGCAGCAGGCCGGCTCCATCTCCCAGGCAGCCCGCCTGCTGGGCCTGTCCCGGCAGAATTTGAAGTACAAGCTGAAAAAATTTGACCTGTAAAAAATTTTGCGCCGCAAAATATTTTCCCCCTGAAAAAGGGCCCGAGAGCCGGAGGTATGTCCTATAATACCGGCCCTCGGGTCCTTTTTTGGGCATTAGGGTGAGCTGGCATCCCGTTTGCAAAGTTAAGTGCACGAAACTTGCCGCAGGCGGAAAGGAAGGCTGATATGCGGAGACTTTGGTACAACGGAACGGTTGCCTCGATGGACGGCGCCATGCGCCGCTATGAGGCGGTGGGCGCGGAGGACGGCAGACTGACCTTTTTGGGGAGCGTTCAGGAGGCTCTGGCGCAGGAGTGGGATGAGACGAGGGATTTGCAGGGGGCCATGGTGCTGCCCGGCTTCACCGATTCCCACATGCACCTGCTCCACTACGCCATGATTCAGAAAAACCTCTCCCTGTTTGGCGTGGCGTCCATCGGGGAGATCATAGAACGGGGGCGGGCCCGGATTGAGCGGGACCACCCGTCCTACCTGATCGGCATGGGCTGGAATCAGGAGACCATGGTGGAGGGGCGCTTGGTGACGCGGGAGGATCTGGACCGCATCTCCACCGATATCCCGGTGTGTATGCTGCGGACCTGCCTGCACATAGGGGCCTGCAACTCCGTAATGCTGGAGCGCATCCGCGCGCTGGAGGATGTGGCGCCCGAGGTACTGGCCCTGGTGGACTTTGCCAACGGCATCCTGCGGGAGGATGCCGCCCGCCTGTATATGAAGGTGCTCCCCCAGGCGGATGACGCCTATGTAAAGGAGCTGATCCGGCTGGGCCAGCGGGATCTGAACGCGGCGGGCATTACCTGCGTCAACTCCGACGATCTGAAGGCCATTGCCGGAGTGGACCCTATCCGCCTGATCGGCATCTTCCGGGAGATGGAGGCGGACGGAGAGCTGACGGTGCGGGTCTACGAGCAGTGCCTGGTGGAGCCCGAGGACTTTGAGCGGCTCCAGGCGGTGCGCAGCGATCCGGCCGACCGGGAGAGCCTCTTCCGCACCGGCCCCCGCAAGCTGCTCCAGGACGGCTCCCTGGGGGCCAAGTCGGCGGAGATGATTGACGGCTACCTGGACGAGCCGGACAACCACGGCATCCCTATCTACACCGAGGAAGAGCTGTACAGCCGGATTCGCGCGGCCCATACCGCCCATATGGACGTGGCGGTGCATGCCATCGGCGACCTGGCTTTCCGCAAGGTGTGCGACGCCATCGAGCGGGTGGAGCGGGAGGAGCCCTGGCCGGATCACCGCCACGGCATCGTCCACGCCCAGACTACCACCCCCGCCCTGCTGGAGCGGATGAAGGCCCTGGGCCTCCAGGCGTACATCCAGCCCATCTTCATTGACGCCGACATGAACATCATCGCCGAGCGGGTGGGGGAGGCCCACGCGAAGGAGTGCTACAACTGGAAGGCCATGGAGGATCTGGGCATCCGGGTCAGCGGCGGCTCCGACTGCCCGGTGGAGCCCTTCAACGTGTTGGACAACCTGCGCGCCGCCGTCACCCGGCAGAACCGGGCGGGCACCAGGGTCTATCTGCCCGAGCAGGCCCTCACCGTGGAGCAGGCGGTGCGCCTGTTCACCTCCGATGCCGCCTGGGCCAGCCGGGATGAGGCCGTCCGCGGCACCCTGGAGCTGGGCAAGCAGGCCGACCTTGTGGTGCTGGACCGGGATCTGTTTAAAATCTCTCACCAAGACTTTAATCGGGTTAAGGTTTTGGAGACGGTGTTAAATGGTGTGACAGTCTATCGGGCGGAAACGCTGTAGTCCGTTCACAGCTTAGATCATAGGCAACGAAACAACGGGGAGGAAGCACTATGAAGAAGAAATCCTTCTGGAAGGATACCGTGATTGTAGGTTTGGCGCTGTTTTCCACCATGTTTGGTGCCGGAAACCTGATATTCCCGCCGCAGATTGGCCTGTTCAGCGGACAGGAGTGGTTCCTAGGTGCTATGGGCCTGCTGCTGGGTGGCATCGTTCTGCCGGTTATGGCTCTCTGGGCGGTTAATAACGTCGGAGAGGGCTCTGAGGACCTAATGGGCCACGTGTCTCCGTGGTGTTATAACGCGTTTTATCTGGTGAGCTGTACACTGATCGCCATGGGCTCTACCTTACCCAAGAGTGCCGCTACCACTTATGAAATCGGAATTCAGCCGCTTTTCCCGCAGGTGCCCAACTGGGCAGTTATCATTGTGTTCTTTGTTTTGGTCTACTTTTTTGCCTGTGACCGGGAGTCGGTGATCGACAAGCTGGGGAAATATATGACGCCTATCCTACTGGTGCTTCTGGCAATTGTCCTTATCAAGGGTGTGGTGACGCCGGTAGGGGAGCCAGTGGATACCGGGATCGGAAACCCCTTTGGGGATGCCATGCTGACGGCCTATAATACAGGCGATCTGACGGTCGGCATCATGTTTGCAAGCGTCATCCTGGGTGATCTCCGCCGCCGAGGCTATGACGGAAAGGAGAGCCGAAGAGGCGGATTTATGGCGGGTATCGTCTGCATTATCGCCCTGTTTGCTGTTTATGGTACTCTGACCTACATTGGCGCCACGGCTAGCGGTATCTATGCCCAGGATACTGCCCAGACCGCGCTGCTCTCTGGTGTCATTCGGCAAATCATGGGGACTGCCGGGCTGGCTTGTATGGGCGGCGCGGTAGCCATGGCCTGTCTGACGACTGCGGTCGGCATTGGAACCACAGTTGTCTCATTTATTTATGAATTTCTAAAAAAGAGAGTGCCCTACAAGCTGCTGATGCTGATAGCCTGCATCATCGGAGTTTTCATGGGGATCACCGGAGTACAGAATATCGTGAACTATGTTACACCAATTTTCCTGGTGATCTATCCGGTCTGCATTGTTATGACCATCTTGGGACTGCTGGACCGCTTTCTGCCGAACGACGGTTTCTACAAGGGTGGCGTTTTGATGGCGGGGATTGTGAGCCTGGGGGACGCGGTGCTTAGTGTGGCGCCTGACATTGGCTGGTTGAAGGACCTGATGAGTATGTTCCCGCTCTCCGATTTGGGCTTTGCGTGGCTGGCTCCAGCCGTTATAGGCGCAGTAGTGGGAGCCCTTCTGTGCAGGGGAAAGGAAAAATATCAGGCCATGGGCGACCCAATTGCAGAGGAAATTGCAAAAAACGAATGATTGAATAGTGCCAGGGGAGCGGCGGAGGGGGGAAGCCCCTCCGCCGCTCTGGCGGTTCTGACTGGAAACGGGCCGGAAAGCTTTGCAAAATCTAGTGATTTTCTGATTGACTTTAGAATTCGCATATGGTAAAATTCTAAATCGCGCAGGTATGCCTGCCAAAAGGGGATACGCGGCAGAAAAGCCAGACGGCCCTGCAAATCAAGCGATGGGAGGCAGACCGCATGCTGACGGAACTCAAGCAGGGCTCCAAGGTGGTCGGCGTCAAGCAGACCAAGCGGGCCGTCAATGATGGGAAAGCCGCCCGGGTTTTTCTGGCAGAGGATGCCGATCCCAGGGTGACCGCCCCGGTGGAGGCCCTGTGCGCAGAAAAACAGATTCCGGTGGAGCGGGTTCCCCAGATGAAGGAACTGGGCTCCGCGTGCGGTATCGCCGTGCCCAGCGCGGTGGCCGCGCTGTTGCACTGATTTTAGCGAAACGGAATAATTTTCATCCGTTCCGTTAAAATATATTCTTTAGAAACCAAGAAAGGAGGAAAACCATGCCTACGTTTAACCAGCTCGTCCGCAAGGGACGCGAGGCCGCGACCTACAAGTCCACCGCTCCCGCCATGCAGAAGGGCCTGAACACCCTGCAGAACCGCATGACCGACCTGCCTTCTCCCCAGAAGAGAGGTGTGTGCACCGCGGTTCGTACCGCCACCCCCAAGAAGCCGAACTCCGCTCTGCGTAAGATCGCCCGTGTGCGTCTGACCAACGGGATGGAGGTCACCGCCTATATCCCCGGTGTCGGCCACAACCTGCAGGAGCACTCTGTGGTCATGATCCGCGGCGGCCGTGTCAAGGACCTGCCCGGTGTGCGTTACCACATCATCCGCGGCAGCCTGGATACCCAGGGGGTCAACGGCCGGATGCAGGCCCGTTCCAAGTACGGCGCGAAGCGGCCCAAGGCCGGCAAGAAGTAATTTTTCTCCGTAAAAATTCTTCTGAAAACCCAATAAGAGACTTTATGCGCAAACGCGCAAGGCAGTTGTCCTTGCGGAAGCGCTTACCTATATATAATAGGGGGCGTTTTCTGTGGGGCACTGGACAAGCAGGCACTTGTCTTACACGGGGGCTTTTCTGAAAAGCCTTCGAGTACCTATGAAATCATACTATGAAGGAGGGAAGCAAAGTGCCCAGAAGAGGAAACGTACCCAAGCGGGAGGTTCTGCCCGATCCGATTTACAACTCCGTCCTGGTGACCAAGCTGGTCAACAGCATCATGCTGGACGGCAAGAAGGGTGTGGCCCAGAAGGTCGTCTACGGTGCTTTCGACATCATCAAGGAGAAGACCGAGAAGGACCCCCTGGACGTGTTCACCACCGCTCTGGAGAACATCATGCCGTCCCTGGAGGTCAAGGCCCGCCGCGTGGGCGGCGCCACCTACCAGGTGCCCATCGAGGTTCGCCCCGAGCGCCGTCAGACCCTTGGTCTGCGGTGGCTGACCAACTACTCCCGCGCCCGCAGCGAGAAGACCATGAAGGAGCGGCTGGCCGGCGAGATCATGGATGCCGCCAACAACCTCGGCTCCGCGGTCAAGAAGCGCGAGGACACCCACAAGATGGCCGAGTCCAACAAGGCCTTCGCGCACTATCGCTGGTAATAAGGAGTTAGAGTATGCCTAGGAAAGTTACCTTAGAGAATACCAGAAACATCGGTATCATGGCCCATATCGATGCCGGTAAGACCACCACCACCGAGCGTATCCTCTACTACACCGGCGTCAACTACAAGATCGGTGAGACCCATGACGGCACCGCCACCATGGACTGGATGGCTCAGGAGCAGGAGCGCGGCATCACCATCACTTCCGCGGCTACCACCTGCTATTGGAAGGGGTCCAAGGACCAGTTCCCCCAGACCCGCATCAACATCATCGACACTCCAGGCCACGTGGACTTCACCGTGGAGGTGGAGCGCTCCCTGCGCGTGCTGGACGGCTCCGTGACCGTCATGTGCGCCAAGGGCGGCGTCGAGCCCCAGTCTGAGACCGTGTGGCGCCAGGCCGACCACTACAAGGTCCCCCGCATGATTTACGTCAATAAGATGGACATCATGGGCGCGGACTTCTACAACGTGCTCAACATGATCCACGACCGGCTCAAGTGCAACGCGGTGCCCATCCAGCTCCCCATCGGCTCCGAGGATACCTTCAAGGGCATCATCGACCTGGTGGAGATGGATGCCGACATCTACTACGACGAGCTGGGCAAGGACATGCGCGTGGAGGAGATCCCCGCCGATATGCTGGAGCTGGCCCAGGAGTACCGCACCAAGCTCATCGACGCCTGTGCTGACATCGACGATGAGATCATGGAGCTGGCCCTGGAGGAGAAGCCCATCCCCGAGGATATGATCCGCCGCGCCCTGCGCAAGGGCACCATCGAGAACCTGCTGGTTCCCGTGACCTGCGGTACCTCTTACCGCAACAAGGGCGTCCAGAAGCTGCTGGATGCCATCGTCGACTTCATGCCCTCCCCGCTGGACATCCCGGCCATCAAGGGTGTGAACCCCGACACCGACGAGGAGGACGAGCGTCCCGCCGACGACAACGCGCCCTTCTCCGCCCTGGCCTTTAAGATTATGACCGACCCCTACGTGGGCCGCCTGTCCTTCTTCCGTGTGTACTCCGGCAAGCTCACCACCGGTTCCTCCGTGCTCAACAGCACCAAGAACCAGAAGGAGCGCATCGGCCGCATCCTGCAGATGCATGCCAACCACCGGGAGGACATCGAGGAGGTCTTCTCCGGCGACATCGCCGCCGCCGTGGGCCTGAAGAACACCACCACCGGCGATACCCTGTGCGATGATAATCACCCCATCATCCTGGAGTCCATGGAGTTCCCTGACCCTGTCATCCGCGTGGCCATCGAGCCCAAGACCAAGGCTGGTCAGGAGAAGATGGGCCTGGCGCTGGTAAAGCTGGCTGAAGAGGACCCCACCTTCCGTACCTGGACCGACGAGGAGACCGGCCAGACCATTATCGCCGGCATGGGCGAGCTCCACCTGGAGATCATCGTCGACCGTCTGCTCCGCGAGTTCAAGGTGGAGGCCAACGTGGGCGCACCCCAGGTCGCCTACAAGGAGACCATCAAGAAGTCGGTCGAGCAGGATACCAAGTATGCCCGCCAGTCTGGCGGTAAGGGCCAGTACGGCCACGTCCGCATCACCGTGGAGCCCAATGAGCCCGGCAAGGGCTATGAGTTCCTCAACGAGATTACCGGCGGCGTTATCCCCAAGGAGTATATCCCTGCGGTGGACGCCGGTATCCAGGGCGCCATGCAGGCGGGTGTTCTGGCCGGTTACCCTGTTGTGGATGTGAAGGTCCACCTGACCTTCGGCTCCTACCACGAGGTCGACTCCTCCGAAATGGCGTTTAAGATCGCCGGCTCCATGGCGTTCAAGGAGGCCTGCCGCAAGGCGGACGCCATCCTGCTGGAGCCCGTGATGAAGGTTTCCGTCATCGTACCCGACGAGTATCTGGGCAACGTCATCGGCGATCTGACCAGCCGCCGCGGCATGATTCAGGGCCAGGAGAGCCGTCCCGGCGCCACTCAGGTGGATGCCCTGGTGCCCCTGGCCAGCATGTTCGGCTACGCCACTGACCTGCGCTCCTCCACCCAGGGCCGCGGCCAGTACTCCATGGAGCCCCACAGCTATGTGGAGATCCCCAAGAGCATCGCCGAGAAGATTATCGCGGAGCGGGGCCGCAAGGACGATTAATTTCTGTCCTTTGGCATTTCTCGCAACAAGGGTATTGCATTTTATTCTGCAATGCTATACAATATTTTCGCATTATTGTGGAAATAAGAACCATCTTACTATCAGAATTTAAGGAGGAACATCCAAATGGCTAAGGCTAAATTTGAGCGTACCAAGCCCCATGTCAACATCGGCACCATCGGCCACGTTGACCACGGCAAGACCACTCTGACCGCCGCTATCACCAAGTATCTGGCTCTGAAGGGCCAGGCTCAGTACGAGGATTACTCCAGCATCGACAAGGCTCCCGAGGAGCGTGAGCGCGGCATCACCATCAACACCGCCCACGTGGAGTACGAGACCGATGCCCGTCACTATGCCCACGTTGACTGCCCGGGCCACGCCGACTATATCAAGAACATGATCACCGGTGCTGCTCAGATGGACGGCGCGATCCTGGTAGTTGCTGCGACTGACGGCCCGATGCCGCAGACTCGTGAGCACATCCTGCTGGGTCGTCAGGTAGGCGTTCCGTACATCATCGTGTTCCTGAACAAATGCGACATGGTTGATGACGAAGAGCTGCTGGAACTGGTTGAAATGGAAGTTCGTGAACTTCTGTCTCAGTACGACTTCCCGGGCGACGACACTCCGATCGTTCGTGGTTCTGCTCTGAAAGCGCTGGAAGGCGACGCAGAGTGGGAAGCGAAAATCCTGGAACTGGCTGGCTTCCTGGATTCTTACATTCCGGAACCAGAGCGTGCGATTGACAAGCCGTTCCTGCTGCCGATCGAAGACGTATTCTCCATCTCCGGTCGTGGTACCGTTGTTACCGGTCGTGTAGAACGCGGTATCATCAAAGTTGGTGAAGAAGTTGAAATCGTTGGTATCAAAGAGACTCAGAAGTCTACCTGTACTGGCGTTGAAATGTTCCGCAAACTGCTGGACGAAGGCCGTGCTGGTGAGAACGTAGGTGTTCTGCTGCGTGGTATCAAACGTGAAGAAATCGAACGTGGTCAGGTACTGGCTAAGCCGGGCACCATCAAGCCGCACACCAAGTTCGAATCTGAAGTGTACATTCTGTCCAAAGATGAAGAGATCGGAAGAGCGTCGTGTAGGGAAAGAGTGTAGATCTCGGTGGT
>OMGF01001820.1_pt1 | contig 11418 bp, 7 predicted proteins | sample 1645861 | NCBI WGS metagenome assembly OMGF01 (sample SAMN05578586, study PRJEB25193) | human gut metagenome | biome: Human Microbiome; feature: human-associated habitat; material: feces | host: Homo sapiens | place: USA:Birmingham
GAGTCCGTTGCCTTACCATTTGGCGATAGCCCAATGCATCAACAGGTTGTATTATAACGCAACGACTCTGATCCGTCAACTGTTTTTTTCAATTTTTTTACTTTTTTAATTCTGATTTTTCGGATTATCCGGATCTTCAAATCCCGGTCCCCTTAAGTACGCCGGTGTTTTCGTCTCTGGCGCCAGCATTCCGGACGCGGCGGTAGTCTCTGTAACCGCTGCTGTTGTCTCCGGGGCTGTCGGCGGTGCAGTTTCCAGTGGCACAGTTTCCGATGCTGTAGTTCCCGGTTCCGCAGTTTCCGGTTCCGCAGTTTTCGGTTCCTCAGTTTTCGGTTCCTCAGTTTTCGGCTCCGCAGTTTTCGGCTCCGCAGTTTTCTGCGGCACAGTCTCTGTCGGAGAGGTCCGGGAATTCGATGAATGCCGGTCTTTCTCATCCGGATCGCCCATCTCCCTGTTCGTCTCCTGATCCACCCAGTCCACGCTCTCCCCGGCCTCCAGAGCTTTTCTCCGTCTCTGCATCTCGGAAAGTCCGTCATTTTTCGTGGATTCTCTCTCGTCACCCGTATCCAAAGCCCCAGATTTCTGTTCTGACACAGCTTCTGTTGTCTCTAAAGCTGCTGTCTCCTCCGTGGTCTCTTCGCTTGCTTTTTCGAAAGTTGTCTTTACGACCACCGGTTTTAAGGATATCTGATATTCCTGCTCATTGATCTCCCGGATCAGGCGTTTTGAGGAATACCCGGCAAGTTCTTCCTGCTTTCCTATCGTGATCCCCGGATTTTCCGAAAAAAGATGCTTTAAAAATTCTGCCTTCGTCACCGTGATCCCATATTTTTCCGCAATCTCCCGGGTTTTTGTGTCCTCTTCTGACTCAAACACATAGACCGTCGCCCTGGACTCCTTTTTCTGAAGCTCGGATTCCGTCTGCTTTTGCAGCTCTTTTACGATCTTTTCCGGTGACGCCTTTACTTCCGCACCGGACTTCCGGACGGAGATCAGGATTCCCCCATCCTCTCCGAGACTGTTGTTATCCGCAAGCCTGTCAAAAATCTTCCCCACTGCGATTCCAAGGCTTTTCCCCTCAAACACGGTCATGGAGACTGCCTCATTTGATCTGGCCATCATTCCCTTTGCAGATAACACGGATCCCCGCCGGTTCATGGTAAATTCCATCATAATATCCGAATTTACTTCCATGATCAGTGACTCCTTCCGGTTCTTCCCCATCATCAGCACCGCCATCAGGCATACTGCTGCCGCGCAGATTGACAGAGCTCCTCCGGCCCGTCTGAACCACTTTTTCAGGGAGTCCATGGAGAATTCACCGTTTACGTCCATCCCGGCTTCCCGTAACTCCTGCTTCTTTTTCTTTTCCTCAACTGGCATATCCTCATATTCTTCGTTCTGATTCATCATACCGTTTCCCTTTCGCCCTCATAACCCACGTGGAGAAGGAATAATCCCTCGGGCGGAGCTGTTCTTCCCGCCATATCACGGTTTTTCGCCGCAATGATCTCTTTCATTTTCTCCGGTCTCCGCATTCCACTGCCGACCTCCAAAAGCGTTCCCGTTAAGATCCGCACCATGTTATAGAGAAAGCCGTTTCCTGTATACAGGAATTCGAGCTTCGTTCCATGTTCCACGATCCGGATCTCATCGATCCGGCGCACCGTGCTTTTTTTCATTCTGCGGTTCGCGCAGAAGCTTTTGAAGTCATGTTCGCCGATAAGAAATTCCGCCGCCTGTCTCATCGCTTTCACATCCAGCTTCTTCCCGCAGCCATAGACATATTTTCGTTCGAATACGTTTTTCTTATCCCCGGTCTCCACATAATATCCATATGTCTTTGATGTGGCAGACAGGCGGCTGTGAAACCGTTCCGGCACGATCTTCGCAGAGAGGACCCTGATATCATCCGGAAGATACCGGTTCAGATATTCCCGTGCTGCCTCTCCGTCCGGACAGATTTCCGCATTAATATGGAAATTAGCTACCTGACCTCTCGCATGGACCCCCGCATCCGTTCTTCCGGATCCATGGACCTCTATCTCTTCTCCAGCCATTCTGAAAAGCACATTTTCCAGTTTTCCCTGAATCGTATTGTCGGTATTTCCCTGTTTCTGCCACCCATCATACCGGCTTCCGTCGTATTCCAGAGTAATGCGGATATTCTTCTTCATGATTGTTCCTTCCTGATCTCCAACTGAATGCGGCCCGTCACATTCAGATGTCCCCGCGGCCGCTTATTTTCTTTTAAACCAAAATTCCCGGCAGAAATTTCTCCTTATCCGCCGGGAATGTCTGGCTCATCTGCCTGTTACCGTTTGAAAAAGACTACTGATCTTCCAGAACCGATGTACAATGCGGACAGCGTGTCGCATGAATATTGATTTTCGTTTTGCAGTACGGGCATTCTTTTTCCGCAGATTTCACCATTATTTTACCAATTTTTTTCTCTGTTGGGAATACCCGGAGACCGTTTTTTTATCTCTGTGCCTGTTTTTTTATCATTCCGCCGTTTTAGACGGGTTGAATATATGTGTCAGGAAAATAAACATCTCATGGGCGAACAGCGGCATGGCCGCAAGCACGAGCAAAGTTTTCCATTCCCCGGCATTCAAACGCACCGTCTGAAATGCCGCAACCAGAGCCGGCTGTTCCGTCACCATAAGCTGCAGAGCAAATCCAATGAATACTGCAGCGATCATCAGAGGGTTCCCTCCATGATCCATCCGAAATACAGATTTTTCCACATCACGCATTCCGATCGCATGAAAAAGCTGTGACAATCCAAGAACCGTAAATGCGTATGTCTGGCAGCATGCAAGAAGCTTTGTAGACTGTAAGACGTCCGCCACCGCTGCCGGGGTCAGCTGCCGTCCGCTGCTTACAAGAAGCTTTGCAGGAACGATCAGAAACGCGGTCAGACTGATCAATGCGATCAGGAAACCGTAAAACAACGTACAGACTCCGCCGCCATGCGCAAACAGGCTCTCTCCTTGCTTTCTCGGTTTTTCTTTCATCAGTTCTCTCCCGTCACATACATCTGTCCCCAGGGCCAGAGCCGGCAACGAATCCGTGATCAAATTGATCCACAGGATATGACTTGCCTTAAGAGGTGCCGGAAAGGAAAAAAGGATCGCAAAAAACATGGTCATGATCTCACCAAAATTCGATGATAAAAGAAAAATGACTGTCTTTTTAATATTGGCATAGATCTCTCTTCCTTCCCGGACAGCTTCCCGGATCGTTGCAAAATTGTCATCTGTCAATACTATATCTGCTGCCTGCTTTGCCACATCCGTTCCGCTCATTCCCATCGCGATCCCGACATCCGCCGCTTTTAAAGATGGGGCATCATTGACTCCATCCCCGGTCATCGCCACGATTCCGCCGTTTTTTTTCAATGCCCGGACGATCCGTACCTTATGATCCGGAGAAACTCGTGCAAATACCCGGATCTCCAAAATCTTATCAGCAAGCTCCCCATCGCCCAGGCAATCCAACTCTGACCCTGTCATGCACTGAGAGGGAGAATCCGCGATCTTAAGCGTTCTTGCGGTCGCAAGTGCCGTATCCTTATGATCCCCTGTAATCATGACGGTCGTAACACCTGCATGGCGGAATTCTTCCACTGTTCCGGAAACCTCCGGACGGACCGGGTCCTCAAGCACTGCCATTCCCAGAAAGGTCATTCCCTTCTCGGAAAGATCCTTTCCCTCCTTTACCGCCGCCCCAAGAACACGCCCACCGGACGCAGACATTTTTTCTGCCCACCTCATGTACCATGTTCGTTTCGATACTCCCATCGGATGAACTCCCATTTCGTCTCGGTAGGAGGTGCAATTTCCAAGAATCATGTCCGGTGCACCTTTCGTGAACGAAACTGTCCGCATTCCGTTTTGATGCACCGTTGTCATACACTTTCTCTCCGAGTCAAACGGACGCTCCGCAATTCTTTTCCACGCATCCCGGATCTGTTCGGACTGTTTTTCCCCATTCCTTGCATTTTTATCCGCATATAAAAGAAAAGCTGCTTCTGTAGGATCTCCGATGATTCCGTGCTTTCCCCATCTTGCATCATTGCAGAGTAAAAATGTTCGTAAAAGCCACTCTCTGTCCCCATCCAGATTCCGCACCGTCATCTGATTTTTTGTCAATGTCCCCGTTTTGTCCGAGCAAACCACATTAACCGCTCCAAGAGTTTCCACAGAAGGAAGACGTCTCACGATCGTATGTACCTTCGCCATCCTCGAAACAGAAAGCGCAAGGACGATCGTCACCACAGCCGGAAGTCCTTCCGGAACTGCTGCCACAGCCAAAGAGATCGCTGTCAGAAACATCTCCCCAACATCCCGCTTCTGCCAGACTGCCGCCAGAAAAAGGATCGTACAGAGACCCACAGCCAGAATACTAAGAAATGTTCCCAACTCTCCCAACCGTTTCTGAAGCGGTGTAATCTCTTCCGGTGTTTCATGGATCATTTTCGCGATTCGTCCGATCTCAGTTTGCATCCCGGTATCTGTAACAATCCCTTCACCGCGTCCGGCAGTCACAAAGGTTGACATATATGCCATATTTTTTCGATCACCGAGAGGTGTTCCGGTCGAAGCCACATACTGCGCATCCTTTTCCACCGGTACAGACTCTCCGGTAAGTGATGCCTCCTGTACCTTCATATTTTCCGAACGGATCAGTCGGAGATCCGCCGGTACCTGCTGCCCGGCATTTAAAAGCACCCTGTCGCCCGGCACCAGCTCCGCCGCGTCCATCTCCAAAAGCTTTCCGTCCCGCCGGACAAGCGCCTTCCTTGTTGTCAGCTTTTTTAATGACTCCAGCGCTTTCTGGGCCTTTCCCTCCTGAATCACACCAACCGTTGCATTGAGCAGCACAACTGCTGCAATGATCACCGCATCTCCTCGTTCTCCAAGAAATACAGAAATTCCTCCTGCCGCCAAAAGTACATAGATCAGCGGATCCATCAATTGCGAAAGCATCCGTTCTGCCACAGACGGAGGACTTTTCTCCTCCAGCTCGTTCCGCCCATACTCCCGAAGCCGCTTTGTCGCTTCCTTCCCACTCAATCCCCCGTCATCCGACGATCCCAGCAGCATTTTTGTCTCAAAAACAGAGCACCGTTCAAAATCCCCCGGCTTTTCCATAAAAAAATTCTCTCCATCCTCTTTTGCTCAAAGCAAGTTTATGAGGATGGAGAGGAAATCATGCCTGCATTCCCATTCTTCGACTGACCGATCAACGAAATTTATAATTTTTTATGATCGCCTGCAAGGTACGTGTCCCATTATATTCATTTACATCCGGATAATAGATCATGTCGATCGTATTCTGCCCTGTCTGCTCTTCCAAAAAACGATCTCCATCTGCAAACAGCAGACCATCGAACGGATGTCCAGTGTTCGTCACCAGATTCATTTTCACGACATTTCGATTTTTTCCAAGAACACGTACATTTCGAATCGTCAGACTTTTCTGGGCAAACAACGGTTTTTCATTTCCCTGCCCGAATGGTTCCAGACCTTTGAGCTCATCCACGATTTTTTCATTCACATACTCAAACGGCATCGGAACATCGATCCAGATCTGCGGAACGAAATCATCTTCCGTAAGCTTTGCATTTTCATTCAGTCTTCTCCTGAACTCATCAATATCACTTTCCTCAATGGAAAGTCCCGCTGCCATTGGATGACCGCCAAATTTCACCAGCAGATCCGACACCTCGCAAAGCCCCTGGTACATATGGTATGCCTCTATGGAACGTCCGGATCCCTTCGCACTCTGCTCGCCTCTCGTCAGCACAAAGGATGGCTTATGGAAATGCTCCCGGAGTCTTCCGGCTATGATCCCGGCAAGTGATTCATGGCACTCCGGCAAGAACACCACCAGCACCTTATCCGACATATAGAAACGTTCTACCTGTTCGATAGCCTCTGTTTCTCCCTTTGCCGTCATATCCTTTCTCACATCATTGAGTTCCTTTAATTCATCCGCCAGCCCACTGACTCGGTCCGGATCCTGTTCTAACAACATCCGGAGCGCGACCTTCGCACTTTTCAACCGTCCACCTGCATTTAAGCACGGTCCGATCACAAAACCAATGTGATATGCGCTCAGATTGTTTATATCCAGATTGTTTTTCTCTACAAGCATTCTGAGACCGGTGTTCTTCGTCGAACCGATCTTTTTCAGTCCATATTTGACGATCAGACGGTTTTCATCCTGCAGCTTCATGACATCTCCCACGGTCGCAATGGCCGCAAACTCCAGAAGCTCCATCCACTCATGCTCCGGAATTCCAAGATCCTCATAGATCACGTTTATAAGCTTCCATGCTACGACCGCACCGCAAATTTCATGGTACGGATACGTCTCCCCGTCCTGCTTCGGATCAACCACTGCATCTGCCGGCGGCAGAATCTGTCCATAAGCATCTACCGGTACTTCATGATGATCGGTCACCACAACCGTCATGCCAAGCTGCTTTGCGATGCTGATCTCCTTTAATGCCGCGATTCCATTATCACAGGTCACAAGTGTATCGATCCCGTCCTCTGCTGCCTGACGGATGATGGATTCATTGATCCCGTAGCCATCCCGGATCCGGTCCGGTATCTCATAATCAATCTGCCCATTTCCGGCAGCACGGTGAAAGCCCTTGAGAAGAATATATGTTGAACAAACACCATCAATATCGTAGTCGCCGATGATCCGGATTTTTTTCCCTTCTATCAACTTCTTTTCAATGATCCCCGCAGCGGTCTCCATTCCCTTCATCTGTCGCGGATCATAAAGATCATCCAGTGTCCCGTAAAGATACTTTCTCATCTCACGTTCATCCAAAAGACCTCGGTTTCGCATGATCCGAACAGCCACCGGACTCACCCCCAGACGCATCGCAAGCCCGTTAAAATCTGCCCGTTTTGTCTGAAGCATCCAGATTTCTTTCTTTTTCTGCATCGTTTCTCTCCCTCTTTGCGCTTCCTCATTCCGGCACGTTCAATACTTCTGGCCATTTTCCTTCAGCCATTGCCGCCGTTTTCGATAATCCGGCAGAATCTTCTCCACTTCATCCCAGAATTCCGTGCTATGGTTCATCTGGAGCCGATGGGCAAGCTCATGGACCACAACATAGTCCAGAATCTCCTCCGGCATCAGAACCAGCTTCCAATTAAAATTCAGGTTTCCCTTTGCACTGCAGCTCCCCCAGCGCGTCTTTTGCTCCCGGACCGTGATCGATCCATAGGAAACGCCCATGAGCCCTGCGTAATAACAGCATCGTTCTTTTAACACGTTTTCCGCTCGTTTTTTTCCTTCAAGACGTTCCGTTTCTGTGTAGGACGGACGCACTGCAAGGATCTGTTCTCCGGCACGGAGCCTCACCTCGATCCAATCCCGATGACTCTCCACAAACCAATCCGCAGTCTCCGGCGGTGTCCGGAAAGGAGCACGCACCGTAATCGTTCCGTCAAGCTCCACCTTCAAAGACATGGAACGGCGCCTGGACCGGACCAGCTCATATGTAAAATGTTCCGTTCTTCTTTTCATGATTTCCTCCAGAAGCTTCTTCCTTTTTCACTGCACAAGTTTCACAGAAAGTTCCATCAAAAGTTCCCATGAAATCGAAAAAAGGCATCTGCAATTGCAGATGCCTTAATCAGCGCGCCAGAGAAGATTCGAACTCCCGACACTACGGTCCGTAGCCGTATGCTCTATCCAGCTGAGCTACTGACGCACGCTCTCTGAGTTTCAGATGTCTGTCACTCAACAAAAAATATTCTACTATATATTTTCTTCTTTGTCAACACTTTTTAAATTTTTTTCAATTTTTTTCTTTTCCCTTACACCAATATCATAAGCCGCAAAAAAGCTTTGGGGCCATCACGCCAAAGCGTAACAGCCCCGTCCTTTTTTACTTCTCGTAATAGCAATCTCCCAAATAATGGAAGGACGTATTTTTGTTAAATTTGAATCCCTTAAGGTCTGATCTTCTTCCTACCATGCTATATTTGTAATACAGAGGTACCCACGGACAGAGCTCATTTAAGCGAACCTGAAGGTCTTTATATATCTGGAGGCGTTTTTCTTGATTTGTTTCCACCGCTGCAGCATCGATCATTTCATCTACCTTATCATCTTTGAGATATACACGATTGCCGCTCATTCCACAGTTTCTTGAATGGAATAACTGAGTTACACTATATGCCGGATCACAAGTAGTATTTACCCAGCCAAGAATCAGGAGATCATGTTCTCCGGCATTGATCGCATCCTGAAATGCTCCCCATTCATACACATTGATGTCTACATTAATGCCAACCTGAGCTAACTGAGCCTGAACTACCTGTGCAGCACGACTTCGTACTTCTCCGGATACGTACATCTTAAGATCCAGTCCATTTTCATATCCTGCTTCTGCAAGAAGTTCTTTGGCTTTTTCCAGATCCTGAGGATATGGCTTTACGTCCTCATTCCACCCAGGCACAGTCTTTGCAACAACGGAGGTGGCTACTTCACCGCGACCTTCTACAATCGTATCTACGAATTCCTGACGATTCGTGGCATAATTGATCGCCTGACGTACCCGGACATCATCCAATCCTTTTTTAGTTGTGTTCATAGCCATAAATTCTACAGAAGGTGCCGGCCAGCTTTCCAGAACAAGATCTTTACAGTTCTCAATATTGACAGCATCCACCGGATCTACGGCTAAGATCACATCAATCTCCCCTGTTTCCAGTGCGATTGTACGAGCACTTCCTTCCGGAATGATCCGGGTTGTAATCGAAGTGGCTGTAGCAGGTCCATCAAAGTAGTCATCAAACCGGACCAACGTCCAGTGGTCATTCGGAACCCACTCTTTAAACATAAACGGACCTGTTCCGATCGGAGCTTCTCCATATGTATCGCCAGCCTCTGTTACTGCCTTCTCTGATAAGATCTTCATACTGGTATCATTAAGGATATACAGGAATGCTGGACACGGATTTGAAAGATGGATCGTCACCTCGTAATCCCCGTCAACAGAAACATGATCAATGGCTGATGCATTAGACATTGCTTTTGGCATGGTCTTGGCACGCTCTAAACTGAATTTCACATCGCTGGCCTTCAGTTCATCTCCATTGTGAAACTTTACGCCTTTCCGCAGTTTAAATTTGTACTTTGTGTCATCCACAATCTCAAAACTCTCTGCCAGATCCCCTACAGGCTCACGGTTATCATCAATTTTGATCAAACCATTATAAATATGGAAATTCAGCGTTGCAGATGGTGAATCCACCCCCACCTGTGGATCCATAGACCGGATATCGCTGCTATTCGCCGAAATAATGTCTGTCCGTCCAATGGACTCTGGTTTTTTCTCTGACGATGTTTCCGCACCGGATGAAGCTGATGTCTCCGCCTTTGAATCCGCTGTCGATGTACCGGAGTTTCCCCCACTCTGTCCGCAGCCCGACAATACCATAGCCCCGGCCAATGCCAATGCCGTCAGTTTTCCATATATCCTTTTTCTCATGCACATGTCCTCCTTGTTATTATATTGTTACATAATTTTTTCCTTCTCGCTTTATTTCCCCCATCCAGAGATCCATTTCCGGCAATTCTCCGCAACTACGTTCATCTGTCCTGTAAGCCGGTTTCTCTGACGCACAAATCTTGTCTGGACTGCCAAATAATAATCTGCTTCTGTATTTTCCCTTGTCAAACCCTCTGCCATAGCAAGTCCGGCAAACACCGTTCCCTTTACCGCCGGATCCTGATGATATGGGCTGGATGTCGTGTACATGATCCTTGCCAATTCTCCCGCTATTTCCATGATGACATCGTCTGTATGTTTCTGATTCTCCATAGCGTTTTCAAGATCTGCAACCGCTTCCTTCAGGCTGCCGATCGCCCTCCAGACCGGAGAAAGATCAAATTCCGCACTAAGCTTCTGTTCTATAGAACGAAGCTCGTTTTCCATAAAGCTGACAAACCCGCTCATCTCTGCAGGAAGCTTCTCACAATTAGCGAAAATGGCGGTCAACTTTGCAATGACTCTTGTATCTCGCAGTGTCACCTCCGGATCTACCTTATCAAAGGTGTCCTCTTTCGTATGCCACCAGGAAAATGTTTTATGATCCTGTTTTATAAACTGCGGCATCATAGCAAACGGAATATCCGCTCCCCAGAAGGTCTGATCTGCGAATCGTACCATCGGCGTCGGTGCCTCCGGTTCTTTATCATTAAACTCCCTTAAAAACTCTCGGTCAAAGGCTTCGCCCTCCAGCATAGATGTCCGCATTCCAACCATATCCGAACCTTTACAGCCGCAAATATCCATATTAATGTGGGCCACACAATTTTCTTTCAGATCTTCCCAATGGTGATCATAATACCAGGTCGATCCGGAATAACGGGCATCTGAATGACCGGACCACCAGGCAAGCACTACAGACCGCTCCAGATGTTCCTGATTTTCTTGAAATACCCTGGCAATCTCCATCATAGCGGCATTGGCAACGCCATTATCCGTTATCCCCTCATACCAGGAATCATAATGACCGGAAACCAACACATACTTATCCGATCTTCCCTGAATACGTGCTACCGGCATGGTACTGGAAACGATTGACTGACACATTTCAACGTTAAGGCATGCCGTCAGTGGACCTTCTTCCAGTTTTTTCTGCAATTCCTTTCCTGCACTTTTTGTGATTTCCACAAACGGAATTCTCGGATAATGAAAAGCCAGATCCTCCGGCTCAGGTGTTCCCCATACACCTCCAAGCGTTCCATGGTGTGCCAGATCCGCATGCCAGATTGTGATCACGCCCAAAACTCCGGCACGTTTTGCCTCACATGCAAACGCAAAGCTGTTCTCATATGTCAGAACGATCTTTCCGGCAAATTCTGCCATTCTCGCTCTCTGCTCCTTCTGGCTGCAGCCTCCGGTTGCGCTGATCCGGTCGAAAACCAGTTCAGCTTCCAGATTTTCCGCTGTTCCACTATACACATACGGAGTCAGAGGCACGATTGCTTCCGAAGAATCCCCTTGGATCCGTATGGATGCTTCTCCCGGAAGACTTCTATATACCTGATAAATTTCCCGCTCTACCGGGATTCCCAGTTCTTCCATTCGTTTTGCGATTCGTTCTGCCGCTTTCTCTCCATCCTCAGAACCTGTATAGCGGTCCAGGTGACTGAAACACTCTACATCCTTCATGATTCTGGATGTTTCTAAGGCTTTGTCAATTTTTTCAATAATCTTATTTCCTTCCGATGAACAAAGACTCATACCCTGCATGTTCTAATTTTCCCTTCTTCTTTCCCCATTCATTAGGGCACGATCCATTTCTTTTGTATTTATCTGTTTTGTTGTGAAATAATTATTTTCGTCCTCAGATTTTAAGCATATTATAC
>OMGF01001847.1_pt1 | contig 11236 bp, 9 predicted proteins | sample 1645861 | NCBI WGS metagenome assembly OMGF01 (sample SAMN05578586, study PRJEB25193) | human gut metagenome | biome: Human Microbiome; feature: human-associated habitat; material: feces | host: Homo sapiens | place: USA:Birmingham
GGACCCGCTGGCCGTAGTTGACGCACTGCCTGGCGATCTGCCGCAGGCGTTTGCGGCCGGCGGGGTCCTCCGTGTTCACATCATAGGTAATCAGTACCAGCATTCGGACGCCTCACTTCCACAAAAAGGGCGGGTATTCCTCCAGGTCGTCCCGCAGAGTCCGGGCCAACAGCAGCGCCTGTACATAGGGGACCAGGCCCCAGGGGATCTTCTCTCCCAGATAGGGGTGCGTCAGTTCAGCTTTTTTCCGCTCCTGCCAGTGGGTCAAAAAGACCTTGCGGCCGGAGTCCGTCAGATAGACCGCCCCATTTTCCCGGAACTGGAAGTCGTCCCTGTGCACGACACGATTGTTGATTAGAGTCAGGACGAAGCGGTCCGCAAGGCAGGGACGCAGTTCCTCCATCAAGTCCAGGGCAAAAGAGGTTCGCCCGGGGCGGTCCCGGTGGAGAAATCCCACATAGGCGTCCAGCCCCACGCTCTCCAGAGCGGAGGCACAGTCGTGCGTCAGCAGGCTGTATGCGAAGGACAGCAGGGCGTTGACCGGGTCCAGCGGCGGCCGGCGGTTTCGGTTCGAAAAGGCAAACAGCGGTTTCTCCCCTAAGATCATCTGGTCAAACACGCTGAAGTAGATCGTGGCCCCGGCGCCCTCCAGGCCCCGCAGCTGCTCCAGGGAGGTTTCGGCGGCGATCTGGGGCAGCAGCGCCCGCAGCTGGGCGGAGGCGTTGGAAAACGCGCTTTCATCTATCCGGAGGCCGTGGTCCCGCCGGGTACGCTCAACGCTCCACCGGGTGTTGTGCACCTTTCCAAAGATCATGTTGCGGGCGATCCGGCAGCAGGGGCCGGGATCATCTGCTGTCCGGTACTGTGTCCGCTGCAGCAGCACATTCCCGGAGGATTCCCCGGATACCCGGGCGAGAAACCGTCCCCGGGGCGTGCAGAACGCCAGAGACACATCCCTCTGGACACAGGCCCCCATCAGCGCCGGAGAGGCGCCGGCGTAGGAGAAGGAGACGATACCGGAGAGAATGTGGAGGGGATAGCGAGCCATCTCCTGCTTGCCGCGGCTGGCCACCACATTCTCCCCGTCCAGAGACAGGTAGATGTCCTCACTGTTGACAAACAGCGTATTCAGAAGATGTCTCATGGCGATTCCTCCATGGCGCGGCGCAGATACGTCTGGACGCTCTCCCGCCGGACCAGCTGGGGCAGGCACAGCTCCTTGAGAGAGCAGGCGTTGCAGGATTTGGAGGGCTTGGCCTTGGGCGTATGGCCTCGATGGTACAGCTGGTGCATTTCGTCGGAGTCCCTGCGCACCGTCTCCCGTAGCTCCGGGGTGAAGAGCACCACCGTGCGGCGGCGTGGCTCCCCATAGAACAGAGCGCCTTCTGGAATAGAGCAGCAGAGCATCTCCTCCAGGCACATGGCCTGGGCGCACAGCTGCAGTTCATCCGCCTGATGGGATTTGGGCTTTCCCCGCTTATACTCCACGGGATACGGCTGCCAAAGCCCCTCCTCCCCCTGAAGCGGTACGCCTTTGGGGGTGGCGTGGAATTCCACCACGTCGCACTGGCCGGAAAGCCCCAGTTGATGGGAGACCACCTGCAATCCCCGGAGGATCAGGGTATCGCCCCGCCGCTCCCGGGCCGCCTCGTCGTGGGCTCTGCGATGGAGAAGGCCGCCCTCCACAGTCCGCAGGTTCTCCTGCCATTGCTGCTCCAGATGGATCAGTGCCCACTGCCGCCGGCAGAACGCGAAGTGCTGCAGACCGGAGAGGGGGAGGAGGTCCTCAGAAAAATCAATCACCCCATGCGGGTACAGGTGATGCCGGCGGGCAGCGCGGACTCGTCCACTGAGACAGTGTAGTCTCCAAAGGAGCGGGCGGGGGAGGCGTCCGCCGGGTCCTTTCGGGCGATCTTTACCGTGTCGAACAGCTTCCAGGCGGGGGCGCAGCCCAGCTCGCTGTCGTGCCTGAAGACGATCAGCTCCCGGACTGCCATCTTGCCGCGGGCGGCGGAGTGATCGTTCTCGAACATGTTGAGGATGGCCTCCCACAGCAGGGACAGGTCCTCCTCGGAGAAACCGGTGGTCTTGCTGGCCAGATTGGCGGAGATATAGCCCTCGCACCGGTACAGTCCATAGGGGACGATGTACTTGCGGCCCATCTCCGTCCCCTTTTTCTCCGCGTCCGCCTCGGTAGTGATGGCCACCCGTGTAATGGTGATCTCCTGGGGGATAACGGGCTCCACGCTGCGGGCAAAGCCCAGCTGCACCGGGCCGCGGACCTGCCCGCAGTTCAGGGCGGCCTTCATAAACGTGGTCATCACCGCGCCGAAGGCGCGGATGTCGTAGAAGTTGGCGCACATCCAGTCCCGGATTTTTCGGTCCAGTTCCGGATCGGCTTTTTTCTTCTCCTTAGCGGTTTTTTCATCGACATCCAGCGCCTTGTAGGCCTCGGCATCGCTCCGGTTGAGAGGGACCCCGTCCTTCACATAGATGCGGTAGCCGGCAGCGTCTTCCTTGACCGTCTCTACATAATTGCGGATTTTTCTCTTCAGGCACACGTCCGTGACAAGGCCCAGGCCGGTTTCGGGATCTACCCGGGGCATATTCCCCGCATCCGGGTCTCCATTGGGGTTGCCATTTTCCACGTCAAAGAGAATGACAAATTCATAGCGGTTCTTGATGGGTTCAGACATCTTTCGCTTCCTCCTTTTTCTGATAGCGGGCCTGGGTCTGGCAGTAGTAGCCCAGCTGGAACGAGCCCTGCTGGGGCAGATTCATGTGGGCGGGATACGCTTTCCCAATGCGGCTGCAAAGCTCTGTCAGCTGTTTTTCATAGAAGACCACCAGCCCTGCGTTGGAGCCGCGCAGCTTTTTCAGATGCTTCTGCGCCAGATTGATGAGAACGGGAAAAATCACGGCCGGCGTAGCGGCGGCGGAGTTGAAATACTTGTCCTTGATGGTGGCGTTGATGCCGGGATTTGCAGAGGCCTGAATGGCTTCCAACAGGGAAAAGAGCCGGCCCAGCGTATAGGGCACGTTCGATGCATCCGGATTCAGGGACACTTGCAAGACCTCCTCTGGTATGTCTGGATTTTCGTGTTTGGTAGTTTCTGCAAGCTTTTGGTAGTAGGCTTTTACGATGGCTGCCCGCCCCCGAGTGACCTCCCGCTCCGCCCGGATCCGAAGGGCCGCGCCGTTCAGCAGCGTGGCGGGATACCGGGTATTGGTCAGGACTGCCCGCAGCACTTCACCGGCCAGGTCGGGAGCAGGGGATTTGTCCCTGGCATTTTGGTTGACGGTCTCACTGAGCAGCTTCCAGAGGGGCAGCGTCTCAAATTTGTCGTAGGCCGGGCGGACGATCTCCAGCCGGTCATAATGGGCCTGGACATTCCGCAGAAACCCGCCGAACGTATTGTGGAGGAAAAACCGCACCGACAGGCGGGCGGAATTGGGAGACAGGCCCAGGATGTAAAAGTCCATGCTGGGGTCCAGTTTTGTCTCATCGTAGACCACCGGATTGCCCTGACACAAGGCGCCAACCAGCCCTTTCAGGTCCGTTTCGTCATAGAAATCGGAGAAAAACGTCTGAAAGACGTCCTGATATCCCCGCTCTCCGCTTCTGGCCCAGCAGACGACGGTAGCATCGCCCACGCGAAAGACGTGTTCCCGGTCGGCCAGGAGCGCGTTCAATGCAGAGGTATATGCAAATGCCGCATACTTGCCGGTGGGAGCGTTGAGGTTCTGCTCCTTTCCGTAGGAGCAGAAGGCCGGGGCGTTGAAGGACACCAGGGCCGCTCCGCTGGACTGGGCACCCGCCACATTTTTGATGGCGGGGTGGACGCTTTCCACCGGTCCCGGCTGCCCGGTGACCAAACAGATTCCCTGAGGACCATCCCCCTTGGTCTGATAGGATGCGTCCCAGGCCCTCCGGACGGAGGGGTCCCTGTGGACATAGCCGTCCAGGGTGCGGAAGATCAGGTTGCCGCCGGAGAGGATGTCCTCCAGATGCTCCGCCAGAGCGGGGTGTTCCCGGGCTGTCTCGGGGTCCCAAGAGCGGAAGAAAGCGGTGACCGCCCGGGCGGCGGGGGAGTCTACACCCGCCAGCAGCCGCTCGTGTAGAGATCTGCTGGCTTCAAAGCACTCCCGCGTTCGCTGGGGCTTGCCCTTGCTGTCGATCCCCAGCAGATAACCGGCGTTGTCGCAGAGGAAGTTGGCGGCCACTCCCACCGTTCGTTTCACAGGCGCGGGGAGGGAGAGGATCTGCGGCGCGGAAACCATCTTCTTTCCCCGCGGCTGTTCCGTCTGAATGTCAAGCACCTGCTCCAGCGTGCCGTTTTCCGAGAGCAGCAGCGCATAGGACACCTTCACCGGCGCCCAGCCGGGGGCGTCGATCTTCCCGGCCTGTTCCAGTACCCGGTAGTAGTCGGTCAGCGCCTGTAAGATCATCCCCGCACCTCCCTGCTGTTCCGCCCAGGGACCCGCAGGACGCCGTCTTCCAGGGACGCCCGGAAGAACAGGGGGCGGATATCCTCCGGGTTCGTGTAATCCATGTCATACAGCATCCAGCCCAGATCCCTTGGCCCTTTCAGCTCCTCCGGACAGGGCGGCGGCTCCTCGCACCAACGGAACTGGGCGGGAAATTCCCGGCAGCCGAAGCAGGGCTGATGATAGAACTGCCCCCGCTGGATGCGGCGCTTGACAATGTCCTGGAACTTGCCCGGGTTATCCCCGGGAGCGGCTTTGTCCGTCACATCAAAATGGGCCTCAATGACATAGTGCACATCCCGCAGCAGCAGCGCCGCCCGCTGCTGGATGTCGTTGGCAGTACAGAGATACAGCTCTCCGGTCCCGCGTTCCATGACGGTGCGGACAGACCGGGCGGAGAGAGTGGACTTCACCTCATTGCGCCGCAGATTGGTGAACCGGATCGGCGCGCACACGTGGATGCAGTCGATCACCCACCGTAGCCCCGGATGCCAGTAAATTGCCTCGATCAGCCCCCGGGCTGCCGAAGGGGTCATGACATCATAGCTGACCCGTTCCACCTTCATCTCCGGTCTGGTGAAGAGGGCGTAGTCCCCCCAGACCTCCAAAGAGATGGGCATCAGCATGCACTCCTTTCTTTCGTTTGTGGAAGGGTGGAGCAGCGTACCGCTCCATAGACAGATTTTGGTATAGGTATTTCAATGGATTCTCCGGCCTATCCGATGAACAGGGCATTTCCACCGCTGGGCTCCAGAGTCAGCCCGGTAGTCTGTGTATACAGCCCAATATCCCGCAGGACCACGGAGCCGTCCTCCAGATGCTCCAGCGCCCCTGCCTGCTCCAATGCCGCTAAATGCTGCGGATAGACCGACACGCCGTATTGCCCCAGGCGGCGGTACAGTGTGCGGCTGTATTGACCGCTCCGCAGCAATTCCACAAGTCCGGCGCCCTCCTCCAGAGGAAGGTACACGGTTGTGGTGGGGCTTTCAATCAGGTGGAATCGCTCCGCCACAGTGCGGAAGGGGAAGAACTCCGATTCCATCAGCGGCAGGATGTGGTGGGCATCCTGAGCTTCCGCGCCTTTCAAATCCAGCAACGTGGAGAAATAGGTGTGTATGGCCGCTCGGGAACTGACGTCCTGGCAGTGATCCAGGACGATCTTCCCGGCGCCGATGGAGGTCTCAAACAGACGGGGAGGTGGATCTTCTCCCTGAAAGATGGTGACGATGCTGTCCTCCGGAGGGCGCTTGCCCTCCCGGTTGCACCGCCCAGCGGCCTGGAGGATGGAGTCCAGACCGGACAGCTCCCGATAGACGGCTGGGAAATCCACATCGACACCGGCCTCGATGAGAGAGGTGGAGACCACCCGGCAGGGCAGCCCATCCCGCAGGCGCCGGCGGATCTCATCCAGAATTCTCCTGCGGTGCGCGGGGTACATCAGGGTGGAGAGATGGAAATTGCCTGAGCCGGACAGTTGGTGGAAGACCTCCCGCGCGGCCCGGCGGGTGTTGACGACGCACAGAACCTGCTCCTGCTGCTGCAGGCAGGCGGCCAGGTCCATCCAGGACAGCGTTCCTGCCTGCTGGAAGGAAACCCGGCGGAAGGACTCCCAGTGCGCTTCGGCCATGGGGCAAATCTCCCGGATGGGGATCTCCGGAGCGAATTCCTGAAAAATGGGGTCCAAAGCGGGCTGAGTGGCGGTACACAAAACAGCGGAAGCGCCGTAGTGCCGGACCAGCTGGGCAATCGCCCAGACACAGGGCCGCAGATAGGGGAGGGGGAGCATCTGGGCCTCGTCAAAGATCAGGACGCTCTGGGCCAGGTTGTGGAGCTTCCGGCATTTGGAAGGCTGGCAGGCATAAAGGGATTCAAAGAATTGGACTGCTGTGGTGACGATTACAGGAACATCCCACGTCTCCACAGACCGGGTCAGCGGAGCGGCCTCCGGACTGGATGCATCGTCCTCCTGCTGGTCGAACTGCACACCGGAGTGAAATTCCAGAACGTTTTCATCACCCAAAATCTCCCGAAAGGCCTGGGCAGTCTGCTCGATAATCGATGTGTAGGGGATCACATAAACGATTCGCTTCATCCTGCGGGCTTTGGCCTGCGCCAGCGCAAAGGACAGGGAGGCCACCGTTTTTCCGCCGCCGGTGGGCACTGTCAGCGCGAAGAGGCCCGGCCCATACTGTGCCCCCGCCGATATGCACTGTTCCAAAATCACACATCGCTGCATGTTCAGAGCGCCTTTTGGGGGAAACCAGCCGGAGACATAGGTTTCCAGGCGGCGCCACAATTCCTCCATAGAGGAGGACGATGCTGGCAGATACGGGCTGTTGTCCATAAACGCGCCCGTATCTGTGTAGTCTGCATCTACCAGGCAGGAAAAGAGCATCCGCGTGAAAAACATCCCCTCCAGCCTTGTTCCCGCAAATGCGGGGGTATTTGCATGAGGCAGGGAGAATTCACTCTGCCAGGCATGATAGTCCTCCAGATTCCTCTGACTCGCCCGATTGATGCGCCCCCAAAAGGTGCCGGTGCCAGCGGCGTCTCCCCGGCCGCCGCCGTCGGGGAGGCCGCCGTGGTGTCCGGAGATCGCAAAAGCAGCCGCCAGCTGTTGAGCTTTCAGACACTCGAAAGCCCCGGCAGAGGCGTGATCCACTTTCGGCCCGCCATGAAGCCGCCGCTGAAAGGCAGCGGAGTATTTTCCAATATCATGAGCCATACCGGCCAGCTGTCCCTGCGCCTCTGCGTCAAAAGCAGCTGCGAAAGCGGAACACAGAGACGCGGTGCCTTTGAGATGTTCCAGAATTGTCTGGGTCCGGCCGTCTTCTGTGAGATGGGCCAGATAGGCGTAAGTATCCATCCTGCAACCACATCCTGAAATTATATAAAATGCACAATTTATAGATTTATTATATGATTTTCTTGGTTGTATTGCAAGGGGGATATCTGATTCCGGCAGCATCCATGAAACAGGGGGAGTAGATAGAGACATCTTGCATGGAAGCTCAGGCAAGAATACGTGAAAATTGGATGACATTGGGTGACGAAACTGCTATTTCGCAGAGCAGTTTAACGCGTGATCTATCTCTGCAAGCAAGCTCGCTAGAAGCGGGCTTGCTTTTATGTGTTTTGCGACAAAATCCGATGTTTTTCTGTTGCTCTATCCAACAAGAACTATAGGTCCGTCCAAATTTTTATAGTTTATGGTTAAAAGCCTCTATATAAGGAGGGATTTTCCTATGACAAAAATAACTTTACGACGAATCTTTTCAAAGCACGTCCTTCTCAAACGTACGCAATTTCGACTGACACAGGCTCAACTTGCAGAGGCGGTTGGGACCTCCCATGGATGGATTCAGAAAATTGAATCTGGTAAGAAGATGCCTGGCTTTTTTCTCGCAATCAAACTTGCAGTCTTTCTCGAAATTGATATGAATAGCTTTCTGAAAGATCTGATAGAAGCCTCTGGCACTCCAATAACTGCATCTAAACGTCAGGAGTCTCTTGTTCATACCGATGCAGCAAAAGAATCCGGGGATACTGAGGTGACTGGTCATGTACAAGTATGAGGTATTTAAGATACATTCTTTATCTTCCAGATCTTACGGCATTCTTGCTAAAGAAAAAATAGGCCGAAGTTGGATTACAGTAGCAGTTACTGCCCCTTTTTCCAACGATTACGGAACCGCCCATCAACTAGCTGAATCCTGTTCTGCCCGCCAGCTTTCTCCCCCGCATCTCGTGGATGTTGTTTCTGATTTTATCTCTTAGAAAACGGTTATATCTTGAAGTTTTTAGCCTTTTCTACAGGAGCGATTCCATCGGAATGGCTCCTACCAGTTTTCTCCTATTTGGACGCTACTACAACGGGTGAAGCACACCCGTCAGACGTGCTTCATTCGTTCCCAAGATTCAGCCACAATGGGGCAACATACAGACAGCGAACGATCACTGCTTCGCGGGCTGCCAGGCAAGCCCCGTGTTGTAATGGAGTCTACGGGTAATTATCATTTACCGGAAGCCTGACTGCTGAATGCCTCCGGATTCTATGCTTCGGCAGTCGGTGCAGCGCTGGTGCCAATTTGCGCCGTGCCAAGATCGACAAGAAGGATGCCATTAAACTGGCAAACGACGGTCTTGGCCACTGGCTTACCTTGGCGAGGTATAGATACCCGATTGATGCGCAGAAACTGCTACCAGGCAATACCAGCCGTATTCAAAAGTTGAAGAACAACCTGATCTCTCTGTTAGACACAGCTTTTCCGGACGCAAACCGCCTGTTTTCAAGCCCTCCGCGTACCGATGGCAGCGAGAAATGGTGGACTTCGCAGCGACATTTTGGAACTGTGAGTGCGTTTGCGTTTTATGTGAAAAAGCATTTATTTCCAAATACCAAAGGTGGTGTAAGAAATATAGCTATAACTTCAGCGAAGATAGGGCATTGGATATTTATGCTTCTGCCCGTAGTCACTTTGATGTTATGCCGAAAACTGATACTGCCAGACTTCTGGCAGAACGGGCTGTCTCTCAACTCCGGACGGCCTGTGCAGCATTGGCCGCCCTGAAACTGCAAAACTGCAAATGCGACCTTTGGCATCTTCACGACCGGAATATCCCGTGGTGATGAGGATATTTGGTGTTGGTCCATCGCTCGGCTCACAACTTATGGCGGAGATTGGCGATGTCCGCCGTTTCCACTCCAAGACGGCGTCGGTGGCTTTTGCCGGTATTGATGCATCGCCTTACCAGTCTGGTCAAATAGATATTTACATCCGCAATTCCGCTTCGTTACAGAACTTTTCCTGCTGATGGGTGGATATCTCCCCAATGCCCCTGTAAACGAGGCTGCGCATCAATTCATAGAGAAAAAGTGCTCTGAGGGCAAGCATGACAAGGGTTACATGACGATCCCTTTTACCACACAGTCATGGTTCGATCCGGCTCCCGGACCAGATCCAGTTGGCAGCTTCCGGTTTCCCCGTGAAATGCGAGACAAGGAGTTGGCGCAGCATATCAGTTGTTCTTTCCGAAGAGCTGCGGAGGCCCTGGAGAAGATCCCCCAAGATCATCCAGATAGTTGAGCTGGTGCAGCTTCAGCGCAACTGTCCGGACTGGGAGGGATCCCAATCTCCAGTGCCGGAAGTGCGATGAGGTGGCCCGGAGATACGGGAAAGAGATTGCGGTCGTGGAGCCGGTGAAGGGAGGTGCTCTGATGAACTTACCGGAGGAGGCCGCTGTGCTGCTGTACCAAGCTGATGCGACCGCCGGACCGGCCTCCTCCTGGTCCATCCGGCTCATTGCGGGGCTGGACGGGGCTTTGACTGTTTTAAGCGGCATGAGAAATCCGGAGCGATTGGGGAACAACACGGGCTACACTGCCAACCAGGAGGCGTATTATGCGGCTCTGCCCCAGACTTACAGAAAGGCATCCGACTGCATCCGCTGTGGCCTGCGGGAGAAAATTGCCCGCAGAGGCTTCCGCCCGTGATCTGCTGGAAACGGTTGCAGAAGCGTTAGAAGCGGAAATATAAAATTTCCGGTGTCCCCAGACAAAACACATTCATAAACAATTGGCTCAGAAACATTAGAAATCTATCTCGGGGCTGTCATTTTGAAGAATATATTGGGACGCCGCACCAAAAGTCCATTGGTGCGGCGTCCGATCTTATTCAATACCTGTGTAAATATTCCTATGTCCAGCCAATTACTTGCTGTGTATTGCCCCCGTAAAATCCATATCCTGCGCCTGCCAGGAACTCCAGACGGGCTGAAGGATAGACCACTCTTTACGGAACAGGGCAGGGGGGACGATGCTGTCCGTATTTACGAGACTCGGAAGGACATCCTTATTCTGGGGGGCTATCGCCGCATAGATACCATAGCCCAGCAGAGTTCCCGCTTAGATGCGGCCAACGGTCATCCACAGGGAAAAGTAGCTGTCCGGAACACCCTCCACGCCAGAAAAAATCTCATTCATCATTCTTTTATAGAAGAAAATCTGAGAAAAATCCCGGGTATGGATGAGCAAGGATGGTCCAAGTTATACTCTGGATCAGCAGTTTCTGAATCTCCGCCTGGAGCAAGCAGGTTTTATGTAATAAAAGGCACAGGATGCGAGGCCGAGACGAGACTGGGCAGAGAAGTGTTTCGGAAGGGGAGATTTGAGGATGGAAGGAGGCTGCTCCATGTCGCTGTTTGCTCAGTATGTCGGAATATCCTCGTTAAAGACCATGGAACATTTTTTTCAGTTCTTCCACATAGGGAGCGGTCAAAGGGTGAGGCGTCTGCCCCTTCTTGGTGACATAATAATGGGCCAGGATACTATCTTCTCCCTTAAGCGGGACCGAGGAAAAATGGTAGTGCTGCGGATGCTGCCAGCGGGTAGAACTGATGAAAAAAGCATCGGATTGGGCCACAATATCCTGGCTGGCAGCACTGTCGTTAATAGAGATGATGCATTTTGGGGGAGACTGAAACAGTTGAGAGATGGACTCGGAATCATCATCGTAAAATCTGCCGAAATTCTCGTGGTTTTCTGCAATCACATAGGGATAGTCCGTCATACGGTCTTCCACCGGAACGGTCTCCTGAGCCTGCAGAATGGGGTGGTCCGCTCTCGTGACGATGCTGATATGGCTCTCCCCCAACAGATGGTAATCCAAGTCCTTTACGCTGCAAAGCCGCGTAATCCGATTACTAGATCGGAAGAGCGTCGTGTAGGGAAAGAGTGTAGATCTCGGTG
>OMGF01001854.1_pt1 | contig 11187 bp, 10 predicted proteins | sample 1645861 | NCBI WGS metagenome assembly OMGF01 (sample SAMN05578586, study PRJEB25193) | human gut metagenome | biome: Human Microbiome; feature: human-associated habitat; material: feces | host: Homo sapiens | place: USA:Birmingham
GAAGAAATGAAAAAAATGATCGCAGAACAGTTAAGCTGTGATGAAAATGAGATTAATTTGGAAACTTCTTTTAAGGATGACCTGGGGGCAGATTCACTGGATCTTTTTGAGCTTGTAATGGCACTGGAGGATGAGTATAACATCGAGATTCCTGCGGAGGAGCTTGCAGATCTTGCTACCGTAGGAGATGTGATCGAATATCTGAAGAACAGAGGCATCGAAGCATAATTGAGTTAAACGGTTGCCGTGTATCAGGCGGCGGCGCTAAATTCCCTGAGGCAGAGATGTCTCAGGGAATTTCATAGTATAAAGAAAACAGGAGAGAGATTATGACAAAGTTAAGGACAAGATTTGCGCCAAGCCCCACAGGAAGAATGCATGTGGGAAATCTGCGTACGGCATTATACGCATATCTGATCACCAAACATGAGGGCGGTGATTTTATTCTCCGCATTGAGGATACAGATCAGGAGCGTTATATGGAAGGGGCGGTTGATATTATTTACCGCACCATGGAAAAGACAGGACTGCTTCATGATGAGGGTCCGGACAAAGACGGCGGCGTAGGACCTTATGTGCAGAGTGAGCGTCAGGCATCCGGTCTTTATCTGGAATATGCCAGAAAGCTTGTGGATCAGGGCGACGCTTACTACTGCTTCTGCGGACAGGAAGAACTGGAATCCATGAAGCGCATGGTGGCAGGAAAGGAAATTTCCATTTATGACAAGCGCTGCCTGAAGCTTCCAAAGGAAGAAGTGGAAAGACGTCTTGCAGCAGGAGAGCCTCATGTGATCCGGTTTAATATGCCCACAGAGGGAACCACTACCTTCCATGATGTGATTTACGGAGATATCACAGTAAATAATGAGGAAATGGAAGATCTGATCCTGATCAAGTCTGACGGCTATCCTACCTATAATTTTGCAAACGTAGTGGACGATCATCTGATGGGAATCACCCATGTAGTCCGTGGAAACGAATATCTTTCTTCCGCGCCGAAATACAATCGTATTTACGAGGCCTTTGGCTGGGAAATCCCGGTTTATGTACATTGCCCTCTTATTACAAATGAGGAGCATCAGAAGCTCAGCAAGCGTTCCGGTCATTCCTCCTATGAGGATCTGGTAGATCAGGGATTCCTGACAGAGGCGATTGTAAACTTTGTGGCTCTTCTTGGCTGGAGCCCTCAGGAAAACAGAGAGATCTATTCTCTTCCGGAGCTTGTGGAAGCCTTTGACTATCACCACATCAGCAAATCACCGGCTGTTTTTGATATCCAGAAGCTGCGCTGGATGAACGGCGAATACATTAAGTCCATGGACTTTGATCGTTTCTATGAGATGGCAGAGCCCTATATCCGCAGAGTGATCAAAAAGGATCTGGATCTGAAAAAGATCGCTGCCATGGTAAAGACAAGAATCGAGGTATTCCCCGATATCGAAGGCCATATTGATTTCTTTGAAACTCTTCCTGAGTATGACACAGCTATGTATACTCATAAGAAGATGAAGACAAACAGCGAAACATCCCTTCAGGTATTAAAGGACGTTCTTCCCCTTTTAGAGGCACAGGAGGACTACTCCAATGACGGGCTTTACGAGCTTTTGTCCAAATATGTCAGCGATGCAGGCGTAAAGACAGGCTTTGTTATGTGGCCTATCCGCACTGCTGTATCCGGAAAGCAGATGACGCCTGCAGGAGCCACCGAGATTATGGAGGTTCTTGGCAAAGAGGAGTCATTAGCCCGCATCCGCAGGGGCATTGAACTGCTGGAGGCATAAAATGTCATTCAGCGAAGCACAGAAAAGGGCCATCCGCCACAAAGACGGACCGGCTCTTGTACTTGCAGGACCCGGTTCGGGGAAGACTACGGTCATCACCAACCGGGTCCGTTATTTAACGGAAAAATACGGCGTCCAGGCTGGGAGCATTCTGGTGATTACCTTTACCAGGGCAGCCGCCAGAGAAATGAAGGAACGGTATGAGAAAATGACGGGCCAGGGTTCCAGAGTGGCCTTTGGCACCTTTCATTCCGTGTTTTTCCTGATTTTAAAGCTGGCTTACGGGTATCAGGCTTCAAATATCGTAAGGGAAGAGCAGAGGATCCGTTTTATTAGAGAGCAGGCAGAGCGTATGCAGCTGGATCTGGAGGATCCGGCAGAATTTACGGCATCCGTTTTAAGCGAGATCAGCATGGTAAAGGGGGAAATGATGCCTCTTGCACATTATTATCCCAAAAGCTGTTCCGAAGAGGTTTTTAAGGCACTGTATGAGGGCTATGAGGATCAGATGCGGCGGGAAAAGCTCCTGGATTTTGACGATATGCTGTCCATGTGCTATGAGCTTTTTAAGGCCCGGCCGGATATCCTTACTGCCTGGCAGAAGAAGTATCAGTATATTCTCATTGATGAGTTTCAGGACATCAACCGCGTTCAGTACGAAATCGTAAAAATGCTGGCTCTTCCTCAGAATAACCTCTTTATTGTAGGAGATGACGATCAGTCGATCTACCGCTTCCGGGGTGCAAGGCCGGAGCTGATGCTGGGCTTTGAGAAGGATTATCCCGAAGCGGAGCGGATCCTTTTAGATATCAATTACCGCTCAGTCAGCACGATTACGGAAAGCGCCGGAAAGGTTATCAGCAATAATAAGACCCGTTTTCCAAAGGAAATCTGCGCGCTCAGAGGAACAGGGCGGCCGGTGGACATCTGTCTGTGGCCGGATCCGGTAAATGAAACGCTGGCAATCGTGTCCCAGCTGCGGGACTATGCCCAAATGGGGATTCCATACGAAGAGATTGCCGTTTTGTACCGCACCAACCTGGGGCCAAGACTTCTGATCGAAAAGCTCATGGAGTACAATATCCCTTTTCATATGCGGGATACAGTCCCCAATCTCTACGAACACTGGATTGCAAAGAACCTGTTTTCCTACATAAAAGCAGCCAGGGGCGATTTGAGCCGTGCCAACGTGATGACCTTTATCAACCGCCCGGCCCGGTATATCAGCAGGGATGCGCTGGAAGGCAGCAGGATCAGCTGGGAGCAGGTAAAATCTTTTTATCAGGATAAAAACTGGATGCTGGACCGGATTGAACAGCTGGAATACGATCTTTCCATGCTTGCGGATATGGCGCCGGCCGGTGCGGTAAACTATATACGCAAGGCCATTGGATACGATGATTATATCCGTGAATATGCTCAGGAGCGGCGGTTAAAACCAGAGGAATTCTTTGAAGTGCTGGACGCCCTTCAGGAAAGCGCCGGAGGCTTTAAGACATGGGACGCCTGGTCTGCTCACATGGAAGAATATAAAGAAGAGCTGCTCCGTCAGGCAGCAGACCGAGAAGCCAGGGGCGAGGGAGTCAGCCTAATGACTATGCACAGCTCTAAGGGACTGGAATTTAAGGTTGTGTATATTCTGGACGCAAATGAAGGCGTTACGCCCCATCACAAGGCAGTGCTGGATGCGGATCTGGAAGAAGAACGGAGAATGTTCTATGTAGCTATGACCCGTGCAAAGGACCGGCTTCATATCTTTTATGTAAACGAGAGGTTTCATAAAAAGCAGACTGTATCGCGGTTTGTGGAGGAAACAGGGCTTCTGGATACACATTCTGAGACGAGACGGGAAGCGGAGAAGGAAAGAAACCAGAAACGAGGATTTGAATGGAAAATAAAAATGAGAGAACCGGTTTGATCCATATTTACTGCGGCGATGGAAAAGGAAAGACCACAGCCGCCATAGGAGCCGCCATCCGGGCTGCGGGCAGAGGCTTTCGCGTACTGGTGCTGCGCCTGTTAAAGACAGATGACTCCGGGGAGGTAAATGCCCTTCAGAACATTCCCGAAATCCATGTGCTTCCCTGTGTGCGCTCCTTCGGTTTTTCATGGAACATGACGCCGGAGCAGAAAGAGAAAGCGGCTGTCTATTATTCCGAACAGATGGAAAAAGCCTGGAAAATGGCCCTGGAAACGGATGAAAACGGAATACCTGCCTTTGACCTTCTGGTAATGGACGAAGCCATCGGCGCCTGCCGCCAGGGCTTTATCTGCGAAGAACGCCTCTTGGAGCTTTTAAGAACCCGTCCAGCTTCTTTGGAGGTCATCCTCACAGGACGCGGCCCCTCAGAAGCACTTTTAAATGCAGCCGACTATGTAACAGAAATGGCCCTGCGTCGCCACCCCTATGAAAGAGGAATCGGGGCGCGGGAGGGGATAGAATATTAGGAACCGTAGAGCGCTGTAAAATGCGCGCTCTCCGCTTAAGAACCTCTTGCAATTTTTTCCAGACTCTGATACATTGTAAGTGGTAAACAGATCATATCTGAGAAAGGAAACCCAATATGGCAGACGAGAAGAATTTAAATGAAGAAGAGGAAATGACAGTTACCCTTACTCTGGATGATGACACCGAAGTGGAATGTGTCGTTCTTACAATTTTTACAGCAGGCGAGAGGGATTATATTGCTCTTCTTCCTATGGAGGGAGAGGACTCTGAGGAAGGCGAAGTATACCTGTACCGCTACAGTGAGACAGAGGACGGAACTCCTGTTCTGGACAACATCGAGGACGATGATGAGTACGAGATCGTAGCAGATGCTTTTGACGAGATGTTAGACGATCAGGAGTACGATGAGCTGGTAGGAGAGGACGAGGTAGAATAGGCTCCTTTCCTGAAGTTAAAGTTTCATAGCAACGGATTTAAAAGACTGTCCTGGCTGAACAAAACGGCTGGACAGTCTTTTTTGTTATGGTGATGAGGAAAATGGCTGTCTGAACCTGTGAAACTTATGTGAAAACGTAGAAATGCCCTGTTTTTTCTGCTAAAATGGTATCATCATCAGATATGGAAACAGGAGGAGCCGGCCATGAATGGATTAAAAATACTGGTAGTAGATGACGAGGCCAGAATGCGCAAGCTTGTAAAAGACTTTCTTGCGAACAAGGGGTTTTATGTGGAGGAAGCAGGAGACGGGGAAGAGGCCGTTGATAAATTTTTTGCCCAAAAGGATATTGCTTTGGTGCTTTTAGATGTAATGATGCCGAAAATGGACGGTTGGGAGGTATTAAAGACCATACGCAAATATTCCCAGGTTCCGGTTATCATGCTCACAGCCAGAAGCGAGGAACGGGACGAGCTTCAGGGCTTTTCTCTGGGCGTGGACGAATACATTTCAAAGCCATTCAGTCCTAAAATCCTGGTGGCCCGCGTGGAGGCGATTCTGCGCAGATCCAATGCCTCCGGAGGAGATGCTTTAAGCGTTGGAGGTATTCTGATTGATAAGGCGGCCCATCAGGTAACGATAGACGGCAAAGAGGTGGAGTTAAGCTTTAAGGAGTTTGAGCTTCTTTCCTATTTTGTAGAAAATCAGGGAATTGCTCTTTCCAGAGAGAAGATTTTAAATAATGTGTGGAATTATGACTATTTTGGTGATGCCAGAACCATTGATACCCATGTGAAAAAGCTTCGCAGCAAGATGGGCGATAAAGGCGATTATATCAAGACCATCTGGGGAATGGGATATAAATTTGAGGTGAGCGGACAATGAAGCGTTCCATCCGTTTTCGTTTTACGACGCTGTTTATCGGGATGCTGGCAGCCGTCCTGCTTGCAATCTGGGTGATCAACAGCTTTTTTCTGGAGCAGTACTATATCAATGATAAGGTGAAAATCCTTCAGGATGCCTATGAACAGCTCAATGACTGTGCGGTAGAGCAGGCGCTGGAAGGGAGAAATATTATTGATGACCTGCCAAGTTTCTATTCCAAGGACGGAGAACAGACCGAGGTAAGCCGGATGCTGCGTGTTATGAATGAACAGTACAATACAACGGTGGTGCTGATTGACAGCTTAAATGACCGTACCTTTCCCACATTCTGGGATAACAGGCTTTTATCCGATCTGGTCCGTCAGTATATTTTAGGCAGATCAATGCCGGATACAGAAGGCATTATTTCTGAGGAAAATTATAAAATAGAAAAAAGATATGATAAACATAACAATGGATATTATCTGCAGAACTGGGGCTTTTTTGATGACAACAGAACCATTTTTATTATGTCCATGCCTATTGCCAGTATCCATGAGAGTGTGGCCCTGTCGAATCGTTTTATGATCTATGTGGGAAGCGCAGCCCTTGTGCTGGGAGCCGTATTTATGTATTTTGCGGGAAAAAGGATTACTTCGCCTATTTTGTCCCTTGCAGCCTTATCTGAACGGATGTCCGAGCTGGATTTTGATGCCAGATATACGGCGGATTCTCAGGATGAGATCGGTGTGCTGGGCCGGAGTATGAATACCCTTTCGGAAAAGCTGAAGGAAACCATAGGGGCTTTAAAAACAGCCAATAATGAGCTCCAGCAGGACATTGAGGAAAAGATACGGATTGACGAGGCACGCAGGGATTTTATTGCCAATGTATCCCATGAGCTTAAGACGCCTATTGCATTGATTCAGGGATATGCGGAGGGCCTTACAGAAGGCATGGCAGAGGATCCGGAGAGCCGTGATTATTACTGCGAGGTGATCATGGATGAGGCCGGGAAAATGAACAAGATGGTAAAGCAGCTTCTTACCCTGACCGCCCTGGAGTTTGGAAATGACAAGCCCGTCATCGAGCAGTTTGACCTTACAGGGCTGATTCATGGAGTGCTTTCCTCCGCATCCATTCTGCTTCAGCAAAAAGAGGCAGAGGTGGAGTTTGAGCCTTCAGGGCCGGTGATGGTATGGGCGGATGAATTTAAGATTGAAGAAGTCATAACCAATTATCTGAATAATGCCATGAATCATTTGAATGGAAAACGAAAGATAAAAATCCGTTTGGAAAAGCATGAAAATGAAGTGACTGTCTTTGTCTTTAATACAGGAAACCACATTCCAGAGGAGGATCTGGATAAGCTCTGGACGAAATTTTATAAGGTTGATAAAGCCCATACCAGAGAATATGGAGGGAGCGGCATTGGCCTTTCCATTGTGAAAGCCATTATGGATTCCCACCATAAGGCCTGCGGGGTCAGAAATGCAGAGGAAGGCGTAGAGTTCTGGTTTACCTTAGACTGCAGCCTGTAGCAGGCATCTTGTGAAAAACAGAGAAGCATTATTTGCGTATTTCGTCAAAGTTTTACTTGTATAACAGCATGGAATCCTGTATGCTGTAGTTATAGAAATTTTAAATCATGTGATGACACAGGAGGAAGATTTATGAAACAGGACATGATTGTCATTTTGGATCTGGGAAGTACAGAGAATACTGTGCTTGCCAGAGAAATTCGTGCCATGGGTGTATACAGCGAGATTTATCCCCATGACATTACGGCAGAAGAGTTAAAGGCACTTCCAAATGTAAAGGGTGTTGTGATCTACGGAGGACCAAACCATATCGTAGACGGCGTACGCATTGATGTAAATGAGGAAATCTACAGCGCCGGTTATCCGATTATGTCCATTGACCATGAGCCTGCAAAGTGTCAGGAAGCTTATGGCACCTGGGAAGAAGCTCTTCCTCACCTGAGGGCCTTTGTGTTTGATACCTGTCATGCAGAGGCAAATTGGAATATGAAGAACTTCGTAGAGGATCAGATTGAATTGATCCGCCGTCAGGTAGGTGACAAGAAGGTTCTTTTAGCTCTTTCAGGCGGTGTTGACAGTTCTGTTGTGGCAGCTCTTTTGATCAGAGCTATCGGCAAGCAGCTTGTCTGCGTGCATGTAAATCACGGCCTGATGAGAAAAGGCGAGTCAGAGAGTGTGATCGAGGTATTTAAAAATCAGATGGATGCAAACCTGATCTATGTAGATGCGACAGAGCGTTATCTCACAAAGCTGGAGGGCGTAGCCGATCCGGAACAGAAGAGAAAGATCATCGGCGCCGAGTTTATCCGTATTTTTGAGGAAGAAGCAAGAAAGCTGGAGGGAATCGAATTTCTGGGTCAGGGAACCATTTACCCGGATATCGTAGAGAGCGGAACCAAGACTGCCAAGGTTGTAAAGTCCCACCACAACGTAGGAGGACTCCCGGAGGATCTGCAGTTTAAGCTGGTTGAGCCTCTGCGCCAGCTTTTTAAGGACGAGGTTCGTCAGTGTGGTTTGGAGCTGGGACTTCCTGATGAGATGGTGTTCCGTCAGCCATTCCCGGGTCCTGGTCTGGGTGTACGCTGTCTGGGAGCAATTACAAGAGAACGTCTGGAGGCTGTCCGAGAATCCGACGCTATTTTACGTGAAGAATTCCACAATGCCGGACTGGACAAGAAGGTATGGCAGTACTTTACCGTAGTGCCGGATTTCAAGTCTGTCGGAGTCCGCGACAATGCAAGAAGCTTCGAGTATCCTGTGATCATCCGTGCTGTCAACACCATAGACGCCATGAGCGCCACCATCGAGCAGCTGGAGTGGCCGGTACTCTTAAAGATTACAGACCGCATTTTGAAAGAAGTGAAAAATGTAAACCGTGTCTGCTATGATTTGAGCCCGAAGCCTACGGCTACGATTGAGTGGGAATAAAATAAAAAGGAGCCGTGAAACCTGAAAAATCAAAGGTTTCACGGCTCCTTTTTTTGTGGGCGGAACTAAAATGGAACAGAAAAACACAGAATATTTCCTAGTTATATATTTTATATATAAGTTTTATAAAAACTATGTATTTTACATATAATTAATTCGATGATACAATCCAAGTGTCAAACAAAAGGAGGAAATATAATGAAAAAAGATTACAGTAAGCTGTGGGTTTTATTTAAGTCAATGTTTGCATTGAGTGCATGTACCTTTGGCGGAGGATTTGTTATTGTTTCTTTAATGAAGAAAAGATATGTTGAAGAATTAAAATGGTTAGAAGAAGATGAGATGTTAGATGTAACTGCAATTACACAATCCGCTCCCGGTCCTTTGCCGGTAAATGCATCTGTCATAATCGGATATCGGATTGCAGGCATTATAGGTTCTTTGACAGCGATTTTAGGAACTATCCTTCCGCCTATGATCATCATTTCTGTTATTTCTTTATTCTATGAGCAATTTCGTACGAATCCATATATCAATACTGCATTACAGGTCATGAGGGCCGGAGTTGCAGCTGTCATATTTGATGTTGTGATCAACTTAGCGGCAAATGTTGTCCATACAAGACGCAGCCTGTATATAGGCATGATGATGATTGCGTTTATTGCAACATATGTATTGGATGTCAGCGCTATGATTATCATTCTTACATGTCTTGGAATTGGACTGATTGATCTGATGATTCAAACAACAAAAAACAAAAAGGGAGAAATGAGAAATGTTATTGGCTAAACTGTTTATTGCGTTTATTCAGGTTGGTTTATTCAGTGTGGGAGGCGGTTATGCTGCAATTCCGTTGATTCAGGAGCAGATTGTAAATATTTATGGATTGATGACCTTAAGTGAGTTTTCAGATCTTATTACAGTTGCAGAAATGACTCCGGGTCCGATTTCCATCAATTCCGCAACTTTTGTAGGTATGCGGATTGCAGGAATTCCGGGTGTGCTGCTGTGTACGATTGGATGTATCATTCCATCATTTTGTATTTGCTTACTATTAGCCCATTTTTATTATAAATATAGAAATGTAGACGGGGTACAGGTTGTGTTGGGCTCCATGCGGCCGGCAGTAGTTGCGCTGATTGCTTCTGCCGGAGCTTCAATCTTAATGCTGGGGCTTTTTCAGGCAGAACTTTATAATGTTGAGTTCAATAATTTTCGTTTTATAGAATTTTCGATTTTCGCCGGTTCCTTATTTATACTGCGAAGGTATAAAACAAGCGCCATTGCAATTATTCTGGGAAGTGGTATGATAGGTACGTTGATATATGTATTATTAGGCGCTGTTTAAAAGGAAAGGATTTTTATGACCTTACGACACTTAATGATTTTCACTGCAGTTGTAGATGAAGGCGGGATGAATAAGGCCGCAAAAACACTGCATCTTTCTCAGCCGAATATCAGTCAGGCTATCGCAGAGCTGGAGCAGCATTATGGCGTGAAATTGTTTGAACGTCTTTCGCAAAGATTATATCTGACAAAAGAAGGAGAGCTGTTGCTTTCCTTTTCACGCCATATTTTAGATTCCTATAAACAAATGGAAGAAGTGATGAATCAGGCGGTGGAAAAAACACAGATACAAATAGGCTGCAGTGTTTCTGTGGGGACGTGTCTTATTAACCGTATTTTAGATAAGGCTGAAAGGGTTCTTCCGAAATGTGAATTTCAAGTGAAGGTTACAAATTCATCGGAAATTGAGCAGGCATTATTAACGAATCAGATTGATATTGGTATGATTGAGGGAGTTGTTTCAGATGAAAATTTAATAGCGGCTCCCATGTGTAAAGATGAACTTGTCATTGTGTGCGGAAAAGCACATCCGTTTGCAAAGAAAGAAAGTATTTCTCTAAAGGCGTTAGAGGGACAAAACTACGTCAGCAGAGAAAGCGGAAGTACAGAGCGGAATCAGTATGAGCAGTTCTTAGAACAAAAAGGAATTAGGCTGAAACGAATTTTCTGCAGTACAAATACGGAGGCAATAAAAAATGCAGTAGTACATGGCAGAGGAATCGCAATATTTTCAAAACGAATGATTGAAAAAGAAGCAGTAGAGGGAAGTTTGATTATAGTGCCTGTAGAGGATATTCATATAATCAGAGATTTTCATTTTATTAGACATAAAAATAAATATATGTCGAAAACATTGCAGATTATGCAGGATATCTGTACTGATTTATAATGGAACGGCAGGTTTTATATCCGGATATCCGGATGATAATCTGAAGATAAAGAATTTTGTAACAGTTCAGCATTGCATCTTCTTGCCCACTTACAGCGGACAAGAAGCGTCGGGTGTCTGCCCTATGAAGCTTCAGGCAGAAAAATTTTTATGAAAGCAAGCTTTCAACGCTTTTTTCTGTCTGAAGCTTCGCACGGCTGAACTGTTACAAGAATTTTGAAAAAACTTAAAAAAACTGTTGACATTTGGCGATACATCTGGTAAGATAATCTTCGCTGTCGGGGACGACAGAAACACAAAAGAAACGACATTAAAATGTCAAAATAAATTTTAAAAAGTTGTTGACAAACGAAAAACAATCGGTTATAATAAATAACCGTTGCGGACGAAAAGTCACACAACAGCAAAGATCCTTGAAAATTGAAGATTAAACAGTATGTAAAACCCTGAAA